>Ga0334722_10000155_pt1 | contig 101057 bp, 86 predicted proteins | sample C3_bottom_MG_FD_207210 | JGI IMG/M metagenome (GOLD analysis project Ga0334722, IMG submission 207210) | Sediment microbial communities from Yellowstone Lake, YNP, Wyoming, USA - C3_bottom | ecosystem: Environmental > Aquatic > Freshwater > Lake > Sediment | place: USA: Wyoming | collected...
CCATCCGCTCGGGGTCTGTGACGAAGTACGGGGAGAGGTAGCCGCGATCGAACTGCATCCCTTCCACGATCTCGAGGGTGGTCTCCATCCCCTTGGCTTCCTCGACGGTGATGACCCCCTCCTTGCCGACCTTGGCCATCGCCTCGGAGATGATGTTCCCGATCGTCTCGTCGTTGTTCGCCGAGATGGTGCCGACCTGGGCGATCTCCTTGGGGTCCTTCGTCGCCTTCGACATCTTCTTGAGCTCGGCGGCGACCGCCTCGACGGCCCTGTCGATTCCGCGCTTGAGGCCCATCGGGTTGTAGCCGGCCGCGACCAGCTTCGCCCCTTCCTGGTAGATCTTCTGCGCCAGCACGGTGGCGGTGGTGGTCCCGTCGCCCGCGACGTCGCTCGTCTTGGAGGCGACCTCCTTCACCATCTGCGCGCCCATGTTCTCGAACTTGTCGGCAAGCTCGATCTCCTTGGCCACCGTGACGCCGTCCTTGGTGACCAGGGGGGAGCCGAACGACTTCTCGATGATCACGTTCCGGCCCCGGGGGCCGAGGGTCACCTTGACCGCGTCGGCCAATGCGTCCACGCCCACCTTGATCTTGCCGCGGGCCTCCTCGCTGAACTTGAGAACTTTCGCCATCGTGTCCTTCCTCCTTGGTTTGTTCGCTCGAATGGGTGGAATGCGGATTACTTGGTCAGGATCGCCAGGATGTCGTCTTCGCGCAGGATCAGGTGCTCCACGCCGTCGACCTTGATGTCCGTGCCGGAATATTTCCCGAACAGGATGCGGTCGCCCGCCTTCACTTCGGGGGCCACCCGGGTGCCGTTATCCGTCACCTTGCCGGGGCCCACGGCGACGACCAGGCCCTCCTGCGGCTTCTCCTTGGCCGAGTCGGGGATGATGATCCCGCCCTTCGTCTTGGCTTCCTCTTCCACCCGCTTGATCAGAATCCTGTCCTGCAACGGCTTGACTTTCATGCTGTTTCCTCCTTCACCTTTGAAAGTGGTCTTGATGGCCTGACGGCGGTTAGCACTCGTTTGCGTTGAGTGCTAACGAGGATCATACAGAAAATCCGGAAGGTCTGTCAAGGGGATATGGAAAAAAAAGAGGACCCTCGGATAAACGTAATACTTTCAAGGCATTGGAACAGGAGCGGGGCGGAATGGGCGTTTTACAGTTTCCGGCGGGTGATCTCTTCCTCGAAATATTTCCGGTAGAGGATCTCCCACTCCCGCCCGCCCTCCGGCACCTTGCGGGAAAGCCGCGAGATCCGGTCCCGGGCGAAGGCGTCCACCGCCTCCTCGGCCTCCGCGTACGAATCAAGGACCGCCTTGGCCTCCCGGTGCGCCGCCGGTTCGTCCGGGAAATCGGCGAGCCCCCCCTTGTGGAGCGCGTTGCGCAGCCGGTGGGAAAGATGGGAGATGCGGGCATCGGTCAGGCGCACGGCGATCTCCTCACAGGACGACGTCCCGCTCTTTGGCGAGACGTTCCTTGATCTTCTGGAACAGGATGCGGCTGTTCGCCTCGGTACCCTCGATCTTCCCCAGATGCTTCTCGAGCAACGCCTCCGCCTCGCGGTCGAGCTCCGCCTCCCGCTGGATATCCTTGTGGATCTCCGCCGTCATCCGGGAGAGGAGCGCGTCATCGGACGCTTTCGGCCGGATCAGCCCCTTCGCCTTCCAGCGGGACAGGACCGTGGCGCAGAGCCGCCGGACCAGATCATCGGTGAACCTCAACGCCCCTCCCCTTTCGGCCCGGATACCCAGCCGCGGAAGTCGGGGCCGACGACGCCCCGCTTTCTGTATCTTTCCATCGATACGGCGCAGGGGCAATCCCTTTCCTGTCCCGCGACGGCGCGGGCCGCCGCGATCGCGATCCCCGGGATCGCGTTTTTCGCCGCCTCGACGGCCGCCGCCTCCCCGGGCGGCAGCATCCCTTCGAACAGGGCGCCGCGCCGGTACGGCATCTTCCGCACCCCTTCCGCGTAGTTCGTCACGTAGGCCACCGGCGCGTAGCAGATCTCGAGCTCCCGCGCGAGGAACGCTTCGGGGCAGAGGGTCATCCCGACGAGGTCCGCCCCGGCGCGCGCGAGAAACCGGATCTCGGCGGGGGTCTCGAGGCGCGGCCCCTCGGTGCAGGCGTACGTGCCGGAGGGGTGGAATCGCCCTACTTCGCTCCGCTTCCCTCCTTCGCGCGAACCCCACGCGCTACGGAGGGCTCCGCGCAGGTTCTCGCAGAACACCGGGTGCTGGCGGAGGAAGCCGATCCCCTTCCCCTCGTAGAAAGTCGACGGGCGGTTCCGGGTGAAGTCGAGGAGGTCGTCGGGCAGGACGAGGTCACCCGGGCGGTAGTTTCGCGAGATCGCTCCCGGTCCCGTCCACGCGACGATCCGTTCGACACCCAGCAACTTCGCGGCGTAGACGTTGGCGCGGTAGTTCACGTACGGCGCGGTCTTCTCGTACCCTTTCTCACCGTGCCGCGAGAGGAAGAGGAAGCGGAAACCGGCGTTCTCGCAGAGGTGGACGGGGTTTGAAAAACCGTACGGCGTCCGGACGCGCCGTGAAGAGAGCCTCTCCCCCAGCGTGCCCGGAGGGAGGGCGTAGGCCCCGGATCCTCCAAGGAGGAGGACCCGGGGCGCTTCTTCCCCGCCCTTTCTCAGAAGGCGACCCGGACGCCGAGATTGACCGTCCACCCGCCCATGTTCACGTCGAAACTGGATCCGGCGTTGGACTGGAAGGTCGGATTGACCCAGTGGTATTTCCCCTCGAAGTTGAACGCCGTGCGGGGATTGAGCCACATATCGAGACCGGTGGAGAGGTAGCCGCCGAAATCGGCGCTTGTGTCGTCGATGCCCGAGAATCCCGGCCTGGCGTTCTCTTTCAGGCTCGAAAAGTAGAGGCCCACCCCGGCCCCGACGTACGGCTCGATGAACGGGTGGGGAAGGATCAGACGCCCGCCGATCGTTACCGGAACCACGGTCGCCTCGTCCGACCCGCGTTTCGCACTGTAGGCGCCGAAGGTGCCGTCGACGGCGAACACGGGCGACACGCGGGAACCGATCCCGATGTCGAAGTTCCCCCCGGTGTCGTACCCGCTCAACCCGTCGAGGTCGTTGTTGGGATCGAAGATGCCCAAGTGCGCGAAGAAGTACGGCTGGCCGTACTGCGCGTGCCGGGGCGGAGGCAGCTCTGCCCCGCGGCGCGGCGGGGGCGGCGCGTACTCGCCGCTTCCTCCCCTGGGGCCCCGTTCGTACCGGTCGTAATCGGCGGCGACGGCGGTCGCCACGGTCGCCGCGACGATCAGCCCGGCGAACACCAACGCGAGATGTTTCCTCATGCTGTCCTCCTTCTTCCTCCGGGAAACCCGGGGATGGGATCGAGGATACCGCCCGCCGAAGTGGAAAGAAAGGGGCGGAATCCATATAATGGTGCCTTCCCTTAGTAGACAAATATACGACGGACCGACGGGAGATATTCATGATCATCGTCATGGGGGCGGGTGCGGCCCAAAAAGAGATTCGCACCGTCATCGCCAAAATCAAGGAGCTGGGGTATACCCCGCACCCGATCTTCGGGAAGGAACGCACCGTCATCGGCGCGATCGGGGACGAGCGCGGCAAGATCGTCCTCCAGGGGCTCGAGTCTCTCCCCGGGGTGGAGCGGGTCGTCCCGATCCTCAAGCCGTACAAGCTCGCCAGCCGCGAGGTGAAGCCGGAACGGACGGTCATCCGCATCGCCCCCGGGGTGACGGTCGGGGACCGGCAGCTCCTGGTCATCGCGGGCCCCTGTTCCGTGGAGAGCGAAGCGCAGATGATCGAAACGGCGCTGGCCGTGAAGAAGGCGGGCGCCCATGTGCTGCGCGGCGGCGCGTGGAAGCCGCGCACCTCCCCGTACGCCTTCCAGGGATTGGAGCTCAAGGGCCTCAAGATCCTGCGCAAGGCGGGGGATCGCGCCGGGATGCCGATCGTCACCGAGGTGATGAACCCGGCCGACGTCGCGCTGATCGCCGAATATTCCGACGTCCTCCAGGTCGGGGCGCGCAACGTCCAGAACTTCTCCCTCCTCAAGCGGATCGGCAAGTCGAAGCGGCCCATCCTCCTCAAGCGCGGGATGATGACGACGATCACCGAGTACCTGATGAGCGCGGAGTACTGCCTGTCCGAGGGGAGCCGCCAGGTGATCCTGTGCGAGCGCGGGATCCGGACCTTCGAGGACGCCACGCGGAACACCCTCGACCTCTCCGCGATCCCGGTCCTCAAGGAGCGCACCCACCTGCCGATCATCGCCGACCCGTCCCACGCCACCGGCGTGGCGCGCCTCGTCCCGCCCATGGCGTGCGCCGCCGTCGCCGCGGGCGCCGACGGGCTGATGATCGAGGTCCACCCCACGCCGGAGAAGGCGCTCTCCGACGGGCCGCAGTCGCTCACCTTCGCGAAGTTCGCCGACACGATGGCGATGCTCCGGCCCTTCATCGCGGCGGCGGGGCGAACGCTCTGATCCGCAAGCTCTTCCTGCCGGCGCTGGCGGCGGCCCTCCTGCTCCACTTCGGCTACTCGTACTACCAGGTGGGGCGAGGGGTCGCCGGGGACGCCTGGGAGGTCCCCTCCATCCTCTACGGGCGCCCCACGGAGGTTCGCGCGGGGGACCACCTCGGGAACCTCCGGTTCACCGAGCGGCTGCGCCGCCTCTCCTACAAAAAGATCGCGGGGAAGCCGTCCGCCGCCGGCACCTGGTCCGAGGAACCCGACCGCGTCCGCATCTACACGCGCGACTACCGGATCGAGGAGACCCCACACAACGGCGGCCCCGTGGAGATCGGGGTCCGCGACGGACGGGTCGTTTCGATCGCCTCTTCGGCCGGCGTCCCGCTCGATTCGATCCACCTCGAGCCGGAGGAGATCGGGCGGATCCTCGGCCCCCGGATGGAATCGCGGCGGATCGTCCCCCTGTCCGCGATCCCGCCGTCGCTGCAGCAGGCCGTGCTCGCCGCCGAGGACGCCCGGTTCTACTCCCACTTCGGGATCGACGGGGTCGGGATCGTCCGCGCGCTCGTGAAGAACCTGCGGGAGCGGCGGTTCGCCCAGGGGGGGTCCACGATCACCCAGCAGCTGGCGAAGAACTTCTTCCTCTCACCGAAAAAGACGATCGGGCGGAAGCTTCGCGAGGTGGAGCTCGCCCTGGCGCTCGAGCTGCGGTACCCGAAGAAGACGATCCTCGAGATGTACCTGAACAAGATCTATTTCGGCCAGGAGGGAGCCCGCGGGATCTACGGCATCGAGGAGGCGGCGGGCTTCTACTTCTCGAAGCGGGCCTCGGACCTCACCCTCGAGGAGGCGGCGACGCTGGCCGGCGTCATCCGCTCGCCGAACCGGTACTCCCCGTTCCGCGCCCCGGCGGCCGCGAAGGAGCGCCGCGACACGGTGCTCGCGAGGATGCGCCAGCTGGGGATGATCGGGGAGGAGGAGCTCCGCCGGGCCTCCCATGCGCCGGTTCGCACGCGGGCGCGCCGCTCCCCTGTGAACATGGCCGCGTACTTCGCCGACTACATCCAGAGAGTCACCGAGGAGGACCTCGGGGGCGAGAAGCTCTTCCGCACCGGCTACCGCTTCTACACCACCCTCGACCCGGTGCAGCAGGCCGCGGCGGAGGAGGCGGTGGCGAAGGGGCTCGCGGAGGTCGAAACATCGGCCCTGCCCGCCGGCGAGCCGCTGCAGGCGGCGCTCGTCGCGGTGGACCCGGCGACGGGAGAGATGACCGCGATGGTCGGGGGGCGGGGCTACGGGGAGACCCAGTTCAACCGGGCGACGGACGCGAAGCGGCAGCCGGGGAGCGCCTTCAAGCCGTTCGTCCTGCTCGCGGCGATGGAGCAGGCGGCGCGCGGGAAAGGGAAGACGACGCTCTCCACGATCGTCTCCGGCGAGCCGGTGACGGTGCCGGGGCCGAAGGAGCCGTGGACCCCGTCGAACTTCGAGGGGAAGCGATACGGGGCGATCACGGTGCGCAAGGCGATCGAGGAGTCGGTGAACACCGCCACCGTCCGGCTCGCGCTGGACGTCGGGCTGCCCGAGGTGGTGAAAGCCGCCCGCGCCGCGGGGATCGGATCCCCCCTCTCCCCCGTCCCTTCGGTGGCGCTCGGCAGCTTCGAGGTGACGCCGGTGGAGCTCGCCTACGCCTACGCGACGATCGCGTCCGACGGGGTCCGCTACGATCCGTTCCCTCTTTTCTCCGCGACCACCGCGGACGGGGAGATCCTCACCTCCGCGAAGGTCCGCTGGGAACGCACGCTCGATCCGCGGGCGGCGTACCTCACCGGGTACGCGATGGAAGGGGTCCTCGACCGCGGCACGGCGAAAACGGCGAAAGGGATGGGGATCTACTTCCCCGCCTCGGGGAAGACCGGGACCACGGACGGAAACCGCGATTCCTGGTTCGTCGGCTTCACCCCCGACGTCGTCTGCGCGGTCTGGGTCGGGTACGACTCGGGCGCGGACACCGGGCTGCCGGGAGCGAAGGGGGCGCTTCGGATCTGGGCGCGCTTCCTGCGCGCCCTCTACCCGGCATCCGGACCCGTGACGCTGCGGCCCCCCGAGGGGATCGAGACGGCGGAGATCGATCCGGAGTCCGGTTTCCTCGCCACCACCGCGTGTCCGCAGACGCTGCGGGAGGCGTACCTCACCGGGACGGCGCCGAAGGAACCGTGTCCCCTCCACCCGGTGAACCCCGTCGTGGACACCTTCCGCCGCGGGATGCGCGGCGTCGGCGACTTCTTCCGCAACCTGTTCAAGTAGATGGACCGCGTGGTATAAAAACGTTTTCCACACACCATGGAGATGAGCCGGATCATGGACTACAAGGAAACGCTCAACCTGCCGCAGACGGAATTCCCGATGCGGGCGAACCTCGCCCAGCGGGAGCCCGCGATGCTCGCCCGGTGGGAAGCGATGGGCCTGCACCAGAGGATGGTGGCGCACCGGAAAGGGCGCCCCACCTTCGTCCTGCACGACGGCCCCCCGTACGCGAACGGGCACATCCACATCGGCCACGCGCTGAACAAGATCCTCAAGGACGTGATCGTCAAGTACCGGACGATGGCGGGGGCCCTCTCCCTCTATGTCCCCGGGTGGGACTGCCACGGCCTGCCGATCGAGCACCAGGTGGACAAGACCCTCGGGGCGAAGAAGGGGACGATCCCCACGGGGGACAAGCGGCGGCTCTGCCGCGAGTACGCGGCGAAGTTCATCGACATCCAGCGGGAGGAGTTCAAGCGTCTCGGCGTGCTGGGGGACTGGGAGAATCCGTACCGGACGATGACGTTCGACTACGAGGCGAAGATCCTGCGGGAGCTGGGCCGGTTCGTGGAGACCGGCGCGGTCTACCAGGGAACGAAGCCGGTCTACTGGTGCCTCTCGTGCCGGACGGCGCTGGCCGAGGCCGAAGTCGAGTACGCGGACCACACCTCCCCCTCCATCCACGTCAAGTTCCCCTTCGCGGAGCCGCCGGAGAAGATCCACCCGGCGCTTTCGGGCAAGAAGGTCTTCTTCGTCATCTGGACGACCACGCCGTGGACGATCCCGGCCAACCTCGGGATCGCGCTCCATCCCGACTACGACTACGTCGCGCTCGAGGCGGGCGGCGAGGTGTACGTCGTCGCCGAGGGGCTTGCGGAACGGTTCGCGGCCGAGACGGGGCTTTCCTCCCCGGCGACCCTCGCGACGTTCCGCGCGGGACACCTCGAGCGGATGCGGTGCCGCCATCCGTTCGCCGGCCGCGACTCCCTCCTCGTCCTGGCCGACTACGTGACGCTCGAGGCGGGGACCGGGTGCGTCCACACGGCGCCCGGCCACGGCCGCGAGGATTACGAGACGGGGCTCAAATACGGCCTGCCGATCCTCGCCCCGCTGAACGACGAGGGACGCTTCACCGCGGACGTCCCGTTCTTCGCGGGACAGCGGGTGTTCGAGGCGAACCCGAAGGTGAACGAAAAACTCGCCGAGGTCGGCGCGCTCATGGCCCGCGGGGAGATCACCCACTCCTACCCGCACTGCTGGCGCTGCAAGAACCCCGTCATCTTCCGGGCGACGAAGCAGTGGTTCATCTCGATGGACCGGACCGGCCTGCGGGAGAAGACCCTCGCGGGGATCCGCAAGGTGCGGTGGATCCCCTCCTGGGGGCAGGAGCGGATCGAGGGGATGATCGCGAACCGCCCCGACTGGTGCATCTCGCGACAGCGCGCCTGGGGAGTGCCGATCGCCCTGTTCCGATGCGAGGGGTGCGGACATCATCTGCTCGACCGGAAGCTGATCGACCACGTGGCGGACTTCTTCGAGAAGGAGGGGGCCGACGCCTGGTTCGACCGCGACGTGTCGGAACTGCTCCCCCCGGGGACGACGTGCCCCGGCTGCGGGGGAACGGCCTTCGGCAAGGAGACCGACATCCTCGACGTCTGGTTCGACTCGGGCGTCTCCTACGCCTGCGTCTGCGAGGGGAAGGAGAACCTGGGCGTGCCCGTCGACCTCTACCTCGAGGGGTCCGACCAGCACCGCGGCTGGTTCCACTCCTCCCTCCTCGCCGCCGTGGGCACGCGCGGCATCCCGCCGTACCGCGGGGTCCTGACGCACGGGTTCGTCGTCGACGGCAAGGGCGAGGCGATGCACAAGTCGAAGGGGAACGTGGTCGCTCCCGAGGAGATCATCCGGAAGCACGGCGCGGAGCTGCTCCGCCTTTGGGTCGCCGCGGCGGATTACCGCGACGACATCCGGTTGTCGAAGGACATCCTCGACCGGCTGACGGAGGCGTACCGGAAGGTGCGCAACACGATCCGCTACCTTCTGGCGAGCTTGAGCGACTTCGACCCGGCGCGGGACGCGGTTCCGGTCGACCGGATGGAGGAGATCGACCGGTACGCCCTGGTCCTCTTCGGCCGGCTGACGGCGACGGTGTGCAAAGCGTACGAGGAGTACGAGTTCTACGTCCTCTTCCACGCGGTGAACAACTTCTGCTCCGTGGACCTGTCGGCGTTCTACCTGAACGTGCTGAAGGACCGGATGTACTGCTCTCCGGCCGGCGACCCGGCGCGGCGTTCCGCGCAGACGGCGATCTTCGAAATCGCCCGGGGGCTGCTGTCGCTCACCGCCCCCGTGCTGTCGTTCACGGCGGACGAGGCGTGGGGATACCTCCCCGCGTTCCCCGGAAAGCCGGAGAGCGTCTTCCTCTCGGACCTGCCGGCGCCCGTGGAGATCCCCGGCGCGGAGGCGATCGCGGCCCGGTGGGAGCGGATCTTGGCGCTGCGTTCGGAAGTCGCGCAGCCGCTGGAGACGGCGCGCAAGGAGAAGGCGATCGGCAGCGGCCAGGACGCGCTGGTCACGATCGCCCCGGGCCCCTTCGCGGACCTCTTCGAAACGCACACCCGGGAGATCCGCGACGCGCTGATCGTCTCGGGGATCGCCGTGGGCGAGGTAGCCGGCCCGGGGACGTACGAGAGCGCCGGCTTTCCGGGGCTGAAGGTCAAGGTGGAAAAGGCGCCGTGGGAAAAATGCGAGCGGTGCTGGAACCACACGCCCGAGGTGGGGACGCTCGCCGGAACCCCGGAACTGTGCGCGCGGTGCGCGGACGGCGTGGGGAAGTGACCCTCCTGCGGAAATTCTCGGTGCCGGTCGTCTCGGCGCTCCTGCTCGGCGCCGCCGACCAGGCGAGCAAGGTCTGGGCGGTGCGCAACCTCCACCTGTACGAGCCGCGCGATATCGTCCAGGGGCTCTTCGGCCTGGTGCACGTGCGCAACACGGGGGTCGCCTTCAGCCTCCTTTCGAGCCTCGATCCCCGCTGGGTCCACCCGTTCCTGATCCTTGCGACGGTGCTCGCGATGGGGGCGGTGCTGGCCTACATCGCGTACCTCCCCTGCAGGGGGGCGGCGCCGGTGGGCCTGGGGCTCATCCTCGGCGGGGCGATCGGGAACCTGATCGACCGGGCCCGGCTGGGGTACGTCGTCGACTTCCTCGACCTGTACTGGCGCGGCCACCACTGGCCCACCTTCAACGTGGCGGACGTCGGGATCTCCGTGGGCGTCGTCCTGCTCGTGATCGACATGGTATTCTGTCCGAAGGAGCCCGTGGATGCATCCCGTCCTCGTACAGATCGGTAGCTTCAAGGTCTATTCGTACGGCGTCTTCGTCGCGATCGGATTTCTCGCCGCCCTGTGGGTCTCCGGCCGCGAGATCGCCCGCCAGGGACTCGACCGCGAGAAGTTCCTCGACATGGGATTCTGGGTGGTCCTCTCCGCCATCGTGGGGGCGCGGACGTTCCACGTCCTCGTCTACTGGCGGCAGTACGCGGAGGCGCCCGGGGAGATCCTCAAGCTGTGGAACGGCGGGCTGGTCTTCTACGGCGGGTTCATCGCCGCGACGGCGACCTGCCTCCTGTACCTCCGGAAGCAACGGATGCCGTTCCTGCCGGTGGCCGACGCGTCGGCGATCGGGATCCCGCTCGGGCTCGCGTTCGGGCGGCTCGGCTGCACCTCGGCCGGATGCTGCTTCGGGAAGGCGACCACCCTCCCTTGGGCGATCACCTTCACCGACCCCGCATGTCTCGCACCGCTCCACGTGCCGCTTCACCCGACCCAGATCTACGAATCGATCGCCGGGTTCGCCATCTTCGGCTTCCTCTACGCCACGCGGGACCGGTTCACGACGCCGGGGATGCGCTTCTGGACGATGCTGATCCTGTACGGCGCGGCGCGGTCGTTCCTCGAGATCTTCCGCGACGACCCCCGCGGATTCCTCGGCCCCTTCTCCGAGTCGCAGGTCGTCTCGGCCGTCCTGATCACCTACGCGATCGCCTCCATCCTCCGCGCCCGCTCGAAATCCGCCCGCTCCACCCACTGAAACATTCCCGACGGATCCGGGTTGATACGGTCGTATACCGGCTCTGACACCACGGAACGGAGGGTATCGACATGAACGGGACGAAGCGGTGGTTCTGGATCCCCCTGCTATTGGCCGTCTTGCTGGCGGGATGCGGCGGGGGAAGCGGTTCGGACGGAAGCGGGACGGCGCAGATCTCCCTGACGGATGCGCCCTCCGCGGAGGAGTCGTTCGACAACGTGCTCATCACGGTCAGGGAAGTCTGGTTCCACAAAAGCGACGCCGCGGGACCGGGCGAAGCCGGCTGGCTGAAATACCCGTTGGCGGCCCCCAGGACCGTCGATCTGGCCCACCTGACGGACGGGGCGGTGTCGCAGATCCTGGACCAGACCCTCCCGGAGGGGGATTACCAGCAGATCCGGATACTACTTGCCGACACGAACGACAACACGTATCTCTCCCCGTACAACAACGAAGTCCTCGTCGGCGGGCAGACGTATCCGTTGCGGATCCCCGCGCCGGCCCATGGCATCGCGCTGATCGGCCGCTTCCAGGTGACGGACGGCGGCACGCTTCGACTCGCGATCGACTTCGACATCGGCCACGACGTGGTCAAGGTCACCCGGAACGGGCAGACCGAATACGTCCTCAAGCCGCGGCTGCGCTACTTCGATCTCGACAATGTGGGCGCCATCCGGGGCCAGGTCGACGCCGCGGCCCGATCGGCGGGCGGAAGTTTCGTCTTCAAGGCCGAACAGAAGAGCGCCGACAGCACCCGGTACGTGGTGAAGCGGTTCACGGGGATCCGCGCCGACAACACGTTCCTGCTCTCCTTCCTGCCCCCCGGCGCCTACGACGTGCTGTTGCGCGGACGGGGCGTCGAGACGGTGATCGTGCGCGGCGTTCCGGTGGTCAAGGGATCGATCACGAACCTCGGCCCGGCGATCGCCATGGCCGCGGGGACGGAGTTCACCGCGAACACGACGACCGACCCGACCGGGGCCTGGGTCAATTTCTACCAGACGCTCGACAACGCGGTGACCGGCGACCCCGAGGCGCCGTACGAGGTCCGGTTCCGGCACGTCGATCCGTTCACCGGAAGTTTCCATGCGCCGATCGCCTTGTCGAACGGCCCGATCCATTTCGGGAGGTACGCTGGCGGCAACGCGATCTCCTTCCAGGCGATCACTCCGATGGAAGGATCGGGCGGGAACGCCGGCTTCACGGCCGTCGCGGACGCCCTGCTGTTCCAACCCACCTCGTTCGTCCCCTTCGACAATACGAGCGCCGGGCCGGTGTTCGGCGGCCGGATGAGCGTGATGGCGGGGGCGACGCCGTACACCGCCTCTGGAACGATCTCCTCCTCCATGGGGCGGACGATGCAGCTGGACAACAACATCCTGTTCGTCGTCCACAACGGGCTCATCGTGGACGCGTACCGGAACCTGAACGTGCCGATGCGGATGGCGCCCGGGATGAACGCCGCCTATGCCACGCAACCGCTTCCGGGGGGATTCCCGGGAGCGTTCTACGGGATCGACGGCCTCGGCTGGTCCGCGTCGCCCCCGACCTTCGCCGTGGGGATCCCCGGCCTGGCGGACCTGCGGACCGGGAACGACACGGCGGCGAACTTCTCGATGCTGAAGATCTTCTGACGCCCCCCGCCAAGGTCCGATACGGCGAGGGACATTCCTGGAGGTTGTCGGTACTGCGGTTGGAGGAGTGTCCCTCGCCCACAAACCACAATCCAGCATCACAAGGTGCAGGCGCTTTCAAGGGACATACCTGACACTATGCTTCGGTGCTCGTGCCCCCTTGGTTTTTCCCCGCAGGGGTACCCCAGCGGCGCGAAACTCGTATTGGGGCGGTGGGCTTCCCTCCGTTCCGTCGAGCCCCCCAACTGCGCATCCGGATGCATTGCAATACTCAACGGAGGATAAAACAGGACAGGAGTTATTCCACGACTTTTTGAGATAACGGCATCTTCCGTGCCGGATGTTCGGGACGCCAAACGTGGAAGTTTAGGAGGCGGCGGTTCGGCGCAACGTCTCGGACACGCCGTATACAAAGGACAGGTCCCTGGGATAGTCCTGGATCATCGATTTCACCAGCCTCCTCTCGTTCAGGTCGTCCAGAACGTGGATGTTGTAGACGGGCGGGAAGTTCGAGTTGGCGATCACATCTCCGTAGCTCACGGCCTCCTTGGTCTTCATTTCGAGAAGCAGGAACCAGACAACTACTTTGTAAAGGTCCTCGTAGCCGGCATAGACGTCCCGGAGGTATCTGTCGAAACCGTCGTGGAGCACTCTCACCCTGGGGATCTCCCCGGCAGCCATGTTCGCGTGATACAACCCCTTGAGGTAGTCGACCTCTTCCAGTTTGAGGTTTTTGTCGATGTATTCCCTGAATTTCGCGGCATAAGGCGAAGGAAAAACGGCGAGGAATAATTCCGACGCAGACACGGCGACGTCTCCGCGCAACAGCGGGAGCCCGACCTTGGCGGCTGTGCGTGCTAGATCCCATATGGTCTTTTTCGGCTCGTCGGACGGCATTACTTTATTCGCGCGGAGTCTATGAAGTTCCACATATCCTCAAGCCGATGCGCCCAGAAAAGAGTAAGGCCACCGTCTTGAGCCTGTAACAAGTTGAGTGTCTTGAAGACGCCGGACAAAACGGCTACCGGGACAACCCCTCCTGCACCGAAATCTTTCTTCCATAATTTTGCCTTGACGGCCGCATCGTTGTTGATGCGTTTCACGCTGTTCAGCGTGCTGTTCGAGACCTTGCATTCGATCGGCATCAGGCGGCCGTCAAAAAGGCGCGCCGGAACGTCGGCCTTTCTCTCGCCCACCATGCATTCTCCGCAGAATTCTCCGGGGTTGGGCGCGTGATGAAGGTTTGGAATTGGTCGCGGTTCGACCTCCTGAAATTCGTGGCCGATCAGGAAATCCTTCACCAGGTTTTCCTGATCGGCCTTGCTTTTGTTCCGTCGGTACGTCGAGACGCGTTGGGCCGTTATCAATGCGGTCGAAGCGAGAATCGCCGCCGACTTCTCCGAGTCCGTGGGTTTCCGGTTTTCGACGATCCAGGGAAACCTGCGCGGATCCACACTTTGGAGTATCACATCGAGAACGCGTTTCGCCGACTCGGGGTCCTCTTCCAGCGAAGTGGGTGCAAGCGATGCCTTGGCGATTACAGTAAGGTCATCCGCCGAGATCGGCGGACCGGCAAGGTATCTGAGCGCGTCTCCAAGGTTGTCCCGAAATATGCGGACCAGGTCCTCGTAGTCAATCGTGGACGGATCGGCAATGCCGTACTCCTCGAAGAGGACCTTGAACTTCGACTGGTTGATGTCGAAAGTCTGTTTCCATTTTTCCAAGGGCTCCGCAAGGCGCTCCTGTCGAAACAGATCGCAGGCATGTTCGACTTCAACGTCGAGCTGATCGCGGGTCCAGATCGGAGGGGAAACGCTCATGCGACGAGGTTCTCCGGCCGGGGGATGGGGATGCGTTCCACTTCCTTAGGCTCAAATTTCGTCAGTCCGCCCGCGTAGGTGCGCCCCTGATCGACACCGACGTTCTTTCGCAACCAATCCGCCAACCGTGATAAAAGTATTTCCGGCATCGGTTCGAGGGGGTACAAACCGTGAGCGATGTTGATGTGGCGGGCTTTGCATCGATTGAGAACGAATGCCGGCGGCCTGCGGGCCATGTACGTGCATATGATTGGCGCGGGAGCCTTCAGCCCGACCGCCCACCAGGCCCTACGGTGCTCGGCGGTGTACGACTTGTCAGCGTTGCATTTCTTCGCCCAGTCGAGGAAGCGAGCGATGGCGCGCAGGTCCTCCGGGGCAAATCCCTCCAAATCCGCGGGAAGATCCACGACCCTCCGGAGCGGCCTGTCGTCGTTGAGGGCGTCACCCGCTTCGAGGATCTCTCTGGCTTTCGTGACCGTGGGCAGGAGAAAGCGGCAAGGCAGATTCCGTGTATGCGGTCCGGAGATCCACACTTCGTTATTGCCGGTCACCTGTCCGCGGTGGACCCGGAAAAGGTCGCCGAGTTCGATATAGCCTGCGGGAACCTTAGGACCCGGCCGGACGATCGTGGACCATCGCGTCGCCTGCTCAACCCTGTCCCAAGGGACGGCCGTCCCCGCCGATAGGTCGCCTAATCGGCCGACGCTTTTCACGGAACGGACTCGTAGTGCGTCCGGTCTTTCCCCCACACGGAAGCACGTGATCGCTCCCGTCGTAATTGCTCCTTCAAAGGGCATCGCTTTGGGATCGAGGACGTGCAACGCGGTTCCGCCGAGCCCGTCGGCGAGAAGACGCCGCAGGACGGAACCGTAATTCACGTCAAGCCACTCGGCCGAGGTGATGTACACACCGTAGTCGCCGGATTTTGCGACTTGCATGGTCCTCAGGAAGAAGTGAATATGCAGGCCGGCCAGTTTGCTTGCCTTTACGCCGAAAGAGGCAGCAGAGTCGGCAAACCACGATTTCCATTTTTCCTCGATGCCGTGATGGCGGACGTAAGGAGGATTCCCGACGAAAAGGGTCGTGCCGTCGAATTCGGGTAACAGGAACGAACGGAAGTCGCCTGCGACGACAACAGTCCGACCCTCCATTCCGTGGACGGCCACGTTGGCGCGCAGGATAAGAAGTGCAAGCGGGTCGGTTTCGACGGCCACCAATCGCGCCTTGGGGAACCGTTTCCCGGCCGCAAGAAGGAAGCGTCCGGAACCGGCACCTGGGTCCACGACTCGCCCGGGAGTTCCCTCCGAGGCCGCCCAAGCAAGCATGGATTCGACGATCGGGGAAGGGGTGTACGTCGCACCGTCCGAGCGCCGGACTTCCGGGGTACGAATTCGCGTCAGGAAATTGCCGAGAGGATCGTCTCCGGCGGCGATCGAACACCGTGTCGCCTTCACAAGGGCGACATCCGGGTGTCGGCGTACGGCTATGGCGTAATCCCGCTCCGCGGGAGATAGCGTCGCGCTTGGCCCAATCAGGGCCAAGGCAAGGCCAGCCAGTTCGTTCTCCGCATGGATCCGGATCATTCAGTCGCCCTTTGGTTTCCCGTCCTTGTACTGCTCCAAAATCTTTACGAAAACACGATTCAGCTTCACCCCGCTACGGGATGCTTCCGTCTTCACTTCCCGTGCCAGCTCGCGCGGCAAGCGGAATCCTACAACCTGGGTGTCGGCCCACGGGGCAATACTGTTTTTGCGGCGCTTGGATCTCGACATGTTTCCCTCCCAGACAGTATGTCGACAAGTCGACCACAAAACAATCTGAGAAAATCATCTGTTTTCTCTCTCCGAATCAAACACCGCACTGTGCTTCTTGGCTTCCCCGAGGTTGGACTTCCCCTGAGCGGGCGCCCATTCTGCGACACCTCCGACACCAGCGATACCAGCCTCAGAGAAATCTTCGCAGAGGAGTGTACGGCAGGAAAAAGTCTCTTTAAGGTGCAGGCGCATTCAGGGGACATACCTGTTGTAAACTCCACTCCGTGAAGGTTTGTCCCCTGCCCACAACCCACAACGCACCTGGTCGCTCGCGTTACGGCAACGCGCCGCCGACGACCATGCGGATGGCGTGGTTGCCGTAGTCGGCGATATAGGCGTTCCCGCGGGAGTCGACCGCGATCGCCCGCGGGTCGTTCAATCCGGCGGCCGTCGCGAGGCCGCCGTCGCCGGAGAACCCCATCGCCCCCGTACCGGCGAACAGGCGCACCTTCCCCGCCGCGTCGATATGTAGCACGCGATTGCTCCCCTGCTCCACGAAATATATCTTCCCGTTGATCGGGTTGTAGTCGACCACCCTCGGCCTCACTGGCGCCATCGCCAGCGGGTCGATCCCTTCCGAAAAGGGTGTTCCTCCGGCGTTGGCAACCAGGTAGTAGATGTTTCCGTCCAGCAGGGAAATCCTCATGATCCGGTTGTTGTCGGTGTCCGCGAAGACCAGCGAGTTGTTATCAGACACGTAGGTGATGCTCGAAGGAGCGCGAAGGGGGTAAAAGAATCGGTTGATCGGTTCAACAAGCTGGGATGGGGTATTGTCCGTCACAAAATTGGACTTGATCGGATCGAATATTTGGTAGATCCGCCTGTCGAGATAATTCACGAAGTAGAGGAGATCGACGTTGACGACCGCGAGATTGAAGCGGGCCGCCGAATCGTACGTCCCGTTGTCGTACACCAGCTTGTTCACCACCCCGTTGTCGACCCGTACGATCTGGTTCCAGTCGTTGAAGAGGTAGAGATTCCCGGCCGGGTCGATGTCGATGTCCGAGACGGCCCCGATCGGGGAGGAAGCGGCGGGCGCGCCGGGAGCGATGGCCCCGTGGGTGCCGTTCCCCGCGAAATCGGAAAGGTAGCCGTACCGGTCGATCCGCTTCACCTTCCGGAACGCGGAAGAGGAAACGTAGATCGCGTCGTCCGGTCCGGCCGCGACCGCGGCCGGGTTGCCAAGATACGCGTCGGAGGCGAGGATCCCGTCGGCCGTGTTGTCCCCCGATGTTCCGGATCCGACCGATGCCGGGGCGCCGCAGATCGTGACGATCGTCCCCCTGGCGTACATCGCCACCGGGACCGTCTTCACCTCGCCCGGGGAGAGCGTGATGCCGTTGCACCATCCGCGCCCCCGCAGCGGGGCCGCGATGACGGCGTTGTCGGAGGGGATCGCGGTGTTGTCGTACTCGTCCACCTCGACGGTGATGCGCGTGCCGGGAGGGATCCCCCCGATCTCGCCGTGGGCGTCGGAGCGCAGGAACCACTTTTCGATCGGCGCGAAGTGCGGGGCGAGGACGCGGACCCGGATCCGGTCGGCCGGGTCCGTGGCGTACGACGGCGCGCGGGCCGACGCGCGCGACGCAGCGGCGGTGCCCGGAGACGACGGGTACGTCAGCTGCACCGTGATGGAACCGTCCCCGGCGCGGGAACAGCCGGCCGCTCCCGCGAAAAGGATCGATGCGAGAAGGGCGAGGGGAAGGAATGTCCGCAACGAACCGACGGGTGACAACGTTGCCTCCAGTACAAAGATAAACCGCAATATAATACCTTGATCCCAGTCTTGCCGGAGAAAACGATGGAGTCCTGCGTCCCCTCGTCGTCGCCGCTCGCGGCGGAAGAGTTGACAGCGTACATCGGGCCGAAGGCGGAGCGGTATCGCCCCCGGTTCGAGCGGTTCACCCGGACGGGTACGACCCGGTTCGAGTTCTCCTGGAACAATCCGGCCGCCTTCGCGGGGATGTGGTGGTACCTCTACCGGAAGATGTACGCGTGGGCGCTGCTCGACTTCGTCCTCAGCGTCCTGCTCGGCTGGACCCTCTTCGTCCCGATCCTGTGGGGGGTCGCCCGCGCGGTCACGGCCGACTACCTCTACTTCCTGCAGGCCGACCGCAGGATCCGGGCGGCCCGCCCGATCTCTTCCGCCATCGATGCGCCCGGCGCGAACACGGCGCACCTTGCGCGGCTCGCCGCCGAGGGAGGCGTCAACGCCTGGGTCACGTGGGTCGCCATCGCGGGGGTCCTCCTCTTTCTCGCCATCCTCCTCTTCGCCTTCGGGTGGATCCGGAACGCGTTCCCGCCGCTGCGCGAACTCTGGCCTGAGCCTCCGGGCCGCTGGACCTGAGTGCGCCAATCCATAAATACGGCAACGTATCGGGAAGACAGCACGGAAGGCGCACGCAACAGGAGAGTTCGGCGGAGTCGCCGCAGGAGGGGGGGCGGAGTGAGGTAAAGCGCAGCCGTGCAGGTTCACCGCACGGCGAGCCACGAACGGAGCCCCGCCCTCCGAGGCGACGCAGCACCACGCAAAGGGGCCCCGTCGCCGGGGCCCCTTTGCGAAGCGTACCTTCGGTCAGGCCGGTTCAGCAGTCGAAGTACAGGAAGAACTCGTGCGGGTGCGGCCGCAGCTTCACGGGGTTCACTTCCGCCTCGATCTTGTACTCGATCCACTTCTCGATCACGTCGATGGTGAACACGTCGCCCTTCAGCAGGAACTCGTGGTCGTCCTCCAGCGCCTTGAGCGACTCCTCGAGGGAGCCCGGCGTGGTCGGCACGTTCGCCAGCTCCTCGGGCGACAGCGCGTAGATATCCTTGTCGAGCGGCTGCCCGGGGTCGATCTTGTTCTGGACGCCGTCCAGACCCGCCATCAGCTGCGCGGCGAACGAGAGGTAGCCGTTGCAGGACGGGTCGGGCGTGCGGAACTCGAGGCGCTTCGTCTTCGGGGAGGCGGAGTACATCGGGATGCGGACCGCGGCGGAGCGGTTCCGGCTCGAGTACGCGAGGTTCACGGGGGCCTCGAAGCCCGGCACCAGCCGCTTGTAGGAGTTCATGGTCGGGTTGCTGAACGCGCAGATCGCCTTGGCGTGCTTCAGGATCCCGCCGATGTACCACAGCGCCATCTTCGACATCCCGCCGTACTCCTCCCCGGCGAAGAGCGGCTTGCCGCCCTTCCAGAGGGACTGGTGCGTGTGCATCCCGGAGCCGTTGTCGGCGAAGAGCGGCTTCGGCATGAAGGTGACGGTCTTGCCGGCCTTCCGCGCGACGTTCTTGCAGATGTACTTGTACCACTGCAGCGCGTCGGCGACTTTCACCAGCGTGTCGAACCGGAGGTCGATCTCGGCCTGTCCGGCGGTGGCCACTTCGTGGTGCTGCGCCTCGATCTTCAGCCCCACCTGCTCCATGACGCGGACCATCTCGTCGCGCAAGTCGTGCTGCGAGTCGGTCGGCGGGACGGGGAAGTACCCTTCCTTGTGGCGCGGCTTGTAGCCGAGGTTCGGCTTCTCCTCGCGCCCGCTGTTCCAGGTCCCCTCGTCGGAGTCGATGAAGTAGAAGCCGGAGTTCGACCCGCCGCCGTAGCGGATGTCGTCGAAGATGAAGAACTCGGCCTCCGGTCCGAAGAACGCCGTGTCCGCGATGCCGGTCGACTTCAGGTACGCCTCGGCCTTCCGCGCGATGTTGCGGGGGTCGCGGGAGTAGTTCTCCTTGGTGATCGGGTCGACGATGTTGCAGATCAGCGAAAGCGTCGGACGGACGATGAACGGATCGACGACCGCCGTCTCGGGGTCGGGGATGACCAGCATGTCGGAGGCGTGGATCGGCTGCCAGCCGCGGATGGACGATCCGTCGAAGCCGAACCCTTCCTCGAAGCTGTCCTCCTTGAGCTCATAGATCGGCACCGCGAAGTGCTGCCAGGTGCCGATGAAATCCATGAACTTCAGGTCGACCATCTCGATGTTCTTGCTCTTGGCGAAACCGAGGACTTCCTTCGCGTTCATTGCGATCCCTCCTGGGGCGATATGGTGGTAAGACGATGCGCCGGCGATCCGGTCAGATGGCGTCGTGTCCGCGCTCGCCGGTACGGATCCGGATGACTTCCTCGACGTTGGTGACGAAGATCTTCCCGTCGCCGATCCGGCCCGTCCGGGCCGACTTCTCGACGAGCTCGACCACCTGGGCGACCAGGTCGTCGGGGACGATGATCTCGAGCTTGATCTTGGGCAGGAAATCGACGACGTACTCCGCCCCCCGGTACAGCTCGGTGTGCCCCTTCTGGCGACCGAATCCCTTGACCTCGGAAACCGTCATTCCCTGGACGCCGATGTCGTTCAGTGACTCCTTCACTTCGTCCAGCTTGAACGGCTTGATGATCGCTTCTACTTTTTTCATAGGTTCACCCCCCTTCACCCTCCTATCAAAGCAACGGTCGTACCAACACCGCAACCGAACCATACCGCCGGCGGCGGAAATCGATTATCCGAGGAAATTCAATCTTCCACGGAGATGCGGCGAAACGGGAGGGGGCGGATGCGATGGACACCAGCGCGGAGGGTTGCACAATCCGTGGGCACCCGATGCCCGCGGCCTGTGCAGGATCACTCCCCGGGCGGAGGACCGATCCTGCTCTCCTGGCCGGAGAGGAGGCGGTGGATGTTCCCCCGGTGGGTGTAGATCACGAGAAACGAAATCATGAGGGAAAGGGTCACGTAATGCCGCGACCTCCCGAGGAACGCCATGGCGACGGGAAGGCCCACGGCGGCGCACAGCGACCCGAGCGACACGTATCGCGTGAAGTAGAGCACGGCGGCGAAGAGGACGACGATGACGAAGGCGGTCTCCGGCGACAGGAACAGCACGACGCCCAGCGCGGTGGCCACCCCTTTCCCTCCTTTGAAGTGAAGATACACAGGAAAGATGTGCCCGAGGAACACCGCCCCGCCGACCAGGGCGAGCCAGTGATAGGCGGACGCGTCGAGGAGATTCCGCGCGATCGCAAGCGCGAGGATCCCCTTCCCCACGTCGAGCAGAAGGGTTAAGACCCCCGCCCCTTTCCCGAGCGTGCGCGCGACGTTCGTCGCGCCGATGTTCCCCGAACCGGCCTTCCGCAGATCCAGCTCGCGGTCGAACGCCTTCGCTACGAGGATGCCGAACGGCACGGCGCCGAGCAGGTAGCCGAAGAGGACGAGGAGCAAGCCGCGGAGAAGGGATGCGTCCATCCGTGGAATAGTACCAGAATCGCCGCGGGGAGAGTCTGTTTACCTCCCGCGCGGGTGCTGGTAAACTGCCGCGGTGAGACGGATCTTCCTTATCGCCGGCGCGGCGCTTCTCGCGCACCTGTTCGCCATGGGACCGGCCCCGCTCCTCGCGACGACCTACCAGTCCGCCGCGGTGTGCGCGGTGTGCCACGTGGAGATCCACCGGACATGGCAAGGGTCGCAGCACGCCACCGCGTTCACGGACCCCGCGTTCCAGCTTCCCTACGACCGGCTACGCCGGGAAAACCCCCGGAAGACCTTCGCATGCGAGCATTGCCACAACCCGATGCGGTTTCTCCTGCCGCCGGGCGACCCGCGCGCCTCCACCTTCTCCCGGGAAGGGGTAACCTGCGACTTCTGCCACTCCGTATCGGCCGTGAACGCCGGTGGGCCGTTCCCCCGCTACAAGACAAAACCGGGGGTGAAGTTCGGCCCCCACCCGGAACGTTCGGGGAAGGGGCCTCACGTCCGGGAGTTCTCCCCCCTGCACATCACCTCGGAGTTCTGCGCGGGGTGCCACGAGTTCCGGAACGAGCACGGCGTCCTGATCCTGTCCACCGTGAGCGAGTGGGAGAAGAGCTTCTACCGGGGCACCGGCGTCCATTGCCAGTTCTGCCACCTGCCGGAGCTGTTCGACGCCCGCTTCATCGAGGGGAAGCGGAAAAAGGGGCCGATCGACCACGCCATGGTGGGTGGCCATTCGCGGGAGCGGCTCGCGCGGGCGATCCCGGTGCGGGCGCAACTCGTCCTGTCGGGCGGCGGGGCGCGGGTCGTGGTGTCCGTGAAAAACGAGCTCGTCGGCCATGCGACCCCCACCGGCATCCCGACGCACCGGCTTCGGCTGACCGCGACGCTGTTCGACGCGGCGGGAAACGCCATCGATCGACGTGACGAGTATTTCGAGCGTGTCGTGGGGGACGGAACCGGCAAGGCGCTGGTGCGGCCCGAGGAGATCTTCATTTCGGCCCGCGAGGTGCTGAAGGACAACCGTCTCCTCCCGAAGGAGACGCGGGAGGTGCGGTTCACCTTCCCCGCGGGGAAAACCGCGCCGGCGACCGCGTCGGTAACGCTGACCTACGAGATCCCGACGCCGGACATCGCTCCGACGCTTCGGTACATCGAGATTCCCGTCGCGAACCAGGTGGTCACGGCGGAGGCCGGCCTGGCACGGGGGAAGGCGGTCATCCTCGCCGCCGCGGCGTTCCTTGCGTTCCTGGTCTGGCTGCTGTTCCGGAAGGCGGGGGCGAAGCGGGGCTAAGTTTCTTCGATCTCTTCCGTGCGGGGGCGGGCGACGCCGGTCTCGAACGCGGCGCGCTCCACCGCCTCCGCCACCTTGGCGTGCATCTCCAGGTCGAGGATCGAGGGGACGAGCTCCCCGGCGGATGCCGACGCGCTGATGACCTTGGCGGCGGCGATCTTCATCCGGTTGTTGATCTTGCGGGCCCGCGCGTTGAGCGCGCCCCGGAACACCCCGGGGAACGCCAGCGCGTTGTTGACCCCCCGGCCGTCCGCCGCGAACGAAGCTCCCGCCGCCCGGGCCTCCTCGGGGAGGATCTCGGGCCTCGGGTTCGACAGCGCAAGGATCACCTGCCCCTTCCGGATCATCTCCTTCTTGATGAGCCCCTGCACGCCGGTCGTGCAGATGACGATGTCGGCCGACGCCATGATCTCCGGGAGCGTGACGGGCTTGCCGCCCTCCTTCGCGAAGATCTCCTTCGCGCCGGGATTGATGTCGGCGCCCAGCATCTTGCGGACGCCGAAGGCCATCAGAAGCTTCGAGATCCCCATCCCGGCGGCTCCCAGCCCCACCATCCCGACCGTGTCGTTCTTCACCTGCATCCCGACGTATTTGCTCGCGTTCAGCAGCGCGGCCAGGACGACGACGGCCGTGCCGTGCTGGTCGTCGTGCATCACCGGGATGTCGAGCATCTCGCTCAGGCGGTCCTCGATCTCGAAGCACTCGGGGGCCTTGATGTCCTCGAGCTTGATCGCGCCGAACGTGGGGGCGATCGAGGCGACCGTGCGGATGATCTCCTCGGTGTCCTTCGACTGGATGAGGATCGGGACGCCGTTGATCCCCACCAGCGCGTCGAAGAGGGCCGCCTTCCCCTCCATCACCGGCATGCCGGCGACGGCCCCGATGTCCCCAAGACCGAGGATGGCGGTGCCGTTCGTGACGATCGCGACCGTGTTCGGTATGACGGTGTACTTGTACGCCAGCTCCGGCTTCCGCTGGATGAGTCTGCAGACCTTGGCGACGCCCGGGGTGTAGACCTTCCGGATCGTGGAGATGCTGTCGATGGCGATGCGGGACTTGACCGAGATCTTGCCGCCCCGGTGCATTTCGAGCACCGGATCGATGATGTCGGAAATGATGACGCCCTCGACCTTGCCCAGCTCCTCGAGGACCTCCTGGAGCTGCGCGTCGCTGTCGACGAAGATCGTGATGTCGCGGGTGTTGTACTCGAGGCCGTACCCGACCAGCTTGATGTCGCCGATGTTCCCCCCCGCGGCGCCGATGGCGGTGGCGACCTTGCCGAAGAATCCCGGCTTGTCGAGGATCATCACGCGAATGGTTTTTACGAGCTTGTCGACGCCCTTTTCGATCTGCATCGGGCCATCATAGTCTGCGCCCTTCTTTTTTGTCAAACGAGGGCGCCCGGGGGTACAATCTCACCTGATGATCGTCGATTGCGGCGCCTGTTCCGCGCAGAATTTCGTCTCCGCCGAGCGCTTGGCCGTCCGGGAGGTCCCTCCCCGGTGCTGGGAGTGCGGCCGTCCGCTGTCCGTCGACGCCGGGGACGCCTTCGATGGCCGCGAAACCCTTCGCGAAACCGGCAGGATCGACCCGGAATCCAACGGGGGCACGGATGGGAATAAACAGGATGGGGGCGCGAAGCATGGGTAAGATCCGGGTCGCGGTGGCCGGCGTCGGGAACTGCGCCAGCGCGCTACTGCAGGGGATCGAGTTCTACCGGGAAACGCCCGCCGCCGACGACGGCGAGATCGTCCCCGGGCTGATGAACCGCGACATCGGCGGCTACCTGCCGGGCGACATCGAGGTCGTGGCGGCGTTCGACATCGACCGCAGGAAAGTCGGCCGGCCGGTCACGGAGGCGATCTTCTCAGCCCCCAACTGCACGAAGCGGTTCGTCGAGCGGATGCCCGCCGGCGGGCCCGTCGTCCGCATGGGACCCGTTCTGGACGGCGTGGCCCCCCACATGGCCGAGTATCCCGAGGACCGGACGTTCCTTCCCTCCTCCGAGCCGCCGTGCGACGTGGAAAGGGCCCTGCGGGAGTCCGGCGCCGAGATCCTCGTCAATTATTTGCCGGTCGGCTCGGAGGCGGCGACCCGTTTCTATGCCGAGGCGTGCCTCGCTACAGGGGTGAGTCTCGTGAACTGCATCCCGGTGTTCATCGCCTCCGATCCCGCGTGGGCGGACCGCTTCCGGCAGGCGGGAATCCCGCTCGTGGGAGACGACATCAAGTCCCAGCTGGGGGCGACCATCGTCCACCGGGCGCTGGCGCGGCTCTTCTCGGACCGCGGGATCCGCCTTCGGCGGACGTATCAACTGAACACCGGGGGAAACACCGACTTCCTCAACATGCTGAACCGGAGCCGCCTCGAGTCGAAACGGATCTCGAAGACCGAGGCGGTGACGAGCGCCCTGTCGCACGCCGTATCCCCCGACGACGTCCACATCGGCCCGTCCGACTACGTTCCCTGGCAGAAGGACAACAAGCTGTGCTTCCTGCGGATCGAGGGGGAAGGGTTCGGGGGCCTGCCGATCGAGGTGGAGTTGCGCCTCTCCGTCACCGACTCCCCGAACAGCGCGGGCGTGGGGATCGACGCCATCCGGTTCTGCCGCCTCGGGAGGGAGATGGGGCTGTCGGGCCCCCTGCTCGCCCCGTCGGCCTATTTCATGAAGCACCCGCCGGAGCAGCACACCGACGACGACGCGCGGCGCGAGCTCGAGGAGATCATCGCGGACTTTCAGGCGTGGAGACGGACGCAAGAAGCGCCTCCCAGGACGCCGTGCACTTCTCCCACGTGAACGGCGCCGCTACGGCGGCCCCCTCCAGCGACAGCCGGGCGCGCAATTCCGGCGACGACGCGAGCGCGAGGAGCGCGCCGGAAAACCGGTCCGGCTCCTCCCGCGGGTAGGCCAGCCCCCCGCCCTCCGAACGGATCCGCTCCCCCCAGTACGTCCCCTCCGGCACGACGACCGGCACGCCCGCCGCGAGCGCCTCCAGCGGCACCAGTCCGAACGATTCGTAATAGGATGGGCAGACGACGGCGTCCGCCGCGGCGAACAGCATCGGCATGCCGGCGTGCGGAAGGGAGCCGAGGAAGAAGACATCCCGCCCGGGGCCGCCTTCCGGCCCTTCCTGTCCTGCCACGATGAGGATCGCGGGCCCCTTCCACCGACCCCGCATCGCGCGGAACGCGGCGATGGCCGCGGCGGCGTTTTTCCCGGCGTCCCCCCGGGCGGCAAGCAGGAAGATCATCCCTCCCTGGGGAAGCCCGAGGTACGACCGCGCGACCTCGCGGGGGGGCAGGTGCCGGAACCGGTCGTCCACCCCCGGCGGGATGACCACCCCCTTCTCCGACAGTTCCGGGAAGATCCGCCGGTTCTCCCCAAGGTCATACTCCGAGAAGCAGACGACACGGGACGCCTCCCGCGCCAGTGCCGCCTCCTGCGCGTTGCGGATGGAGGAGAGCGGCTCCTCTTCCGCCCCGGGCGCCGGGACCTTGCGCGCCTCCACCGTGTGGTAGGAAAGGATCATCGGGGCGCCGGCGATTTTGCGCGCGGCCACGCCCGACATCCAGTAGTGCGCGGAGACGACGCGTGGTTCGATCCGCTCCCCGCGCATCAGGATCCGGCACCGTTCCACGAAGAGATCGAGGGAGGCGAACGCGCGTTCGCGGGACGGAGGCTCTTTCCAGCCGCACGGGACGTGAAAGATGCGAACGCCCGGGAACGGCGCGGCGACCTCGACGGTATCCCCATCGGCGCGGGTGAGGACGTCGGTGGCGATCCCCCGCTTCGACAGCCCGCGGAGCAGCCCGAGGAGGAAGACGTTCATCCCCCCGGCGAGTCCCTCCCCCGGTTCCTCCATCGGGCACGTGTGGTAGGAAACGAGAAGGTGCCGCGTCAAGCGGATACCGTCAGGCGGTAGACCATCCGGTCCACGCCTCCGAGGTCGTACTTGTACCGTTCCGTCCCCCGGAGAAAGTCGTACTCCGCGCATCCTTCATCGAGGGCCTGCCCGATGGAGTGCGCGATGAGGACGAGCCCGGGGTTGGCCGCGCGGTGAACCGGATCGTACCCCGAGTTATAAAGGAGAAAGGCGCCGTCGATGCGGAACTGGAACACGGAGGCGACGTCCACTCCTTGCGTCGACAGGAACGCGAGCCGCAGGCGGCCGGAGACGAGGAACCCTTCCGCGACCTCGCGGAAAAAGGCCGCCATCGCCTCGTCCATGAACGCCTCCTTCGCAGGGTGGCTCTTCCGGTGAAGGTCCACGAAGGAGGGAAGATCGTTCACGAGTTCCATCGGCGTCCGCGTCACCCGGAAGGCGAGCCCCGGCAGGAGCTCCCCGGCGCGCCGCATCTTCCGCCGCAATTCGTGACGCTCTTTCTTCCCCAGTCGTTCGAGATACTCCTCGAAGGAGCCCGGCAGGGAGACGAAGGGGGCCCGGTCCATCTCCGCGACGGAGCAGGAAAGACCCCTCTCCCGGCAGATCGCCGGGAGGAGCGACAGGGCCGGCGTCCCTTCCACAAGGCCCGGGAGAACCAGGGGGCCTCCGCCCAGCGCGGGGAGCCCCCGATCGAGGAACTCCCGCCAGAAGACCTCCGCATGGCTTGGCGCGACAAGGGCGTCGAGGTAGTCCGCGACCTGCTCGCCGCCGAGGAAGGTCCATCCCCCCTCCCCGCAGCGGCACAGGAAGAGGAGTCCCTCGTCGGGGCCGCCGCCCGGAGCCCAGCGGGCGACCCGGACATCGCACCCGCGGCCGAAGGCGCGAAACCAAGGGAGGAGGAACCGGGGCGAGAGGAACGGGGAGGTGCGCCGTCCCCGCCCATGGAGGTCTTCCCACTCCGCGACCGGGACGTCCGCGAGATCGCGCGCCACCGCCAGGCTCAACGGTCCCCCTTTGCGGCGGGAGGGACGTTGCCGAACACCGGAATGCGCACCGTGAACGTCGTCCCCTTCCCCACGGCGCTCTCGACATCGATCCTCCCGCCGTGCCGCTTCACGATGCCGTAGCTGACCGACAGGCCCAACCCCGTCCCCTTCCCCACCGGCTTCGTCGTGAAGAACGGTTCGAAAACGCGGCGCAGAATCTCCGGTGGGATTCCGCAACCGGTATCCGAGAACTCCGCCACCAGATCGTCCTCCGACCGTCGTGTCAGGACGATCAGGGTTCCGCCACCTTGCATCGCGTGCTGGGCGTTCACGAGGATGTTGGTGAACACCTGCTGCATCTGCAAGGCGTTCCCCCGGAACGGCGGCAACCCTTCCGCGAATTCCCGGATCACGTCCACGTTCGCTTTCGCCATCTGATGGCCAAGGAAGGCGAGCGTCTCGTCGACAAGGGCGTTCAGATCCTGACGCGACAATTCCTCCGTCGGCTGCCGGGCGAACTTCAGCATGTCGAGGATGATGTTGCGGCACCGCAGGGTGAGTCCGCTGACGTTCTCGAAGTAGCCGAGGATCTTCCCGATATCCCGCGGGGTCAACGGATCCGGTGGGTGATCGCGGTACTGCTCGAGGGCGAGATCGGAGTACCCCATGATGCCGCTCAGCGGGTTGTTCAACTCGTGCGCGACGCCCGCCGCCACCTGTCCCATCGCCGCGAGACGCTCCACCTCGACCATCCGGAGGTGCACCTCCTCCAGTTCCCGTGTCTTCTCCGCGACCCGCGTCTCGAGCAGGCGGTTCCAGTCGGAGATCTCCCGCATCGCCTGCTCCATGGAGACGCTCATCCGGTTGAACGCGGCCCCGAGACCGGCCACCTCGTCGCCCCCCTTCACGGAAACCGTTTCCCCGTATTTCCCTTCCGCGATGGCCGAGGCCGCATCGGTCAACTCCCGCAACGGCCGGACGACGCGGAAAACGAGGAGGAGGAAGGCCGCTCCGATCCCGATCGTGAACACCGCCGCCCCGGCGAGCAGGCCGATCGTCGTGTGGAGCAACGCCTTGCGCTCCCCCTCCATGGACCGGGAAAGCGCCATGACCACGGTCTTCCCGTCGAATGTGCGCAGGGGGACCGCGACCACCGCCTGCGCCTCCGGCCGGCAGGTGAAGGTAAAGTAGACTGGATTTCCCTTGTCCAGTTCGCGCCGCTGGGCCGGACCGGAGAGAACCTTGCGGATGCACTCCACGCACTCGAGGCAGGTCGAGGAGGAGGCGACCACCTGTCCGCCCTGATGGAAAAACATCGCCTCCCCGCCGATCGCCCGGCTCTCCCGGCGCAGGAACTCCCTCCCGAGGGTCACCGAGGCGGCCACCACCTTCCGGTCCCGTTCGGCGCCCCCCGCCGGGGCGATCGCCACGATGAGGAGCCGTGCGGGGCCGTCGCCCGGCAAGACGTAGTCCGCGGTGGGCATCCCGGCGAAGCCCCGCTGGAAAATGGCCGCCTGGCGATCCGGCACCTCTCCGGAACGGAGCGTTTCGAGATGGATCCCCTTGCCCCGGGACCGTTCCGCCAGGGTGATCCAGACCGCGCTGGCTCCCCGGACCCTGGAATCCTCCTCCGCCTCCTCCGCCCTGGCGCCGAGCTCCGCGAACAATTCGGCCTCCTGCCGGATCCGGACGAGGATGGATTCCATCCGGGCCTGTCCGCGGAGCACTTCTGCCCTCGTCTCCTGTTCGAGATCGTGCCGGACGAACTCCCGGATGGTGATCACCCCGGTACCCGTCACGATCAAAAGGAAAAGGACGAAGAGCCCCGCGATGCGGGCCGTCATGGAGTCCCGGAAGAGCGGCCGCCTCATGGATCGACGTCCATCGGGAACCGGATCTTCCGGGCGAGCGCGTACATCGCCGTGTAGTCCTCGTCGGTGGTCGGGATCATCCGGTCCGCCCCGAGCCTCCCGAGCGCTTCCTTCCCCTCCTTTTCCTTGTCGAGGGAGAGCAGCATCGATCGGAGGGCGGACCGATCCTTCTCGCCGAGGGTTCCCGCGACGACGAGGGCGTTCTCGGGGAAAAGGTCGGAGGTCGACAGTACGACGAGTTCCTTCCGCGCTACCGTTGAGGAAGCCTGTTCCCGCCGAAGGACGAGATCCTTCACCGCCGCGCCGTCCGCCGCGCCGGAAAGGACGAGGTCGATCGCGGAACGATGGGATGGGGCCTTCATCACGGTCGAGAAGAAGCCGGGCCACGCACCCCCCGCCTCGATCGCCTTCGCCCGGGGAAACAGCTCCCCCGCGGACGTATCGGGGACGTAGGCGAACCGTTTCCCCTTGAGGTCGGCGAACGTTCCGATCCCGGTTCCCCGCCGTACGACGATCACCCCGCGATAGCGGGACACCCCCCCGGACTCGGGCCGGGCCAGCGGAACGACGTCCATCCGACGGTGGAGTTTCCCGTAAATGAAGCTCCCGACGAAGGCCGCGTCGACGCGGCCTTCCGAAAATTCGTTCAAGACCTGCCGATAGGATCGAAGGTGAACCAGCCGTGCCCGGACGCCCAACCCGTCGGCGATCCGCTGGGTGATCGCGGCGTACCGGTTCTCCTGCCGGATCGCGTCGAACTCGGGGACCACCGCAATGGTGAAGGTCCCCACGAGCGCCGACTTCCCCCCCGCGGGGTCGAACGTCCCCTCCCGCTCCCGGCAGTGGCAGGTCGTCATCGACATATCCTTCGATGCCGGCGACAACCCCAGCGTGGCGAGTTGGTGCCACCCTTCCCATGACAGGAGGAAGTCGGCCAGATCCCGAATACCCGCGGGAGCATTCTTTACGAAGAGGAGCCCGTACTCCACCCGCGCGGGGTACCCCCCCTCCCCCGCTCCGGTATAAAGCGGCGGCTTGCCGTCCACCGCGAGGAGCACCCCGGGTATCTGCCCGGTCGTGACCCCGGCCATCGATGCGAACCCTACGAACCCCGGGAGGGTCCGCATCGCCTGGACGGCCAGTTCGTGGTTCTGCATCAGAAAACCTCGACGGGCATTGGGGAAATCCCCGCGGAAAAGACCGTTCGCCAGGGCGCGGCGGGAGATCGAGATCTCCGGACGGTCCACCACGTTGACGGGACCCGGCTTCCCGCCGACCACTCCCCAATCGGTGATCTCTCCCTTGAACATCCTTCGAAGCTGCGCCGCGGTCAGGGATCCGGCCCCCGCCTCCTTCGAGGCGAGGAAGACGATCGCGTCGTGGGCGAAGGGGACGTAGGAGAGCCCGCCGCCTGCCCCGGCGGGAAGCCCGCCGGCCGTTACCCCGGCGTCCACGGCTCCGGACCGGAGCAACGCGGGAATCTCCGCTGACTCGGTCGGGATGATTTCGAACCGGAGACCTTTGCGGGCCGCGAACGCCTCGGCGATTCTTCGGAACGGCGGAGCCGCCTCGTCCGATGAAGCGATCCGGAGGATCCTGCCCTCGGCAGGAGAAGGGGTGAGGATCTCCACCCGGTTCGGGGAGGCGCCACAGCCGGAAAAACAGAGAGCGGAGACGAGCAGGGCACCCTCGACGGCTCCCCGGAAGAACCGCCTCATTTCTCGCGTCCGGCCTCCGGTGCGGACGGCGCCGCCGGGAAGACGCCGCCATCGGTCAGTTTCCGTGCAGCCTCCTCCGCGACGGCGTTGGCCGTGGACATCAATGCCTCGCGAAGATCGTCGGGCGTGACGAAGAGGTCCGGGAGCGACGTGGTGCTCGTGACCGTCTGTTCCGACGGCCCGGAAAGGCCGGGTCCCTGCGCCGTGACGGTCAGGCTCACGGTCGCCTCCGTGACCACGCTCAGGCCGCCGGTGCGGCGGGTGTTCACCTGGAACCGGCGGACCACCCCGGAGATCCGCACCGGAATCGCTTCGGCGCCCTGCGCATCCGCGCCCCGGCGGACCGTCGCGACGCCGCTTTCCCCGAGGACCCCGGCGACCAGGTCCGCCATCGCCTTCCCCGGCTCCCCCTTCCAGACGATCGATCGAACGCGGTCGAAATCCCGCCCGACGACGCCGCCGGGGGCCGCCGCGTACGAGAAGTCCGCGACCACGGCCTGCGGCGCGCCTGCGGCGGGTGCGACGACGCGCGCGGGACGGGTCAGGTCCCCGGGAACATGCAGTTCGTTCCCCGCGGCGCACGCGGAAAGGACGAGGCATGGACCAACGAACAGCAGGAACGTTCGGAAAAGGCGCTTCACCATTCCCCCCTTCGACCGCGGAATTCCCTGCGGGCCGGGTCGCTTGGACCACTTTACGGCATGCCGCAGGTCGATTCAACCGGTACCGGGGCCCCCTGTAGGGGCCCCCTTGCGGCGCCGGCGGGAAGTGGCGTATCGTGTTTTGTTGTAATCGCAGTGGATATCGGGACAACAGGGGGGGAGATGCCCGCGTCGCCGGAGATCCGGGAGGCGATCCGTCAAGGGTCGTGGATCCGGAAGATGTTCGAGGACGGAGCCGTCCTCAAAGCCGAACGCGGCGAGGAAAACGTGTTCGACTTCACCCTCGGGAACCCGTACGGCGACCCGCCGGCTGCGCTTTCCGCCGAGCTTGCGCGCCTGTGCGCCGACCCCCCTCCCGGACTGCACCGGTACATGCCCAACGCTGGGATGCCGGAGGCACGCCGGGCCGCGGCGCGGTCCCTCTCCATCTCCACGGGCCTGCCGTTCACGGAGGACCTGCTGGTGATGACCGTGGGCGCCGCGGGCGCGCTGAACGTCGCGTTGCGCGCCATCCTCTCGCCGGGGGACGAGGTGGTGATCCTCGCCCCCTACTTCGTGGAGTACCTCTTCTATATCCGCAACGCCGGGGGGACGCCGGTCGTGGCGGAAACGGACGCGCGGTTCCAGCTCGACCTTGCGGCCATCGAGGCGGCCCTCACCCCGAAGACGCGCGCGATCCTCATCAACACGCCGAACAACCCGACGGGCGCCGTCTACCCGGAAAGAGACCTCGCCGCCCTCGACCGGACGCTGTCCGCCGCGGAGACGCGATTCGGGAACCCGATCTACGTGATCTCCGACGAGCCGTACCGGAAGATCGTGTTCCGGGGGGTGTCGTCCATGCCGGCCGCCGCGAAGATCCGCAACGCCCTGGTGGCCTATTCGCACTCCAAGGACCTGAACCTCCCGGGCGAGCGGATCGGTTACCTCGCCGTCTCCCCGCGCGCGGCGGACGCGGCCGAGGTGGCCGGGGCGTGCGTCTTCTGCAACCGGGTGCTCGGGTTCGTCAACGCCCCGGCCCTCTTCCAGCTCGCCGCGTCGAAGTACGAGGACGAGCCCGCCGACGTCTCCGTCTACCAGGAGAACCGGGACGTGCTGCTCGACGCCCTCGGGCGGTCCGGGATCGACGTGGTCCCCCCCGGGGGAGCGTTCTACCTGTTCCCGAAGTCCCCCGTCCCGGACGAGATGGCGTTCCTCGCCGCGGCGCGCGACGAGGGGATCCTCGTCGTCCCGGGGTCCGGGTTCGGGCGAAGCGGCCATGTCCGCGTCGCCTACTGCCTCTCCCCGGAAACGGTGAAGCGCTCGGTCCCCGCGTGGGAGCGGCTCGGACGCCGCTATTCCGGCAGGGGGATCCGGCGATGACCGTCGTCTTCCGGAGAAATATCGCCCGCATGGAGGGGTACGTCCCCGGCGAGCAGCCCGGGGAGCGCGACTTCATCAAGCTGAACACCAACGAGAACCCGTATCCCCCTTCGCCGAAGGTGCGCAAAGCGATCCTACGGGAACTCGGGGAGCCGCTGCGCCTCTATCCCGACCCCGGGTCCACCGCGCTGCGGCGCCAGGCCGCCCTGACGTACGGCTTCGACCTGCCGGGAGTGATCGCGGGGAGCGGATCGGACGACCTTCTGGCGATGATCGCCAGGGCGTTCGTGGGCGAGGGGGATCTCCTCGCGTGCCCCGTGCCCACCTACACGCTCTACGACACCCTCGTCCGCATCCAGGGGGGGAAACTCGCAGAGGTCCCGTACCCGGACGACTACTCCCTCCCCCGGGGTCTTGCCACGAAAAATGCGCGCGTGACGATCGTCTCGAATCCGAATTCGCCGTCGGGTACGGCCGTGCCGGTCCGCGCGCTCGCGGAGCTTGCCGACGCCGTCCCCGGCCTGCTCGTCGTCGACGAGGCGTACGCCGACTTCGCGGACGAGACGGCCCTCGCGCTCGCCCGGGACCGGTGGAACGTGATCGTCCTGCGGACGCTCTCCAAGTCGTTCTCCCTGGCGGGGATGCGGATCGGGCTCGGCTTCGCCCACCCGCGGATCATCGAGGGCCTGGACAAGGTGCGCGACTCGTACAACCTGAACCGCCTGTCGATCGCAGCGGGGGCGGCGGCGCTCGCGGACATCGCGTGGATGGAACGGAACGCGGCAAGGATCCGGAAAACGCGCGATGCCCTCGCCGCGGCCCTCCCCGAGGTGGGGTTCACGCCGTTCCCGTCGCGGAGCAACTTCATCCTCGCGCGGCGCACGCGGGGAGGCTCGGCCCGGCCGGTTTACGAGGCGCTCAAGCGGCGGAAGATCCTCGTGCGGTTCTTCGATACCCCGCGGCTCGCGGGATGTCTCCGCATCACCGTTGGAACGGACGAGGAGGTCGCAACGCTCCTCGACGCGTTGAAGGTTATCCGATAGACCGCCTTTTCAAAGGATCACGCACCAGTTCCCCCCGCCTTCCCGGTTCCGCCATCGCACCTCGAAGCCGCCGTCCTGCCGCCGCGTGACGGTCTGGAAGCAGTACTCCACGCCTCCCCCCGAGGGCCCGAACACGAACGCCTCGAATACCCGCGGAACCGGGAGGAGGGAAAGGGCGGCCTCCCTCGCCGCGAAAAACGCCTCCCGGTCTTCCGCGAAAAACTCGGCGGTCGATGCGCCGGGACCGGGCGCGTACCCCTTGGCCTCCATGAGGGAGAGGTTCGTGGCCCGCCATGCGGGGTCGCCCCAGACCATCCGGGCGGAGACGACATTCCCATCGGGATCGGCGAGGGTGACGCGCGCGCACGCGATCTTGTCGGCGCGCAGTGTTCCGTCGGCGGAGACGTGGTACAGGAAATACGGCATCGGCCGGTTCTTGAGGACCGACAGGGCCTCCGGGGCTTCGATGACCGGCGCCGGCCCGTTTCCCGCGTCGATGGCGGCGCGGCAAAGCGTCACGGACGGCTTTTTCCGCATCGCGCCGAAGCCGAACCGGAAGGAGCCGGATGCGCGCTCCCCTTCCCCCAGCGGCAGGACCAGGCGGAAATATCCGCACCCCTTCGCTGCCGGGAGGTTCCCCGTCCCCTCCTCGGGGATGCGATAGAGATCCGCGATCGCGTCGTCCGAGGGGACCACCACCTCGTACGACGGGGAGAACCGCTCTTCCCCGCCGCGAACGCTGGAGAACCGGTATCGCACGAGGATCCGCTCGCCCTCCCCCGGCTCGGGGAGCGGAAGGTGCGCCACCCGGCGGCCGTGTTCGTCCGAGGGGACGACCGCCCGGGTGAACCGGCGCGTCGGGACGGCGGGATCTCCGTGCCGCGTCACCTCGGCGTGCAGCAGCACGATCTCCGGCGGTTCGGCGCCGTCACGGTACTCTCGTCGAAGAAGGAGCATTCCGAACCTCCTGTCGAGGATGGAGCATCATTCGTACCCGAGGCGGGAGAGTTCCTCCTCGTCCATCCCGAAGTAGTGGCCGATCTCGTGGAGCAGCGTGATCCGGATCTGCCGGCACAACTCCCCGCGGTCCGGAAAATCCTCGATGAGCGGTCCCCGGTAGACGGAGATCTTGTCGGGCAGGAGCCCGGAATCCTGTACCGACCGTTCGGGGAGCGGCACACCGTGGTAGAAGCCGTACAACGTGTCGTCCGGAGGGACTCCCAGTTCATCGAGCAGTTCGTCCGGCGCCCACTCCTCCACGACCACGGCGACGTTCTCCAGCGCGTCGCGGAACATCGGCGGCAGGTCCGAGAGCGCCTTCCGGAGCGCCCGATCGAAATCGTTGCGCCGCACCATCTCCACCTACTTCCTGCGGACGGCCATCCCCGGCTTGATGCTGGAGATCACCCCCTCGGGAAGCGGCGCCGACAGCGTGTACCCTTCCGCCTCCCGGACCTCCTCCGCCACGATGGGGATTTCTTTCCCGCCCTCCCCCGGGTCCAGGTAGAGGACCTCCCCGGGGCGGACGAACGGGGGAACGAAGGTCACCGCGACCCGCCGCCCACCCACACCGACGACGGTCCCCTCGTTCACGAAGGCGTCGAGGAGGGTCCGGTCGGTGATGTACCGGTCCTTGTACATCTTCAGCCGGACGAGCCGGTGCACGTTCCCTTCGATCCCCTGCCGGGAAAGGTACACGGCCGTGTCGACGGCCACCGACGTCAAGGTGACTTCCGGGACGAACCGGTCGAGGTCGGGACCCTCCGTGCCGGGCGGCGGAACGATCTCCCTGACCGTGGCGGGGGAATCGTACACGAAGTCGACCACGTCGTCCCGCACGCCGAACTGCTGCGTGAGGATCCGGTGGATCTCCCAGTACACGACTTCCTTCGCCTGATCGAGGGGGCTCCTCGGGGATGCGGGAGGACGGCTACCGAAGGGATTGAACCCCACCTCCACCCGCACGGGAAAGAGAAACGGGTTGATGTCCTCGTTCCCCCGGTTCCGTCGCAGGATCTCCCCGGCGATCGCCGCCCCGATCCGATGAAGCTTCTCGATCTTGTTCAGCGTCAGGCGGGAACTCACCTTGATGGCGGGGTCTCCCCCCTCGAGGAGGGCGCCCCCCAGCCCGCGGCGAAGGCGGTTCTGTTCCTCGTGGACCTCCGAGAGCCGCCGATTCAGCGCCTCGAGGGTGTCGGGGATCCGCCACTCGACGACCACCACCCACTCGTCTGCACGGATCGCCTCCAGCCGGTCGGGCGGGAGAGACTCCGAGTAGCACAGGTCGCTGTAGACCGAAGAGACGGGGATGGTCAACCGCTCCCCCGTCTTCCGGTTCTCCATACGGACGGCCGTTTGCCCGGCGATTTCGAACCCGGAGAGGGAGAAGACGAGTTTCCCCGCCGCTTTCCGGAGGATCCTGCCGTCCACGCGAACGGGGAAGTACGGATCCGTACCGGCGCTCGCCGCCAGGGGGGCAAGCAGGAGGAGGACCGCTGCGGTTATGAAGACCCGGCGCATCAGGAAGGCGCTACCCGGCGCCGATTTCCTTCATGGCTTCGAAAAAGGCGGTCCACCCTTCGATGTTGGGAACGATCTCCCGCTCGAGAATGTCCGCCACGGATTTCCAGTCGCTCCCCTTTTGCGCTTCGAGCAGCCGCTGCAGGATCCCGGCGGTCGCGTCGGGGGGGGACGGAAGGTCCTTCGCGCTCCCGGGACGAACGGCGAGCGGGAACACGCCGGTCCCGATGCCGTTGAAGACCGCCCCGGCGAGCTGGAAGAACGTCCCGAGGGACTCGATGCAGGCCGCGTACCGGGGACCCGCCTCCACGAAGTCCCCCGCGCGCAGGGACGACAGGATCGTCACGGCGTCCCGGCGAATGGCGAGGGAGAGGTCGACGGCGCCGTCGAGGGCCTCGCGGAACAGGGCGTCGGGGGTAGTGGTGCTGATCTCCACGCCATCGATCTCCCCGACCGGCCGATCGGCCATCTCCCGCTCGAACCGCGTCGAGATCTCCCGCCCGTCGGCGACGATCCGGGAGACGACTCGCCCCTCCGAGGCGACCCGTCGCCCCGCCTCGGCGAGAACGGCGCCGACGGTCGATCCCGCCGACAGGTCCAGGAAAACGTCGCAGCCGTCGATACGCAACCGCATGGGAAAAAGATACGACAACGATGGGTGGCAGGCAACGGAAATCGGGCGGGCGGGAAGGGGGTGAGCTAGTGCACCGTCTCGCAAATACCTTGGCATTCGAACGCCGCTGCATCCGCTCCTGCTGCGTTGCGCTCCTTGCGCCGTACTTGAAAGTACGCCTCAGTCGCGCGCCTTGCCGGCGCGGCGCATCGACGTTCTCGGTGCTTCAAGCTATTTGCGAGACGGTGCACCAGGATCAGCGGTGGCGTTCTCGGAGTTCCCGGACGGCGTCGGAGACCATCTTCCCGGCGACCTGTCTCCCGTCGACCCGGTACGTTCCCTCCTGGAGAGCCGACCGGATCTCCTCGATCCGTCGCGCCCGGCCTTCGGACAGCACGTCGATCGCCCGGCGCGTCTCGTCGAGCAGATCGCCCCATTTTCCCCGATCGGAAACTTTCAATGCCCCCCCCCGTTCCGCCACCGGCGGCACAATCCCGCACAAGGCTCTTATCGACGGACGGGATCGGAAACTTTACCCGGGAGTGCCGATTCTGTACACTGGATCCGATGAAAAAATCGCTCCTGATCGCCGAGGACGAGGAAGTCACGCTCGCCCTCCTTCGAAACGTGTTCGGGCGCTCCGACCTCCTCGTCCACGAGGCGCGCACCGGCGAGGAAGCCCTTCACCGCATCGATCAGCACCCCGTCGACGTGATCCTCACCGACCTCAAGATGCCGGGGACGGACGGCCTTTCCGTGCTCGCCCACGCCCGGAAGGTCCGTCCCGGGGCCGAGGTGATCCTCATGACGGGACACGCATCGATCGAATCCGCCGTCCGTGCGATGAAACTGGGCGCGTTCCACTACATCACGAAACCGTTCGACATCGACGAGGTCGCCCAGCTCGTAGACCGGGCCCTCGAGCTCGCCAGCGTGCGCAGGGAGAACGTGAACCTCCGTTCCCTGGCCCGGGGACGGGGGAGGCTGGAAAACTTCATCGGAGTGAGCGACGCGACGAAAGAGGTCCTCTCCCTCGTCCGGAAGGTGGCCGACACCGACTCCACGGTCCTGATCACGGGGGAGAGCGGGACGGGGAAGGAGTTGATCGCGCGGGCGCTTCATTATCTCTCCCCGCGTGCCGACAGGATGCTCGTCCCCATCAACTGCTCCGCCATCCCCGCCGAACTGCTGGAGAGCGAGCTCTTCGGGCACGTGAAGGGGGCATTCACGGGGGCCCACGCCGCGCGGGCGGGAAAATTCGAGGCGGCCCATAACGGCACGATCTTCCTCGACGAGATCGCGGAGATGAGCCCCCCGCTGCAGTCGAAGCTGCTCCGGGTGCTGCAGGAGAAGTCGGTCACCCCCGTCGGGGGCAACAGGGCGATCCAGGTGGACGCGCGCGTCATCACGGCGACCAACAAGGATCTCGAGGAGGAGGTCTCCGAGGGGCGGTTCCGCTCCGACCTCTACTTCCGCCTGAACGTGATCCCCATCCGGATACCTCCGCTCCGGGACCGGCGTGACGACATCCCCCTTCTGGTCGAACACTTCGTCGAGAAATACAACCGGGAGAAGGGGCGGGCACTGGAAGGGGTGCGGCCCGAATCCCTCGAGATCCTGAGGCGCTACACCTGGCCGGGAAACGTCCGGGAACTGGAGAACCTCGTCGAGCGGATCGTCGTCCTCAAGGGGTCGGGTTGGCTCGATCCGTCGGACATCCCGGAAAAGATCCGGCGGGCGGAGCGGTTCCTCGAGAACGCCATCCCCGTGCTCGGGGAAACCGGCCTCGACATCAAGAGCGCCACCGAGGATTTCGAGAACGCCCTCATCCGCCAGGCGCTGCATCTGTCCGGCGGGAACAAGAATCGCGCGGCTACCCTGCTGGGCCTGAAGCGGACGACCTTCGTGGAGATGCTGAAGCGGAAGAGCCTCGACGCCGGCGAAGCCACCGGCCCCGTGAGTTGACCTCGCTCAGGTCCCGAATCCCGGAAATCGTCGACGGAATGGATCTTTCCGCGAAACAGCGGGAGGAAATCCGCCGGCGGCTGGAAACGGTCCTCGACGCGGCGGAGCGCGTCGGGACCACGGAGCGGGACGGGCGGATCGAGGCGCTTTCGACCCGAGTCCGCCAGGCCGAGGAGCAGCTGGCGCAGGCGCAGAAGATGGAGGCGATCGGGCGGCTGACCGGCGGAATCGCCCACGACTTCAACAACCTCCTGACCGGGATTCTCGGCTACTCTTCGCTCCTCAAGACGTTCCTTCCCGAAAACGGCAAGGGGTACGAAGCGGCCGCCTACATCGAACGGTCCGCACGCCGCGCCTCCGAGCTGACCCGGCAGCTGCTCGCCTATTCCCGGCGGGAGACCCCGACGTTCCGTCCAGTGGATCTCCGGAGGGTGACCGGGGAGGCGATCGAGATCCTTTCCCGCTCCGTGAACAAGAACGTCGAGATCCGCACCGATTTCCATGATCCGCAGGAACCCGTGACAGGCGACGCGGGAACGCTCGTGCAGGCGCTCCTGAACCTCGGGGTCAACGCCTCCGACGCCATGCCCGGCGGGGGACACCTGACGTTCTCCACCTCCTCCTTCGTTTCCGACGGGGAGGTCTACCTGAACGACGTCCTCGTTCCCGAGGGGCGGTACATCTCGATCTGCGTGGCCGACACGGGAAGCGGCATCCCGGAGGAGATTCGCGATGAGGTCTTCGCCCCCTTCTTCACGACCAAGGCGCCGGGCGAGGGTACGGGACTCGGCCTCTCGATGGTGTACAGCTGCGTTCGCACCCACGGCGGATTCCTGCGCCTCGTGAGCAGCGTCGGCGTGGGGACGACGTTCCAGATCCTCCTCCCGGTCATGGAAGAATCGGGGGGTGGCGACGAACCGCGCGTGCCCGAGACGGAGGTCCCCCGGGGAACCGAGACCGTGCTCATCGTCGACGACGAGGAGATCCCCCTGAACCTCCTGTGCGACGTGCTCCGCTCGCTGGGGTACACGACCTTGCCCGCGGTCTCCGGCGAGGAGGGGATCGAGATCCTTCGCTACGCGCCGGAAAAGGTGGACCTGGTGATCGTCGACCGGATCATGCCGGGGATGGACGGCGTCGAGACCCTCGCGCGGCTCCGCGCCCTCCGTCCGACCCTCCGGACGATCCTCTGCTCCGGGACCTCCGAAGCGGAGAGAACGCCCTCCGAAGCCGTTCCGGACGCGTTCGACGATTTTCTCCAGAAACCGTACGAGCGGGAGACGCTGGCCCGCAAGGTGCGATCCGTTCTCGACGCAAGACCGTCAAAATATTGACGGTTTACGGGAAGTATTGACACCCTCCTCTCCTTCTCATCCTTCCTCGAAATAAAAAAGTCTTTAATTTTCAATCGCTTGTACGTTATGGCCGAATGGCACACCGTTTGCTCCCCTATCAGGCGTCACGATACGTCACAGACCCCTATAGACGAGGGCAAACGCCATGATGCAGGGACAGGCAGCGCGTTCCAAGGACAGGATCCGAAAGGCATCCCCCCGGAAATCCCGCAAACCCGACCGGGACGCGATCGTCAACGAGTTCCTCCCGAGCATCCGCATTCACGCCGCCCGCTTGAAGCTGCGCATCCCTCCCCATATCGAGACCGACGATCTCGTGAGCTCCGGTGTCGTGGGGCTGCTGGACGCGCTGAATCGGTACGACGACTCGCGCGGGATCAAGTTCAAGACATACGCCGAGTTCCGGATCCGGGGGGCCATGCTCGACTACCTCCGCGAGATGGACTGGTTCCCACGGTCGGCGCGTCAGCACTCGACCCGGCTGCAGCAAACCTACACCCGGCTCGAAAACATGCTCGGAAGGGCCCCCGAGGAAGAGGAGGTCGCGGAGAACCTGGGGATCACCGTCGACGTGCTTCGCAGGCAGCTGGCGTCGTTCATGGGGATGACCGTGTTCTCCCTCGACGCGCTCCAGGACGAGGAGGAGGAATCCGGCGCGGGGTGGCGTCACGTGCTGTCCGAGGCGGCGATGGACGAAAGCCGGGAAGAGGAGCTCACCCGGGAACTGAAGGACGTCCTCGGGAAGGCGATCGACCTGCTTCCCGAGCGCGAACAGCAGTTGATCGCGTTCTACTATCAGGAGGACCTGACCCTGCGGGAGATCAGCCGGATCTTCGGATTGGGCGAGCCTCGCGTCTGCCAGCTTCACGCGCAGGCGGTGTTGAGGTTGAAGGGAAAGATCAACCGTCACTTCCGGTAAGGATTGCCGTTCGTGATAGGATGTCCGGACCGCTTCCGGGAAGAGGTCCGACGTTGCAGGTTTCAAAACGGATGGCCATCCACGGCCTGAACATCTCGATGGCCGTCTTCACCGCGCTTTCCGCCTACGGGCTCCTCCTCTACTACGAGGGGGGCGCCGACGCCGCCAAGGCCACCACCCTGATCGCCACGCTTTCCTACCTCGCGGGGATCGTCGCCTGCATCGCCGGGATCGGCTTCTTCGGCGTCCAGCTCGACCGGCGCAAGTCGGAGGAGCGCAGGGAGGAAGAAGCCCGCAACGCCGCGGAAGCGGCACGGAAAGGCCGCCGGAAACCCGTCAAGGGAGCGTGAAGAGCCGCTTCCGCAGCAGGTCGCGCACCGCCTCCGCCGGGGTCTCTCGCGCATGCAGCGGCGGGTCCCCCACCCCGGGGTGGAGCTCCTCGAAGGAGGGACGATCCTCCCGTCGGTAGAGAACCCCGATCGGGATCCGCTCCTCCCATTCCAGCGACAACTCGAACGCCCGCACCCGGTCGGCCGCGTCGTGGTCGACCGGGAGCTTGTACACCATCTCCCCGTACCATTGGTACGTGTTCTTCTTGTTGAAGGTGACGCACGGCTGCAAGATGTCGACCAGGGCGAATCCCTTGTGCGCGATCGCCCGGACCATCAGGTCCGCGGTGAACTCGACGTCGGAGGCCAGGCCCCGCGCGACGAATCCGCATCCCAGCGCGATCGCCACGGCAAGCGGCGGGAAGGGGCCCGCGATGACTCCGGAGCGCTGAAGCGACCCGGACCATCCGGGGTCGCTGGTGGGGGACGGTTGTCCCTTCGTCAGCCCGTACACCTGGTTGTCGTGGACGAACACGGCGATGTCGGGATTGCGGCGGATATTGTGGACGAAGTGATTCCCCCCCTCGCCGTAGATGTCTCCGTCGCCGCTCGTCACCACGACGGTGAGCGACGGATTGGCCATCCGGATCGCCAGCGCGGCGGGCAGGGCGCGGCCGTGGAGGCCGTTGAAGACGTTGACGTCCACGTGGTGCGGCAATTTCGCCGCCTGTCCGATGCCGGAGACAAGGACGATCTCGTGCTTCGCCTTCCCCGTCCGCTCCAGCGCTTTTTTCACCGCGTTGAGGATCGGAACGTTGCCGCACCCGGGGCACCAGGCGTTCTCCACGTCCGTGTCGAAGGTCCCGCTCATCGCCGCTCCTTCACGCGTTCCGCGACTTCCCCCGGGGTGAACGGCAGCCCGTCGAACCGCGCGATCGTCCCCGAAACCTCGCGCCCCGTCTCCGAACGGATCAGGCGCGCCAATTGCCCCGTGCGGTTGTTTTCCACCGTAAGCGCCGTCCCGTAGCGGTCGAGGATCTCCGACACCGCCCGCACGGGGAACGGGGCCACCTGTCGGAGGTGGACCGCGGCGGAGGCGATCCCCCCGGCCGACAGGATCTCCCGCGCCTCGGCGATCACCCCCTTCGTGGAACCGAACCCGATCAGCAGGACCTCCCCGTCCGGGGGACCGGCGAGGAGAGGCGGCAGCGTCTCCATCTCCAGCGCCTCCCCCTTCCTCATCCGCTTCTCCACCATCGCGATCCGGACCGCGGGATCCTCCGTCAGGTGGCCGTCCTCGGTGTGCTCGTCGCTGTCGACGACCACGGTGATCCCCGGCTCGCCCGGCACGGCCATCGGGGAGACGCCGTCCCCCGTGATCGCGTACCGGAGATACCTTCCCTTCGCGTCCCTCGGCACGGCGTTCCCGCGGACGATCCGCCGGGACACGGGGAGCGCGGGGAACTCCCCGGGGTCGGCGTCCACCACGGTGTCGGCGAGGTACTGGTCCGTGAGGAGAATGCACGGGACCTGATACGCCTCCGACATCTCCATCGCGTGGTGCGCCAGGGCGTACGCCTCCTCGACCGAGCCGGGGGAAAGCACCAGGCGGGGGAATTCCCCGTGCCCCGCCGAAAGGGCGAAGGCGAGGTCCTCCTGTCCCGTGCGGGTCGGCATCCCCGTGGCCGGCCCCGGGCGCATCGCCAGCGCCACCACCAGGGGCGTCTCCAGCATCCCCGCCAGCGAAAGCGCCTCCACCATCAGGGCGAACCCTCCTCCGGAGGTGGCCACCATCGCCCGCGCCCCCGCGTACGAGGCGCCGATCGCCATGTTCAGGGCCGCGATCTCATCCTCGGCCTGCTCGAACACGAGCCCCAGCGGCGGGCCATCCACGGAGAGTCCGAGCAGGATGCCGCTTCCGGGCGTCATCGGATACCCGACGGCGAACTTGCACCCTCCCGCCACCGCTCCGAGGGCCAGCGCCTCGTTCCCGGCCAGGATCATCCGGGGATGGAACACCGCCTCCGGAAGTCGGTACCCCGGGAGGACGCGCGAATCCGCCCACTCCCCCCCAAGCCGCGCCGCGACCCGGTTCTTTTCGAGGAAATCGCCCTTGAACTCGAGGGTCAGGACCCGATCCACCGTTTCCGGCGGGATTCCGAGCGCGCGGGCGACGATTCCGGCCCCCACGATGTTCGCGAGGATCGGGCTACCCGCGGCGACCGCCAGTTCCTTGAGCGGCGCGGCGATCACCCGCGGGTCCGCGCTCCCCGCCCCTTCCGCGGGGAGGTCGCACACGACGACGCCTGCCTGGGCGACCGAAGTCAGGATGTGGGGGAGATGCCCCGGATCGAGGGAGAGCGCGATGTCCGCCAGCGGATGCCCCGCGCGGACCGGGATCTCGCGGATCCGGACGGAATACGAGTTCCGCCCCCCCCGGATCCGGCTCATGTAGTCCTGCGTGGCGTGGAAATGATGACCCGCGGCGACGGCAAGGCGGCAGAGGAGTCCGCCGGCGGTGTGCACACCCTGCCCTGCCCCGCCCGTGACGCGGATGGTGACGTCTACTCCCATGGCTTATCGCCTCCCCCTTGCGATGAGGTCGTACCGCGGCGGGTTCCCCCGCTTACGGCAGGGCAGGACGGCCCCCGAGGACCTCGCGGACGATGCCCACCGACGACCCCGCCGGCCGGAACGCCGGCTCCCCTCCCGTCGGCAAGGCGATCCCGTCTTCGAGCGTCCCCGTGGCGTGCCGCAGCGCCGCCCCCGCGACAAGGTAGTCCCTCCGGGCCCGGGCGAGGTTCCCGCGCGCACGGCTGCGGTTGAGCTGCGCGTCGTCGACGTCGAGGCGGGTCATCACGCCGTATTCGTACCCTTTTTCCGCCAGCGCCACAAGCCGGTCGGCCTGCTCCACCGTCCCGGCGAGGGCGTTCACGATCCCCCCCGCCTCCCTGACGACATTCACCGCGTTGCGCACCTCAAGGACGATGGTGTCCAGCAACTGCGCCTCCTCGATCCGTAGCGTACGCACGTCGCTGCCCGCCTGGGCGACGCGGCCTCGCGTCCGCAGCCCGTCGAAGAGGGGCCAGGAGGCGAACAGGCCGGCGGACCATGTGTTCCCTGCGACGTCCATGACCCCGTAATCGATCCCCTGCCGACCGAGAGCGCCGCGGAAATCGAGCCGCGGCCGGTTCCCCGCGCGCGCGATGGCGAGCAACTCCTTCGCCACTCCCAGTCGATGCCGCAGGTCGGACAGCTCGGGCCGCCTCGAAGCGGCCGTCTCCAGCGCCCGGGCGATATCGGGCGGATCGCCCACCACGGCCGACAAGTCTCCCATTGCATCCACCCCCCGACCGTCGCGCCCGAGGAGGAACCGGAGCCGCTCCCGGGAGATCCGGACGAGGTTTTCCGTCCGGATCCCCTCCGGTCCGGCGTTTTGCAGCGCTACCTCCGCCGCGAGGACGTCGTAGTCGGTCGCCGTTCCCGCCGCAAGTTTCTTCCGGGCCTCGTCGAGATGCCGCTCCTTCTGCGCCCGGTCCTCGAGCGCGATCCGGTGGAGTTCCTTCCCGACCAGGACGTCGTGAAAAGCGGTATAAACGTCCCGCAGGGCGGCCTGCCGCGCCATTCGAAGCCGGTCGTCCGCCGTGGCCAGACCGACCCCGGCCGCCCGGATCCCCGCGGACACGACCCCGGAGGAGTATAACGGCTGCGATACCCCCACCTGTGCGGAATATCGGTTGCTCCCCGGGGGGGCGCCGAAGATGCTGAGGCTATCGTCCCAAGCGCGGATCGCCTCCGCCGTGCCGAGGAACTGCGGAAGTGCCGACGCCCGCTCCTCGACATACTTCCCTTCAAGGAAGGTCCGCAGCTCCGCCGCCTTCGCGACATCCCGGTTGTTCGCGACGGTCGCCCGGAGGGCCTCGTCGAGCGTAAGGTTCTCCACGGCGGCGGATTCGGCGGCGGCCGCCGGGAGCTCGAGGGAAGGGATCCCGTGGAGCAGGACCAGCAAGCCGACGACGGCGCCGGCCGCGGCCCTCTTCCCGTCCCATCTCCGCCGCATCCACGCGGCGAGGTCGGCCAGCAGCGTGTAGACGACCGGCACCACGAGCAACGTGAGGAAGGTCGAGGTGACGAGTCCGCCCACGACGGCCCGCGCCATCGGCGCCCGCTCCTCCGCCCCCGCCCCGATCCCCAGCGCCAGCGGCAGCATGCCGAAGATCATCGCCAGCGTCGTCATCAGAATCGGCCGCAGACGGGTCCGTCCCGCGGTGATCACCGCTTCCGTGCGCTCCATCCCACGCCCCTGAAGGACCTTCGCGTAATCGACGAGAAGGATCGCGTTCTTGGTCACGAGCCCCATCAACATGATGAGCCCGATGAGGGACATGATGTTCACCGTGTCCCCCGTCAACAGGAGCATCCCCGCCATCCCCACGATCGACAGGGGCAGGGAAAGCATGATGGCGAACGGCTCGATGAACGATTCGAACTGCGCGGCGAGAATCAGGTAGACGAAGATCACGGCGAGGAGCAGCGCCTCGGCCATGTAGCCGAACGACTCGATCATGTCCTCTCCCTCCCCGGTGAAGACGACGCGATACCCGGGGGCCATCGGCATCCTGTCGGCGATCGCCTTGACCTTGTTCATCGCCTCCCCCAGCGGCAACCCGTCGAGGTTCGCCGAGAGGACGACTTCCCGGGTGAGCGCCTGCCGGTTGATCTCGGAAGGGGTGTCGCTCATCGTGTACGTAGCGACCTCCCCCAGCGGGATGAGGGACGCCCCTTCCTGCCCCCGGTTCACCGCGAGGCGGACCCGTCCCACCTGCGACGGGTCCCGCCGCATCGGTTCCGGAAGCCGGACGTGGACGTTCACCGCGTCTCCGTCGGGATCCTCAAAGGTGGAGACCGTCTGTCCCCCGACCAGCGCCCCCACGGTACGGACGACGCTCCCGGTCGTCACACCCAGGTCCGACGCCCGCTCGCCGTCGACGGTCAGGCGATATTCCGGGATGTCGTGCTCCAGCGTCACCTCGAGGTCGACGATCCCGGGGATCTTCCGTACCTCGCGCTTCAGGGCCGCCGCGTATCCCTTGAGCAGGCCGATGTCCTCCCCGCGCACGGCCACGTTGAACGGCTTCTCCCCGGTGACCCTGCCCACCTCGACGATCGCGGGGAGAATCCCGGGGATCGCGTCCAGACGTTTCCGCACCTCCTTCTGTATCTCGTCCTGGCGCCGTTTCCTCTCCTTCTTTTCGGAGAGCTTCACGTACACCATGCCGTCCCGGACCGTCCCCGCGTCCCCGGCCCCGATGGTCGCGAAGGTTCTGCGTACCTCGCGGATCTTGCGTATTTCGGAAAGGACGGCGTCGATCCGGCCCCGCGTCTCGGCGAGGGAGGCGTCCGGCGCGGACTTGAAGTTGATCTGGAACTCGGCCCGGTCCACCGGCGTGAAGAACTCGGTCTTGAGGGTAGCGAACGCCCCGAGGCCGCCGAAGAACGCCAGCACCGCGAGTGCGAGGATCGTCTTCCGGTGCCCGAGGGCCCACGCGATCACCGACCGATACCGGTCGGCCGTCCGGTCGAACCAACCGTTGAAGCGGTCGAGGATCCGGGCGACGAGATGCCGCTTTCCCGTCCGGTCGATATCGGGATCGTGCCAGCGGGACGACAGCATCGGGTCGAGGGTGAACGACACGAAGAGGGAGACCAGCACAGCGAAGGTCACGGTGATCCCGAACTGGAAGAAGAAGCGCCCGACGATCCCCTTCATGAACGCCACCGGCACGAAGACGGCGACGATGGAGAAGGTGGTGGCGAGCACCGCGAGGCCGATCTCCGCGGTCCCCGCCCGGGCCGCCTCGAAATGGTCCTGCCCGTGCTCGAGGTGCCGGACGATGTTCTCCCGCACGACGATCGCGTCGTCGATCAGGAGCCCGATGGCGAGCGACAGCGCCATCAGCGTCATCACGTTGAGCGTCATCCCCATGAAGTTCATGACGATGAAGGAGGAGATGACGGAGATCGGGAGGGTGAGTCCGGTGATCACCGTGGAGCGCCACGAGTTGAGGAAGCAGAAGACGATGAAGACCGTCAGGATCCCGCCGAGGATCAAGGTCGTCTGGACGTCTTCCACGGAGTCCCGGATCATGATCGAGGCGTCCCGGACGATCTCGATCCTCGTCCCGGGGGGAAGCTCCGGCTGCAGCCGTCCGATCTCCTTCTTCACCAGCTCGACCACGGAGACCGTATTCGCACCCGACTGCTTCTGGAGGTCGAGGGCGATCGCCGGCACGCCGTTCACCAGCGCGAGGGAGCGCGGCTCCTCGATCCCGTCGACCACGGCGGCCACCTCGCCCAGCAGCACGGGCCGCCCGTTCCTCTGCCCGATCACCATCGACGGGAACCCGGACACCTCCGCGGGCTTCCCCGAAACGCGCAACGGGAATTCGGACCCGTTCCTCGTCAACCGTCCGAGGGGGGTGTTGACGTTTTCGGACCGGATCCCCGCGATCACCTCGTCCACGCCCATCCCGAGGGCCTCAAGGCGCGCCTGGTCGATGTCCACGTTCACCTCGCGCTTCGACGATCCCACGAGATCGACCTTCCCCACGCCGGGGAGGTTCTCGAAGCGCCGTTTCACCTTCTTCTCCACGAGAGTGGTGAGGTCCCTCGGGGAGAGGACGCCGGACCGGACGGCCAGGGAGACGATCGGCGCCGCCGCGAAGTCCAGCTTCTGGATGATCGGCTCCTCGATCCCCTCCGGCAGCTCGCCGCGGATGGCGGCGATCTTGGCGCGCGCCTCCTGGGCGCCGTCGTTGAGCTTCACCTCGAGCTGGAACTGGACCATGACCGTGGAGACGCTCTCGCGGGAGATCGAGAGGACTTTCTTGACGCCGGCGATCGGGTTGACCGCCTCCTCGATCCGCTTGCTGACCTCACGCTCGACGCTCTCCGGAGAGGCGCCGGGGAATTTCGTGACGATGGTGACGACGGGGATTTCCACGTCGGGGAACATGTCCACCGCCAGCCGCTTGTAGGAGAAGGCGCCCAGCGTCACCAGGGCCAGCATCATGACCGAGGCAAAAATGGGGCGCTTGATGGAGAGGTCGGAGAGGAACATCGGTTACCGCCCCCCGTTCCCCGAAACCTTCACCGCGTCGCCGTCCGAAAGGAGGAACGCGCCGCGGGTGACCACCGTCTCGCCGGGCCGCAGGCCCGAAACGATCTCTACGATCTCCCCCTCGATCGATCCCGTCGCCACGGCCCGGCGGCGCGCGACGTTGTTGTCGAGGAGGAACACCTCTCCCTTCCGGCGCGCGACGTCCTGGGACAGGAGCGCCGACCGTGGGATCCGGACGACCCCCTTGCGGGAGCCGGTCACGATCCTCCCCTTGACGAAAAGACCGCCTTTCAGCACCTCGGGCACGTTACGCACCTCGGCGATCACGCGAACCGAGCGGTCGCCGGGGCTCACCGACGGGTTGATATGGGCAACCTTTCCGTCGAACTCCCTGCCGGGAAACGCGTCGGTGGAAAACCGCACCGGCTGTCCCACGCGCAGGGCGGCCATCCCCGTGGAAGGAACGCTCACGGTGAGTTCGAGGAGCCGGTTGTCGACCAGGCGGAAGACCACCTTCTGCATCTCGCCCACGAGATCCCCCGCGTTCACCAGGCGCTCCGCCACCGTCCCGTCGAAGGGGGAGCGGATCACCGCCTTGGAAAGGCGCGTCGTCGCGTGGGAGACGTCCTCCCGCGCCGCCGCCGCCTGGGCGTTGGCCGCCGCGACCCGCGCGCTCGCCGCCTCTTTCTGTGTCCGGGCGTCATCCATCCCCTGCCGCGTGAGCAGCCCGGACTCCTGCAGCTTGACCGCCCGGTCGTACTCCCGGTCGGCGCGCGCGACGGCCGCCTCGGCCTCCAGCTGCCCGGCCTTCGCCATCTCGAGGGCCGCCTTCGCCTTCTGGAGGAGGACTTCCCCCTCCCTCGTATCCACCTTGAGCAGGGGATCTCCCTTGCGCACCTTCGCCCAGTCGTTCACGTAGACCTGCGCCACCACGCCGCCGTACTCCGACTTCATCTCCGCCTGATACTTCGGCGACAAGGTCCCGATGACCTCGATCCCCTCGGTCACGTCCCCGAGCGCCGCCTTTATGGCGTCCACCGCGACGGGCGGTTTCCCTTTCACGGCGTCCTTCTCCTGCTTCGCGTCTCCCTTTCCGGAGCAGCCGGCCGCGGCGAAAAACGCGGCGAGAAATGCGGCCCCGAGGGCGAATTTCCGGTTCATGTCTTCCTCCCCTTTTTCCCTGGGACTTTCCCTTTCATCGCGATCCCTTCGAGAACGATCTCGAGTACGCGCCGGAGACCGTCCCGCCCGAGGCGCTGCGGAGGGTGACACAGTTCCACTTCCATCGCCACGGTGAGCGCCCCGATGACGGCCCACGTCGCGTCATGAAGGTCCACCCGGTGGAACTCGCCGGCCCGGACCCCTTTCCGGATCCCCTGGAGCACCGCCTCCCGGAAACGGCTGTGGTACGCCTCGAAGTCGACGAACGGCGCGCCCTGCGGGGGCCCGTAGTAGATGGAGTACATCACCCTTGCGGCATCGATGTTCTCGACGAAGATGTCGTATGCACGAAGGCACAGCCGGCACAGCCGCTCCCTCGCCGGGCCGGCCTCGACGACCGCCTCCTCGACGATGGCGGCGAACTTGCCGAAAGGCTCCCGCATCAGGTCGAGGTAGATCCCCTCCTTGCTGCGGAAGTAGTAGTACAGGACCGGCTTGGTCACGCCCGCGCGCTCGACGATCTCGCGGACGGTCGTGGCCGCGTATCCTTTCGAGGCGAACAGGTCGGTCGCCCCGGACAGGAGGCGCTTCCTCACCTCGCCGCCCGCCTCGGCCGCCTTCCGCTCCTTTTTCGCCATCCCGCCCTCCCACCGCCTTGCGGTCCGATATTTACCTACCGGTAAGTATACGAATGGGCGCAACCGTGTCAACGGAAAATTTACCGATCGGTAAGTATCGAAAAGACAGCTACGGAAGGCGCACGCAACGGGAGGGTTCGGCGGAGCCGCCGCAGGAGGGGGGCGCCCCAGTACGAGCTTCGCGCTGCTGGGGTACCCCCGCAGTAGGAAGAACGGGGGGCACAGTGAGGTAAAGCGCAGCCGTGCAGGTTCACCGCACGGCGAGCCACGAACGGAGCCCCCGCTCCGAGGCGGCGCAGCCTAAGGGTGAGTTCCCGCGGCCTTCTTCGCCACGCGGGCGTTGAACTTCGCGAAGTCGACGGCGAACCGCTCGTGGGTCCCCCTGCCGATGACCTCGACGTCGTCCTTCGCCTCGATGTCCCACACCGTCCGGCGCCCCTCCACCCCGATGCACCGGACGTGGACCGTGACGGTCATCCCGGGCGGGGTCGCCGCGGTGTGGGTCACGTTGACGAGCGTCCCGACGCTCCCCTCCCCCGGCTCCATGTGCGGCGCCATCGCCTCGATGCACGCCCACTCCATCAGCCCGACCATGAAGCCGGTGGCGAACACCTTCGGCATCTCCTGGAACGATTTCGCCTCGGGGTAGAGGTGGGGAACCGTCTTGTTCTCCGGAACACGATACGTATGCACATGCTCCAGCCCGACTTTCAGCGTCTCTTTCATGCGGTCCTCCTCGTCGGTTTATGCGGAAACAGCGACGATTCCGTACCCGGGAAAGATAGCCTTTCCACCGCGGAGTTTCAATGGGGGGAATGAGAAGGACGGAGGAGGGAAAAGCATTCCAACTTATCGATAAAGCAATTTGTTTTATTTGCTTTACAGAAACGGCGTGTTATTATCCGCCATACTACAAGGAAATATAAATCCGGTGGGGATAAAGGAGTTACAAGACGTTATGAATGTAATGGCTTCAACTATCTCTCCCCATCCGACTTCTTATCGGCATCTCCGAACGCGGTTCGAGCCGCAGTACGGCGCCCTCTGGTGCTACCTCGCCCCGCATCCGCGTCCCTGCTTCAACTTCGAGGTACTGGCGGAATTGCGCCGGTTCCAGGAAAAGATTGAGCGATCCGCGGACAACAAGGGGAAGGAGTGGGGGGTTCGGTATGTCATCCTTGCGTCAGCGACTCCCGGCGTGTTCAACTTCGGGGGCGACCTCTGCCTTTTCATCCGCTGCCTGAAGGAAAACGACCCTGAAACGCTTCGGCGGTACGCGAAGGAGTGCATCGACGTGCTCTATGCGCATGCGGTCGGCTTCCACCTCCCCGTCACCACCATCTCCCTCGTCCAGGGGGACGCCCTCGGCGGCGGTTTCGAGGCGGCCCTTGCGAGCGACATCCTCGTCTCGGAGAAACAGGCCCAGTTCGGGTTCCCCGAGGTCATGTTCAACCTCTTCCCCGGGATGGGGGCGTACAATCTGCTCCAGCGGCGGATCGGCATGCAGCGGACGGAGCGGATGCTCCTGAACGGAAAGCTCCATCGGGCAGAGGAACTCCACGCCGAAGGGGTCGTCGATATTCTGGCCGAGAACGGCCGCGGGGAGAACGCGGTGTATGAGCATATCGTCCGGCATGCGGGCCGGCGAATCGCCCGGGAGGCGGTTATGCAGGTCCGGCGGAAGCTCCGGCCACTTCTCTACGAAGAGCTCATGGAAGTCAGGGAAATCTGGGTGGACACTGCGATGCGCCTTGGTCCGCGGGAAATCCGGCTGATGGAGCGGATCGTGAATGCCCAGACGCGGGTCTCGACATTCACGCCGGCCTTGATCACTCCGCCGCGGACGGGGAACGCCTGACCGGTCAGGAGACGGCGGAGTTTCTGGTTCCCAGGTATTCGTCCAGCGCATTCCGGGCACGGGAGAGTTCTTCCTTCACCTCTTCGAGGTAGGTTCCCCCGTTTCGTTCCAACTCCCCCGCGGCGATGCCGGAAAACCGCTCGCATGCCTGCATCAGCGCGAGCGCGCCGATCTGCCCCGAGTTCCCCTTCAACGCGTGCGCCAGTTCGCGGACCTTTTCCACGTCGCGATCCGCCACGGCCCGCTCGAGCCCCCGGACCTTCTCTTTCGATCCCTTGAGGAAGGTCCACGCCAGGCGGACCACGAAGTCGCTGTTTCCGCCAAGGTCCGACAGCTCGCGAAGATACCGCGGGTCGAGGCATGGGGGCTCCTCCGGCCCCTCGGACACCCCCGCCGCCGTCTCTTCCTCTTCCGGGGCGCCCTCCTCCGGGCTCCTCCGCACGGCGCCACCGCCGGGAACCAGCGATTCGAACAGGTCGAACAGCTTCCGCGTGTCGATGGGCTTGGTGAGGCACGCGTCTATCCCCGCCTCCTCGCACTCCGCCCGCGCCTCCGGCGTCGCATCCGCCGTGAGCGCAACGATCGGCATCCGCGGGGAGCCCGGCGACATGAACCGGGACAGCTTCGCCGCCTCGACGCCTCCCATCACCGGCATGTGGAGGTCGAGAAGCGCGATGTCGAATGTCTGCTGCTTCAGGGCATCGAGGAACTCTTCCCCGTTCCCCACGATCTGGAAGTCGTGCCCTGCCCGCTCGAGGATCTTGCCGATCACCATCTGGTTCGTCCGGTTGTCTTCGGCCACCAGGACGCGCAGCTTCCGTCCGCCCCCGTTCTTCCGCCGGTATTTTTCCGCGAGGTTCCCCACCGAGGGATCGTCCGCCAGCGTCTCCGCGTGCGAAAAATGCAGGGCGTTGAAGAGCATCCTCTTGTCCACCGGCGCCGGCAGGGCGGCGATGTAGCCGTCCGCCGCGACAGGCTCCCCGCCGTCTTCCTCCCGGGTCACGAGGATGAGCCGGCTCTCGTGGATCGTGGAATCGGACTGGACGGCGCGGGCGAACCCGGCCGTGTCCATCTCCAAGCCCTCCCTGACGACGAGAACAAAGTCGAAGGGGGTTCCCGCGTTCGAGGAACCGACGATCCGGGCGAACGCCTGGGCGGACCGGTCCACCGCGGTGACGTGGACGCCCCACCCCGAAAGGTGCGAGCGGAGTGACTCGGCCACGTCGGGTTCCGAGGAGAGGACCAGGGCGCGCCGGTCCACGAGCGCCGCCGCGGGCGCAGCCTCATCCTCCTGCCGGCTCTGCTTCGCCAGATCGACGGTGAACCAGAATGTACTCCCCTTGCCGGATTCGCTGTGCACGCCGATCGTCCCGCCCATCATCTCGACGATCTCCTTCGAGATCGTCGTTCCCAGCCCCGTCCCGCCGAACCGTCGCGTGATCGACTCGTCCGCCTGGGTGAACCGTTCGAAGATGCGCCGCTGCGCCCCGGCGGAGATGCCGATGCCGGTGTCCACCACCTCGAAGCGCACCGTCGCGCGCCTCGGCGTCTCCGATTCGAGGATGATGCGAACCCCCACCTCGCCCTTCTCGGTGAACTTCAACGCGTTCCCGAGGAGGTTCAACAGCACCTGCCGGAGCAGAAGCGGATCCCCGCGCAGAAGAAACGGCACGTTGGAGGGAACCTGCAGGAAGGTGGCGAGCCCCTTGAACCGCGCCTGGGGCTCGACGATGGCGACCGTGTGCTTCATCACCGCGTACAGGTCGAAGTCCGACACCTCGACGGAAACTTTGCCGGCCTCGATCTTCGAGAGGTCGAGGACATCCTGCATCAGGAACAGGAGGGTGTTCGCCGAGTCGTCGATCGTGTTCGTGAGTTCCTTCTGTTCCTTCGAAAGCGGCGTTCCCATCAGCAGGTCCAGCATCCCGATGATCCCGTTGAGCGGAGTCCGCATCTCGTGGCTCATATTCGCGAGGAACCGGTTCTTCGCCCGGTTTGCCTCCTCGGCGCGTTCCCCGGCGGCACTAAGCTTCTTCAGGAGGGACGAGATGTAGACCGGAAGCATGATGAGGCCGAGTTGGAGGCCGACCGCCAGAATCAAATGGCTCCGCCAATATTCGTTAAGGTAGATCGCAATCCCGAATGAGATCGTTCCGATGGCAGATGCCGCGAACAGGTATCTCCTGCCGTATCGGAAACCGTTACCGAAGATCACCCAAAGCAGGACAACGTACAGGGGGCCCGCCACCTCTCCCGCGACGCTGATCCCGTACGACGTGAGGCACAGATCCCCCACCAATCCCAAACACCGCCGGAATGAGGATTTCGTGGGGTATAGGGTGATCAGCACGAACAGGCACGCGGAAAAAAAGTGATACAGTGCGGAAACCCAGAGTAGAACGACTTCCGCCGGGTCCAGACGCCCGTCTCTCGACATTGACCAGAACAGGTAGAAGAAAAGCAGCCCGGTGATGACCGCCCGAATCAGCGCCTGTTCGTGCTCGGAGTCCGGCCGGCAGGAGAGGATCTCCCACGCCTGTCGGAATTTAGCCTGTGCCAGCAACCGCCAGAACTTCACGACCCCCCCAGCGCACGAAACCCGGTTATTTGCCGCCAGGAATCCTTTTCGGCAACGGAATGAAAAAACTTTATCGGAAAATGAGCAAAGGGGCGGATCAATACGGCAATCGATGAACCGGAAACGGCGTTCCCGGTCAGGGAGGGAGACGCTACTCGACCCGGAGGCCTTCCGGGGTCCTGCGGACCGTCACGGGGGTGCCCGCGGCGGCTTTCCGCGCGAGTTCCCCCTCGGCGCTCATCGCCCCGATCGACGCCCGGATCCAGCGGTCCACGGCCCGGGCGAGTTCCCGGACCCCGTACTCCGGCTGGTATCCTTCCGCCGCCAGCCAATCCGCCGCGTCCGCGTCGACTTCGAGCGCTACCCCGTGGTCGGCGAGGAGGCTCTCCGACAGTTCGGCGATCCGGAGCGCCAACACCTTCCGGACGTCGCCGGGAGTGAGCGCCCGGAAGACGATCTGCTCGTCGACGCGGTTGAGGAACTCCGGACGGAACCGGCGCCGGACCTCCGCCAGGGCCGCGCTTTCCTGCACCGCCGCCTCCCCCGCGCGGAACCCCATCTCCTTCCGGACGGGGATGTTTCCCGTCATGATGAAGATCGTGTTGCGGGCGTCCGCGGTGTGCCCCTGCGCGTCGGTGATCTTCGCCTCGTCGAACAGCTGCAGGAAGAGGTCGAACACCCGGGGGGACGCCTTTTCGACTTCGTCGAGCAGCACCACCGAATACGGAGTGGTCCGCAACCGGGCGATGAGCTGGCCCCCCTCTTCGTAGCCGACGTACCCCGGCGCGGCGCCGATGAGCCGGGAGACGCTGACCTCGTCCTGGTACTCCGACATGTCCAGGTGGATAAACGCGCGTTCGTTGGCGAAGAGGTACGAGGCGATCCGCCGCGCCACCTCGGTCTTTCCCACCCCGGAGGGACCGAGAAACAGAAAGACGCCCATCGGCCGGCGGCGGTCCCCGAGCCCCGCGTGGGAAACGACGAGGCGGCGGCAAACCCGGGAGATCGCCTCCTCCTGCCCGACGATGACCCGGTTGAGATGCTCCTCCAGCCCCCGCACCCGGGATTCGGTGATCCCCCCCAGCCCGCCCCGGGCCACCTCGATCGGGATCCCCATCTTCTCGGCCACGACGCGGGCTACGTACTCGGGCGTGACCACGGCGACGCCGACGGCGTCGTACCGGTGCGAGTTCGCCGCCATGGAGAGGAGCGGCACCCGGCACTCCGCGCAGGCCCGATCCAGGAGATCGATCGCCTTGTCCGGGAGGAAGTGCGTCGGGTCGAATCGCACGGCGAGGTCGACGGTGGCGGACAGCGTCTCGTCCGTGATCGTCACGCCGAAGTGGCTCTCCCGATGCGCCCGGACCCCCTGCAGGATCTCCAGCGTCTCGTCCCGTCCGGGCTCGGCGACCTGGATCGCCTGGAACCGGCGCTCCAGCGCCGGGTCCTTCTCGACGCTGTGCCGGTACTCCGTGATGGTCGTGGCCCCGATGCACCGCAGCTCCCCGCGGGCCAGCGCCGGCTTCATGATGTTCCCCGCGTCCATCGGGGCCCCCTCGGCGCGCCCCGCCCCTGCCACCGTGTGGAACTCGTCGATGAAGAGGATCACCTCCGGGTGCGACCGCACCTCTTCGATCAGCCGGGTCAGGCGCTCCTCGAACTCGCCCCGGTACTTCGTCCCCGCCACCATCTCCGCCATCGACAGCTCGACCAGCCTTCGTCCCGGCAGGAACCGACGGTCCCGCCCGTGGGCGATCCGCTCCGCGAGCGCTTCGACGACGGCGGTCTTCCCGACCCCCGCCTCCCCCACGAGGACGGGATTGTTCTTGGTGGGCATCATGAGGACCTTGATGAGCTGCCGAAGGGTGTTGCGGGTCCGGTCGGAGTCGACGAACGGCAGGAGGCGCCCTTCCCGCGCGGCCCGGGTGATGTCGCGGCCATACCGGTCCAGGAGCGGCGTCTCGGAGGAAGACGGTTCCGGGGCGACGGGCAGATTCCCGGCCTCCTCGCGGACGGGGATCGGTTCCTGCCCCGGCTCCCTTCCCCCGAGCAACTTCTCGCGGAGAAGGCCCGGGGAAATCCCCGCGCCCGCAAGCACCGCGGAGACGACCGGACCCGGGTCCTCGAGAACGGCCGCAAAAAGGTGCCGCACGGCGACCTCACCCCCGCCCTTCACGATCTCGCCCGCCCGGCGGAAGTACCGCTTGCACTCCGCGCTACGGTGGACCGCCCGCTCGTCGTTGACCGCGTTCCCCGGCCGCAGGCGCGACCGCACCCCGCGGCGCATCGACGCATCGGTGATCCCGAGCGGCGCGAGAACCCGTTCGATCCCGTCCGCCTCCTCCCGAAGGATGTCGACCGGGAGCGACTCGATGTGGGTGTAGTCCAGGTATTGCAGGATTTTCGACAGGCTGCAGAGGCCGATCAGGAGGTGCTCCCGCTCGATGAACGGGTGCCGAAGCCGTGCCGCCTCGGCCGCGCCGATCTCCCACGCCATTCTTGCGGCTTTGGTCAACGTCGCCATGGTCGAAGTCCCTCCGCCCCCACCTGCTCAGACCCGGAATTCGGTGAGAGCCCGGAACGCCGCCAGGCGGGAGTCGATCTCTTCCCGGGAGAGCCCCTGCAGCCGTTCCGTGCTGAACGCCTCCACCGTGAAGGAGGCGATGGCGCTGCCGTAGATCGTGGCCAGCCGGTAATCCATCTCCGTGAGCGCGGCCCCGTCCCGCGAAGCGAGGTATCCCATGAAGCCGCCCGCGAAGCTGTCCCCCGCCCCGGTGGGGTCGAAGATCGATTCCAGCGGGTACGCCGGGGCCGCGAAAATCTCCCCGTCGGACAGGTGGAGGACGCCGTATTCCCCCCGCTTGATCACGACGCGCCCCGGCCCCATGCGCATCAGCTTCCGTGCCGCCTTGACGAGGTTGAACTCGCCCGTCAGCTCCCGGATCTCCGCCTCGTTGATGACGACGATGTCGACGCTCCGGATCACTTCCCGCAGCAGTTGCGGGCTCTTCCCGATCCAGAAGTTCATCGTGTCGAGGGCGACGATCTTCGGTTCGCGGACCTGGGCCAGGATGTCCAGCTGCAGTTTCGGGTCGATGTTTCCGAGGAAGACGTAGCGGGATTCCCGGTACGACGCCGGAAGGACGGGGGCGAAATTCTCGAACACGTTCAGGTCCGTTTTCACCGTGTGGGCGATGTTCAGGTCGTATTCGTAATACCCCTTCCAGTGGAAGGTGACCCCCTCCGCGACCTTCAAGCCCTGGAGGTCGATCCCCCGGGCGGAGAGCATGTCGAGCGTACCCTTCGGGAAGTCCCTCCCCACGACCGAGACGAGCCGCACGGGCGTCAGGTAGCTCGCCGCGAGGGAGAAGTAGGTCGCCGACCCGCCGATCACCCGCTCCACCTCGCCGAACGGCGACTTGATGCTGTCGAACGCCATCGATCCGACGACCAGAAGACTCATGCTCCGCTCTCCGGGATTCCCTGAAGATAAAACGGCACCTCCATGATAACGCAGGGAGGGGAAAAGATGGACGTGAAGATCCGGACGGTTTCCACGGGGGGTCACCGGAAAAGAACGTCGGCGAGGAGGGCGAGGAGCAGCAGCGTCAGGTAGACGATCGAGGCGGCGAACGCGCGCCCGAAGCGGCGGGTCGCCACGGTGTCCCGGTAGAAGACGGCGAGAAAGCCCGCCCCGAGCAGGAAGGCCGCCCACCCGAAGCGCGCGGAAAGGTACCCCAGCGCCCACAACGACAGGGACAGGGGGAGCAGCGCCGCCGCGTACAGGAAGATCAGCACCTTGGTGTACGGTTCGCCGAACGCCACGGGGAGGACCGGGACGCCCGCGGCGCGGTACTCCGCCTGGTGGCGCAACGCAAGGGCCCAGAAGTGGGGCGGCTGCCAGAGGACGAGGATCAGGAACAGGAGAACGCCGTCCATGCCGATGCGCGGATTCACGGCGGCGTACCCGATGAGGACCGGCAGGGCCCCGGGCACGGCGCCTGGGATCGTCCCATACGGCGAGCGGCGCTTCCATACCAGTGTGTACAGGACCGCGTATCCTGCCGCGGCCGCGGCGAGGAGAAGGCACGTCGTGACGTTGAGGAAGCGGGCTGAAAGGAGCAGGGAGGCGACGATCGCGGCCACCGCCGCCGCCGCGACGTTCCCGCGCCCGAGGGCCCGCAGGGCGTCGGTCCGGCGGGTCAGGCGCGGCATCTTCTCGTCGATCCCTGCGTCGAGGACCGTGTTCAGAGCGGCGGATCCACCCGCCGCCGCAAGGATGCACGCCAACGTGAGCAGCGCCTTTCCGGGCGGGGGAACGCCCCGCCGGGCGAGGACCATCCCGGAGAGGCCGGCCAGGGTCACCGCCGCGACGATGCCCGGTTTGACCAGCAGGATCGCGGACGGCTTCCCCGGCGGTGTCAGCTCCGGGGCAGGGATAGCGCCGTCCCTTCCGCCCGCACCGCGTTCACCCACAGGTGGGCCAGGACCGACAGCATTCCCAGCGCCACCGCCAGGTGCAGCCCCGCGGCGAGGTAGTGGAGCCCCGACAGCACCACCAGGGCCCCGACACCGACCTGTGCCGCGACAAGGATCAGGAACGACAGCGCAAGGGGACGATTCCCCCGCTGCCGCGGGTCCCGGCGGACGAAGAGATAGAGCGTCACAGCGGTCAGCAGCACAAGGTACCCGAGCGTACGGTGGGAGAAGTGCGCCAGCACGGGTCCGGCGAGGTGCGGGGGGACCCACTTCCCGAGGCAGGTGGGGAAGTCCGGGCACGCGAGCCCCGCCTCGAGATGGCGTACGTACGCCCCGAGCGCGGATTGCGAATAGACCAGCGCGACGACGGAGAGAAAGAGGGCCGCCGGTCCGCGGAAGGCGAAGGCGGGTCGCTCACGCTCCCCGTCGAACGTCATCATGCAGAAGGCGAGGAGAAACACCAGCACCCCCGTCATGAAGTGGACCGTGGTCAACTGCACGGGGGTTTCGAGGAGCACCACGGCCCCGCCCATCCCGATCTCCGCCAGGAGCAGGAGGAGGGCGAGGACCGGAACCGCCCGCGCCGCACCGCCGTACCTCTTGTAGCGCCGCGCCGCAAGGGCGACCAGGAAGACCGACGCCACGGCGGCGATGACGCGATGGCCGAACTCCATGTAGATGTCCCAGCGGAACGGGGGCAGGACCCTCCCGTGGCACAGCGGCCAGTCGGGACACGCGAGCCCCGCCTTGAGGCCCGCCACGAGGTTTCCCCACACGAGCAGCAGAAACAGCAGTCCGACGGTCACCCGGCCGAGCATCGGCATCCCCTCCCGCGGTAGATGGGGGAATTATCCTCGCACGGAGGGCTCAGCGCAACATCGTGTCGGAAAGCGTGCCGAGGAGGATGAGGGCGAGGAAGAAGACCGGGACCAGGGCGAAGCCCCACACCAGGCGGCTTTCGCCCTTGAGATGCATGAAAAAGAGGGCCACGAGCGACGCCTTCACGGAGGCGATCAGCAACGCGACGACCGCGTTCCAGAGCCCGAGGTCGAGGTAGGAGACAAGTACGGTCGCGGCCGTGAGCCCCAGCAGGGCGATGAACACCGCGATGGCGGTACGGCGGGAATTTCCGGTTCCGTGGGCCATGTGTCCCCTCACCCGATGAGGTAGAGCAGCGGGAACAGGTAGATCCAGACGAGATCCACGAAATGCCAGTACAGCCCCGACATCTCCGCCGGCGTGGAATAGCTCGCCGAGAGTCGGCCGCGCCGCGACAGGAGGATCACGTACGACAGCACTCCCATCCCGAGGAGCACGTGGATCCCGTGCAGCCCGGTCAGCATGAAATAGATCGAAAAGAAGAGGTTCGTCCGGGGGTAGATCCCGTGGTGGAACTTCGCGGTGTACTCCATGTACTTGATGCAGAGGAAGACGGCCGCAAGGAGGATCGTCGCGCCGAAGCACGCCTCGAACAACCGTGCCTTCCCCCGCTTGATCGCGTCCACGCCGAGCACGACCATCAACGAGCTGGTGATGAGGACGACGGTGTTCACCGCCCCGAGGACCCGGTCGAGCTTCGCGTGCTCCGCCCGGAACATCTCCGGGTACTTGAGCCGGAAGACGGTGTAGGCGGTGAACAGCGCGCCGAACAGGAGGACCTCGGTAGCGAGGAAGGTCCAGACGCCGAGCTTGGCCGACTCGAAGGCGACGGCCGGATCCGCGTGTTCGCCCGGTTGTCCGCTCATCGGGACCTCACGCCTTCGGGGTCCCGTAGCCGTACGGCCATGCGGTCACGTGCGGGATCTCGTGGAAATTCTCCGTCTCGGGGGGGGACGCGGCCTGCCATTCCAGGCTCAGCGCCCGCCACGGGTTGGCCGGGGCGGGAGCCCCCTTCCGGAGCCCCTGCAGGAAGTTCCAGCACATCACGAGGATCCCGACGGCCAGCACCGCGGAGCCGATCGTGGAGATCACGTTCTCCGTATGGTATTTCGGGAGATATTCCGCATAGCGGCGCGGCATCCCGCGGACACCGACGATGAACATCGTGAAGAAGGTGACGTTGAACCCGATGAAGATCAGCGCCCAGGCCAGGCGGGCGACCTTCTCGTTCAGCATCCTCCCCGTCATCTTCGGGAACCAGTAGTGGAGCCCCGCGAAGAACCCCATCACCGTGCCGCCCATCATCGTGTAGTGGAAGTGGGCCACGACGAAGTAGGTATCGTGCAGCTGCACGTTCGTGGCCAGGGCGGCGAGAAACGGTCCGGTGAGGCCGCCGACGATGAACAGGAAGATGAAGGTCAGCGCGTACAGCATCGGTGACTCGAAGGTGATCGACCCCTTGTAGAGCGTGGCGATCCAGTTGAACACCTTCACCGCGGTGGGGACGGCGACGAAGAAGGTGAGGAACGAGAAGATCGCGTTCGCCAGGGGGGACATGCCCGAGGTGAACATGTGGTGCCCCCACACGAGAAAACCGATGAAGGCGATCGCGAGCGACGAGTAGGCGATGGCGCTGTACCCGAAGATCGGCTTGCGGGAGAAGACCGGGATCACCTCGGAGACGATCCCCATCGCGGGCAAGATCATCACGTAGACGACGGGGTGCGAGTAGAACCAGAAGAAGTGCTGGAACAGGACCGGATCGCCCCCCTTGGACGGATCGAAGAACCCCACCCCCAGCACGCGCTCCGCGGCGAGCAGGAGGAACGTCACCCCGACCACCGGCGTGGCGACCACCTGGATGATGCTCGTGGCGTACATCCCCCAGATGAAGAGGGGGAGCCGGTGCCACGTCATTCCCGGGGCGCGCAGCTTGTGGATCGTGACGATGAAGTTGAGCCCCGTGAGGATCGACGACATGCCGATGAGGAAGATCCCGAGGGAGAGGGTCGTCACCGCGGCGGCGGATTTCGCCGAGTACGGCGTGTAGAAGGTCCATCCCGTGTCCATCGGCGCCACCAGCGACCCGATGATCACGAGGAATCCGGCGGCGAAGACCCAGTAGCTCGCCAGGTTCAGGCGGGGGAAGGCGACGTCGCGGGCTCCGATGTGGAGAGGGATGAAGAAGTTCCCCAGCCCCGAGGGGATCGCCGGGATGATGAAGAGGAAGATCATCATCGCCCCGTGAAGGGTGAAGAAGACGTTGTACGTGTGGTTGCTGAAATATCTCGCCTGGGGGGAAAGCAGCTCCAGCCGGAGCAGCAGGGCGAAGACGCCGCCGATCAGGAAAAAGACGGTCGTCGTCCAGAGGTACATCGCGCCGATCCGCTTGTGGTCGAGGGTGAACGCCCAGGAACGCCACCCGCGCTCCGACAGGTACCCCCTGCCGTTCCGTTCCGCCGCGATCCGCTCGACGCCTTCCATCTCCCTCACCGCCTCACTTCAACGTTTTCAGGTACTCGACGACCGCATCGACGTCCTCCCGCGGGATCGAGGCCTTGAAGGTCGGCATCACGTTGGGGTACCCCCTCACGATCTTCGCGCCCGGGTCCATGATCGATTCGCGAAGGTACTCCTCGTCTGCCGTAACGCTTTTCCCCCCCTCGAGCGAAACCTTCGAACCGTACAGCCCGCGGAAGTTGGGGCCGATCTTCTCCTTCCCGTCGACGGCGTGGCAGTTGAGACAACCTGCGCTCTTCAAGATCCGCTCGCCGCGAACGGCAAGGGGTTCACGCTTCCCGCCCTCGCCCCCTTCTCGTCCGCCGTGCTCCACCCACTCCGCGTATTCGTGGGGGGGCATCACGATCAACTGCGCCAGCATGTTCGAATGGCCGGTCCCGCAGTAGACCGTGCAGAAGATTTGATAACGCCCCGGCCGGTCCGGTTGCACCCGGAGCGTGGTTACCCTGCCGGGGATCATGTCCATCTTCACCCGGAAATCCGGGAGGTAGAACCCGTGGAGGACGTCGGTGGCCGAAAGGATGAACTTTACCGGCTTGCCCGCGGGAACGCGGACCTCGTTGATCGCCGTTCGCCCGTCCGGATACGTGACCTCGTACATCCACTGCCGCCCGGTGACGCGCACCTCCGTTTCCCCGGCGGCGGGGATCCGCTGGTCGGTGTAGACCCGCCAGCCGTAGTAGAAGATGACCACGACAACGAGGGACGGGATCAGGATCCAGAGGAACTCGAGCAGGGGATTGCCCGTGATGGTGGGCGTTTCGTTGTCGCGGTCCGGGAGGCGACGGCGGTACTTCACGGCGAAATAGATCAGCATCCCCTGGGTGAGGAAGAAGAAGAAGCCGCCGATGACGGTGATCATCACGAAGAGCGCGTCGACCCGGCCCGCCTGGCCGGAGGCCGCACCGAACGCAAGGACGTTGTCCATCACTCCCCTTTCACCGGAGGTCCCGTCGTTCTCCCGTGCCTCGTCCACAGGACGGCCAGAAGCCCCGCGAGGAGGATCAGGGTGACCGCGCCCGCCGCCTTCATGATGTTCCGTGCATACAGCATGTACTTCTTCCCGACCGGGTCGTACCTGAAACAGTACATTAGAAGCGCGTTTCCCGCGGAAGATGCGCCGATCTTTCCTTCCGACGCCTCGATCAGGGCGAGTTTCAGGTCCCGGGGGTCGATCTCGATTCCGTACAGATACCGGGAGACCGTGCCGCCGGGGGAAAGGACGATCGTCACGGCCGGATGGGCGAACTCCCGGCCGACTTTCCTGTAGTGGTAACCGACGGTTTCCGTCAGCCGGCGGATCGATCCGGCGCTCCCGTACAGGAACGGCCACCGTGCGTCCGCTTCCCGCACGCCCGGCATCAACGCGTGCGTCTCGTTCGCCTTCGCGCGGGCGATCTCCGGGATCTCGTCCGGGTCGATGCTCACCGTGACGACGCGGTAGTCCCGCGCAAGGGAGAAACCCTTCACCTGCGCCATCGTGGCGGCAAGGCTCCGGAATGTCAGGGGGCAGAGCATCGGGCAGGTGTAGTAGTTGAGGGTGAGCAGGACGGGGCCGTCGCCGAGATACTCCGCCAGCCGGACCGGCTTCCCGGATGCGTCGGTGAATGGAAGGTCGCGCGGAATCGCCGCGCCGGGCTTCTCATCCACCGCCACCTCCTGCAAAATGGCATCCTGCGGGTCGGCCGCGAGGGCGGTGGCGGGGAAAAACGTTACGAGAACGCAGAGCAAAACGTGGCGAAGGAAGGGATGCTTCATCCGTCGGCTCAAACGACCAGCGGCTGGCCGGGAGAGGGGACCTGCGCGTGCCACCCGAGCTTCTCCTTCAACGTCCCGGCGAATTCGAGGGAGACGGACTCCTCGCCGTGGGCCACGAAGACGTTTCCTGGGGGTGCCTGGAATTGCCCCGTCCACGCGAGGAGGTCTTCCCGGTCGGCGTGCGCCGACAGACCGCCGATCGTGTACACGTCCGCGGCCACGGCGATCTCCTCCCCGAAGACCCGCACCCGTTTCGCGCCGTCGACGATCTTCCGGCCGAGGGTCCCCTGGGCCTGGAACCCGACGATGATGACGCTGCACTCCTTCCGCCACAGGTTGTGCTTCAGGTGGTGCTTGATCCTTCCCGCGTCGCACATCCCGCTCCCCGCCATCAGGATCGCCCCCCCGCGCAGGGAGTTCAACGCCCGGGACTCCTCCATGTCCTTGACCAGGACGACCTTCAGCGCGTCGGGGTGCGCGTCCCGCCAGGCGAAGACCTCCCGCGTCTCGTCGTCGTAGCACTCGGGGTGCCGCATGGTGATCCGCGTGGCCTCCGCGGCCAGCGGGGAGTCGATGTACAACGTGATCCCCGAAAGGCGTCCTTTTCGCGTCAGGTCGGTGAGGAGGTACAGGATGTCCTGCGCCCGTCCCACCGCGAACGACGGGATGACCACGTTCCCCTTCTTCCGGCGGAGCGTGTCGTCGACGGCGCGGACGAACTCCTCCACCGTGCCTTCCATTCCCTTGTGGACCCGGTTGCCGTACGTCGATTCGATGACGAGAGCGTCGGCCCGCAGGACGGGGGCTGGGTCGCGCACGATCGGCAACCCCCGGTGGCCCAGGTCGCCGGAGAAGACCAGCTTCTTTTCCTTCCCCTCGTCCGCGACGGTCACAGTGACGATCGCCGAGCCGAGGATATGCCCCGCGTCGAGGAAGGCGACGGAGACCCCCGGGCCGGGGACAAAGGGTTCCCCGTAGGGAACGGGGCGCAGCGCGGGGAGGACGGCCATCGCGTCGGCCTCGGTGTAGAGCGGGGGGACCTCCCCCTTCCCTCCCCGCTCCCGCTTCCGGGATTGCCACTCCGCCTCCTTCTCCTGGATGTGCCCGGCGTCTGGAAGCATCACCCCGAGGAGGTCGGCGGTGGCGGGAGTGCAGAAGATGGGCCCGCGAAAACCGTCCCGCACCAGTTTCGGCAGCAGGCCGGAGTGGTCGATGTGGGCGTGGGTGGAGAGGATGAAGTCGATCGACGCGGGAGGGACCGGCATCCGGCGGGCGTTCTTCCGGTCGCTCTCCCCTCCCCCCTGGAACATCCCGCAATCGACGAGGAACCGGTTGCGCGCCGTCTGGACGAGGATGCGGGAGCCGGTGACCTCTCGCGCGGCGCCCAGAAACGTGAGGGTGACGCTCATTGGACCACCCTCGTGAGGATCCAGGAGACGACGGAGAGGAGGATCGAGCCTGCCACCGCCGCGAGGAACCCGTTCACATGGAACCCGGGAACGACGGCGGAGACGAGCAACAGGAGCAGCCCGTTGATCACGAGGAGGAAGGCCCCCAGCGTCACCACCGTGACGGGAAGGGTCAGCAGCACGAAGAGGGGCCGGACGATCGCGTTCACGAGCCCCAGCACGAAGGCGGCGGCCAGCGCCGCCACCACCCCGTCGACGGTAACGATCTGCGGAAGCAGGTACCCGATCAGCAGGATCGCGACCGCGTTCGCCCCCATCCGGATGAAGAACGGCAAGGAGTCCCCCTTGATTCGTGGGTTGTGGGCAGGGGACACACCATCCCTGCATCCCAAGTTTACACCAGGTATGTCCCCTGAAAGCACCTGCACCTTCCAGGGATCTTCTCCGGCCGTACTATACGCAGCAAAGATCCCTCTGTGGCTGGTGTCGCTGAGGGTTGTGCAGGGGACACACCTTCCCGCAGTGGGGGACACACCTCCCCTGCATCCCGGGTTTACACCAGGTATGTCCCCCCTGGCCAGGTATGTCCCCTGAAAGCGCTGCACCTTACAGGGACTTTTTCCTGCCGTACCCTCCGCTGTAAAGACCCATCTGTGGCTGGTGTCGGGGGCCTCGGACGATCAGTGCGCTTTCGACTTCGGCATCCGGAAGAAGGTGAGCGGGAGCGTCTTCTCCTCCCCGCCGCGCCGCACGGTGACCTGCGCCGTGTCTCCGTCCCGCTTCTCCCCGACCCGGAAGTGGACATCGACGGCCTCCTTCAGAGGTTGCCCGTCGATCGCGAGGAGCTCGTCCCCGTTCGCGATCCCCGCCTTTTCCGCCGGCGACCCCGCCACCACGGATTCGACGAGCAGTCGCCCATCCTTCTCCCCCATCCGGATCCCCATGCGGACCCGCTTCTCCTCGACGTTCTCGAACGGAACGTACCAGAGGAAATGCCCAGGGAGGAGAGGAACATCGGGCAGATCCGCCTCCATCAGCCGCCCCTCTTTCTGCTCGGGCGTGCTGATCTCCTCGGAGAGCACGATCGCGTACGCCATCGGAAGGCGGCGCACCACCTTTTTCGGGAGCCCGAAGCCGTATTTCACATGCCACCCGCCGGTGATCGTCACCATCCGCTTCCCCTCCCCCCGGGGGCTCTTCAGGTAATCGACCACCTTCTCCGCCATCGTCTCCTCCCAGAGCAGCTGGACGCGGAGGAAGGAGTCGAACGATTCGTCCCCGCCGCCGTGCCCCGCATGCCCCCCGAAGACGCCGCGCAGGACGTCCCGCTGCCACGGATCGGTCTCGCCGATCTCCGGGAGCTTCCGGCGAAGCTCCTCCGGAACATTGTCGAGCCCCGTCCGGCGGACCGCCTCCTGTAGCTCCTTCGACGGATTCAGGGCGATCACGTCGATCCGGTTCTCCTTCGCGAAGAGGAGCAGGTCACGGTAGGCGCTGAAGTCGTATCCCCACGTCTCGTACCACTTCGAGGCTTTCAGGAACTCGAGCTCCGTGAGCTCCCCCTTCACCCACCGATCGAGAACCTCCTGCTGCGGCTCCCGGAACATCTCCATCCCGACGGCGATCTTCCCGGGGAAACGACGGTAGAGCTCACGGACGACGGTCAGCTCGACCCGCTGGTCGTTCAGGTTGTCGTGCGTCTCCCCCACCGACACCAGGCGTGCGCCGGAGAGCATCTCGATCATCCCGTCGATGGAAAGCCGCAGGCCCGTGGGCAGGTGGAGGATCTCCTCCACCTTCGGAGGCACGGAAGACGGGTACGGCATCTCCGGGGTCCCTTTCACGGCGCGGTTCGACGCGCACCCCGCAAGGAGCAGGGACAGTGCGATCGGCGCCAGAATACGCATGCTGTCATGGCTCATCGGTTCCTCCGGCAAGTATCTCGGGTACATTATAGATATCCGACACGATAAAATCGTTCCGGGACCGGAGGTGTGCATGTTCGGAACGAAGTTCGTCCTTCAGCATCTGCTCCTCCCGCCGGGGATCTTCATCGTCCTGATGGCGGCCGTCGCGATCCACGCACTGTTCCGCAGGCAGTGGCGGACCGCTTTCCTCGTGCTGCTGCTGGCGGGAGCTCTTGATGCGCTCTCCCTTTCCCCTGTCGCTGACCGGTTGACCGGAGGGCTCGAGGAGCGGTACGCGATTCCCCCGCATCCCGAGGGGGACGTCATCGTCCTGCTCGGAGGCGGCGTGTCCGGCGGGGCCCCGGACCTGACCGGGCAAGGGTTCCCGGCCGACGGGATGCTGCCCCGCGTGATCACGGCCGCGCGGCTCCAGAGAAAACTCGGCGTGCCGGTCGTGGTGTCCGGCGGGAAGGTCTTCGACCACCTGGACGCCGAAGCGCCGGTGATGGCACGCGTGCTGGCGGACCTCGGAGTGCCGGCGAAGAAGATCATCCAGGAAGGAACCAGCCGGGACACGGCGGAGAACGCGCGGTACACGAAGCGGATCCTCGACGAGAAAAGGTTTCGCGCCCCGCTGCTGGTCACCTCCGCCTACCACATGCCGAGATCGGTGGCGCTATTCCTTTCGGCCGGCATCCCCGTCACGCCCGTACCGGCGGGGTTCCGGACCTGGAAGGGAAAAGCCTACCGATGGGTCGATTACCTGCCGTCCGCCGACGGACTTTTCCGGTCCACCACCGCCTTGCGGGAGTACCTGGGGCTCGCCTGGTCCAGGATCCCCTGACTCACTCCGACGGGGACCCCGTGGTCTCCTCGCCGACGGGGGCGGGCCGGGTCGCCCGGTCGACGATTTCCGGCGGCTTCATGTCCTCGCGGTCCGACGTGACCCGGAGCTCCCGCAGCCTGCGCGCCCCCGGGAGGACGCGCGACTCGTACGACCCCACGGCGCTGTTGTACGCGGAGACCGCCTTGTCCAGTCCGTCGCGGATGTGGGCGAAATGCTCGGTGAACTTCCCGATCCGGTCGTACATCTCCTTCCCCAGCCGGCTGATCTCCAGCGCGTTCTCCGCGACCTGCTCCTGGCGCCAGCCGTAGGCGACGGCCTTCAGCAGCGCGATGAGCGTCGTCGGGGTGGCGAGGATCACCCGCTCCCCTGCGCCATATTCGATGAGCCCGGGATCCTGCTCCAGCGCCGCGCTGAAGAACGTCTCGCCCGGGAGGAACAGGACGGCGAACTCGGGTGCGGGGGCGAACTGGTCCCAGTACCCCTTGGAGGCCAGGGAGGAAAGGTGGGTGCGGATCTGCCGGGCGTGATCCTTGAGCCGCGCCGTCCGGGTCGCCTCGTCCGGCGCCTCGAGGGCCTCGAGATACGCGGAGAGGGGGGCCTTGGCGTCCACAACGATGTTCTTGTGGTTGGGAAGCCGAACGACCATGTCGGGGCGCAGGCGCCCGTCCTCGGTGGTCACGCTCTCCTGCTCGACGAAGTCGCAGTGCGCGAGCATTCCCGCGATCTCGACGACGCGCTTGAGCTGGATCTCCCCCCAGCGGCCGCGGACCGTGGGCGCCCGCAACGCCTTCACCAGGTTCGCGGTCTCCGACTGGAGGCGCCCCTGCGTGTCGATCAGCGACCGGATCTGCTCCGCCAGCGTGGCGTCGGCGGCGAACCGCGCCTTCTCGAGCTCCCCGATCTTCGAGTCCACCCTCTGAAGGGAGTCGCGCATCGGCAGGATCAGCGCGTCGATCGACTGCTGGCGCATCTCGAGATCGCCGCGCGCGCCCTCCTGGAACGTCTCCAGGGTGGCCTTCGCAAGCGTGAGGAAGGACTGGTTGTTGCTGCGCAGCGCCTCCGAGGAGAGGGCCTGGAAGGCCTCCTTGAGCTTCTCCCGCGCCTCGTTCAGGACGGCGAGCTTCTCGTCCATGAGCCGCTCCTGCCCCTGCAGCCGCTCGACGAGCGTCGCGACCTGTCCCGCGCGGAGGAACCAGCCCGCGGCGACCCCCGCCGCGAGCGCGACGAGGACGAGGAGGAGGACGGCGACCACCCCCATCAATCCTCCCCGCCGTGCCCTGCGCAGCCGCAGCCGCCCATGCCGCACTCCTCGACGGCCGAGGGAACGGCGGAGAAGTGGGCGGACACGACCTGGGGCGCGTCCTCCCCGGTCTTGACCCAGAGCGTGGCCCGGATCCGCGCCTCGCCGATTCCCTCCTCCTCGTCTTCGAACGCGATCTTCTGGATCGCGTGGAGGATGGCGATCCCGCCGAAGTCGTCGCAGCGCAGAAGCTCGAAGGACATCCGGCCCGTCGCGTCGAACGCCGCCTCGAGCATCGCCGAGTACGCGGTCCCGTCGATCAGGTCCCCGGTGAAATCCTCGAAGACCGCGAACCGCTCGTCGGACAGGTCGAAGAAGGTCCGCATCCCCTCCGGGTCCCGGTCGTTGTACGCCCCCGCGTACCTGTCCAGAAAACCTTGCGCGTCGAATCCCATGAACTCTCCCCCACGTAAAATCTATGCCGCGACGAATCGACGAATGTCCACCTGTACTCCCGTTTGCGCGGCCAATTCCGCTTCCTTGAGAAGCCGCCGGGTAGTTTTTTCGCCGACATACTCCTCGCCGCAATTTCCGCAAATCTCAGCCGGCACATCTTTGATCACCAGCGTCGTCCCGCTTCTCTCCAGCGTCACTGTGGCCGCCCCTGGTTTTGTATCCCCATGTTTGCAAACCACGCACTTCATTTTTTTCTCCTCCTGAATCCCGGCTCCCATAACCCAAGGTTCGGTTCATAAACTGTGATAACGATCGTTTCCCGACTTGCCTTGTTCTCCGCCACAACAACATGAAAATGTCGTTGATCACGTCCTCCAAGCATCAACTTGCTCGGGTAGGGAACATCGCCCGGGTATTCCTCTATAACTTCTCCCGTTTCCAGCACATAGCGAACGTCTTCCTCGCTGATCCGCCGCTGGAACATGCGTTGAATCGCGTGTACCCGGAAAACGATATTCCTCGGTCCCGGTTTCATATTCTCATGAAACTTTACTCGATCGGATCGGGATTGTCTAAAACCTCATGGATGGGTGCCATCTATGGCCAAGTGCCGCAGGGAGGGCGGAAGCGGCCGCCCTCCCTTATTTCATCTCCCGCTACGAACCGGCGGGCGTTCCGGTCGTTAGTTATTGACCTGCTCGAACTCGACCTCCATCTTGGTGCCGTCGGTCGGTGGGTCGATTCTCGGCGGACCGCCGGTAAATATACCTCGTTTCACCTTCACGATTGTTCCCGCTCCCCGGTTGGCAAGTTCGGTGAAAAATGCGTTCTGGTTCGCAATGGGAACATCCCCCTTGTCGAAATAATCCGTGGTGGTGAAATCCGTTCTCACCGTCACGCCGATCATTAACAGATTTGGAGACCCGATCGGTGCGGAGACGGGCGCTTGGAGCGTAACCGTGCCGGCCGGCGTCGTGCCAAGCCGCTCCACCTTCGCCGCGATCACCTTGCCCGGCGGCACCGTGCTGTCAAACGCCCCGACCACGCGCACGGTGTCGCCAGTGGATATCATGGAAAGGTCGAAGTTCTTGCGGATCGCACCTGTCTCGTCCTTGAACAGGGTGAAATCGTTGACCTCCACCGTCTTCCCGAGAAGCGTCATCGAGGTTACGGAAGGCGGAGAATCCGGCGACCCCTCCATCAGGATGTCCTCCGCCCTTAGAACATTGACAACAGAAGCCTGCACCGTGGTGCCCGCAGATCCGGTGACCGTCCCCTTCACCTGGACCCTCTGACGGAGACCGAAGGTCCCTCCGGTCGGTGCGTTCCCACTGTTCACCGTCACCGTTCCGTTTGGCACGCCCATCACGAAGGAGGCCGCGGTCCCGCTTACCACATATCCCTCCACCTTGACACGATCCTGGGAGTTCCCGAGAGATACCGTCTTCACTTCGACGAGATCTCCGGCACGGTCGGTCCTTACGACCCCGGCCCCGCCCACAGCGTCCAGCCGACCCCGGACCTCCGCGAACAGACCGTTCGTAAGACCCGTGATGGGCCAATTCACCCTTCCGCCCGCGGGAAGCCCGGTATAGTTGACTTGTTGCGCCCCGATCCGGAACGTGAGGAACACGTTGTCCAGGTTTGAGATCTTCCCCCGAAATTCCACGTTGTCGTTGGCAACGACATTGTCACGGCCCCGTCCGATGAATGTGGCGTGGATCACCCCCAGGTCGTCGACACCTCCGTGCACCTCCAGTTCCGGGTGGAAGGTGTTGTCGAGATCGGCCTTGAGGGCGGCCAAGTCAGTTTCACCTCCGGAGAAGCGAACGATTACTGTTCCAGGATTCACAAGTATTTTCTGCCCAAGAACCCTGATCGAATTATTGTCGAGCGCCACGCCGTTATCGTCCATGGGTCCGCGGATCTCTCGCTCGATGGTGATGCTGCTTGCGGCACCCAACCGAAAGTTCTGGTCGAGGGTTCCACGGACGGTGACCACCATCCCCTCGATCACGTTGTCGATCTTCCTTCCCTCGTCATCCACGATCGTCGTCGTGTTGTCCTCAGAGAAAACCGCCCCTGCGAGTTTGACGCTTCCGAACCCGGTGACCGGGCCAATCCCCGTACCGCCGGTGCCGCCCCCGGCCAGCCCCCCGCCTCCGCCGCAGGAGGTCGACACAACGGGAAGAAGGAGGGCAAGGGCGATGAAAATCACCCTTCTTTGTATCGATCCGTTCATGACCATCCCTCCTGTTCTTATTTCCCGCCGCCTTGCCTTCCGCGGATTCCCCTTCGGTGCTCCCGTGCGAAACAGACTGGAACCGTTCCTGATTGATCCCGGGTTCTTCACGCTATTCTCTTCCCCATCCTCGTACCTATCAATGACGTTTTTCCCGCCTCAACGATTCACCTTGTGGGGGCCGGACCGTTCGATCCGGCCCCCGGACCTATCAACCCTTCCAGCCTCCGCCCCTATGGACGGGGGGAGATCTTCGTGGCGTTGATCACCCCTCCGGCAACAGGGCCTTCCGCCTCGATGTGGGCTCCCGGCGAAACCAGGCCGAGGCCGACCGTGGCGCTGCTCGTCGTCACGGACGTCCCGCTCAGAGTGAACGAGAAGTTGGGGGTCGTCCCGGTCAACCCCGTGACGAACCCTTCGACCGACGCCTTGGCGGCATTCCGGATCTCGTTCTCCGGGTTATCGAAATCCCCGGCCGTCGGCTCGATCTTGGTCACGAGGAACGGCGATGGATTCTGGGTCTTGATTTCCACCATCATTCCGATGGCCAGCCCGCTGGTCAGGTCATGCAGGTTCGTGTTTGCGTCCAACTGGAACTGAACACCGTGCACGGTGACGACCTGGTTGGGCGCCGTACCGGTCACGTTGTCGATCGTCCCGGTGATTTCGAAGGTGCGTCCGGCAGCCTGGGCGGCCGTTTTCTCCCCCTCGATAAACGTGGCTTGCAGGACGCCGTTGTTGTCGAACAGGCCGCTGACCTCGATCACGTCTCCCACGGCAAGACCTGCCAGCGTCAGCCCCGAATTCCCGAGGCTGTCGTCGAAGTTGGCGTTTGCCGCGTTCACCGGGACGCCGAGGACGTCGAAGGTCGCCCCCGCGACGGCGCTCGGTTTGGCGGTGATCGGCCCTTCGAGGTCGTTCTTGAACCGGACCTCGACGGCGTTGTTGTCGTCCGCGTCGTGGAAGATCTCAACCCGCATGCCCAGGCGGAACACCACATTGTCTTCGTGCGCATCGTGGTTCGCGTTGTGGTCGACCACGTTGTCGTCGACGCGCTTCATGACCGCGTTGCGCACGTCGAAGACCTTCTCGTTCTGGCCCGTTCCGAGATGGAGAGTGCCGAACCCGGTGATGACGCCACTGGTGAAGCCGGTGGTCCCCGCGGAAGTCGTGGTGCCCGACATGCCGCCGCCTCCCCCGCCGCAGGCGCTGAGCGCGAATGCGGCCGCAACTGCCGTTCCGATTGCGAACATGTATTTGGTGGCCTTTTTCATGACGATCTCCTCCTCCTCTTCCTCCACCGTTAACCTCGAGGTGTCCGACGAGTACGGAATACCGATCACCGCGCGGTGTTTTCTTCGCTCGTTGCCGTCCCATTCTCCCTTTCCCTTGCCCCCCTCGATCGCGGTCAGGAGGGGTTGCCTCCTGTCGCCGGGATCGACGCCGGAGGGCGGGTTCACGTCCCATTCCCCCTGGAGGTCCCGAAGGTACGCGGCCAGCTGTTGAAAAATGTTCTTTCCCATGTCACCGCCCCCTCTTTCCCTCAGTCCTCGAACCAGAAGATCCCGATCCCCGCCCTGCGCCGGCCCGTACCCGCGGACTTCGGGTTGGCGTCGCGGTCGCGCTCCGCCATCTTGCGATCCGCCTGCTCGAGAAATTTTCCCGCCTGCATCGCGAGTTCGTTCCGGAGTTCGTCAACCGCCTCGTCGGGCAGGTTGTCGTACATCGTTTTTCTCTGGAAGAACGCCTTGCCGGGTTCCGCCTGCAGGTTGTGGTCGATCGTCTCGATCAGGCAGGCGGCATCCGTCCCGAGAATCTCCAGCTTCTCCTCGTCCCCGGCAACCGGGATGTAGGCCCGCGCGAGGAGACGCACCTTTTCGTCCGCCGTCCGCTCCGCCGCACCGACCCGCAACAGTTCGTCGAGGATCGCCCGGTGGGGAACGTCTCCGCTGTACTCCTGCACCAGCCCGGAGAACGTGGTTCCTTCCCCTTCGACCGGAAGCGGCGCCGGGTTCCCGGACCCGTCGTGGAACCGTTCATCCCGCACCCACCCACCGATGACCCGGGCCGCCCGGTTATACCGGTCACCCGTTTCCGCGTCGTCGGGCCGTTCCAGCCGGGTCACCCGAAGGACCTCTTTCCGGGAGAGGCCGGTGAGAACCGACACGCGGGAATGGGTCTGCTTCCGGCCGGGGATACCGAATTCCTCGAGGGCGACTTCCACATAGACCCGCTTGGCCAGGTCCGAGAAGGTACCGAAGGGGACCCCGTGCCGCAGGAGCAGGCGGATCAGGGGCCGGAGGATCCGGAGGATGGCGGCATATATGGCGTTGTGTGTTTTCATAATTGGGATAATATTCCCAAGTTTGATTTTGTCAATGGGATGCGAACGATTCCTGAAAGTTTCGGCTGCGTGTATGACGTTGTGTGTTTTCATAATTGGGATATTTTTCCCAAATTTTATTTTGCAAGTAAGATGCGACCGATTCCTGAGAGTTTCAAAATTTCCGCGGAGAAAAAAAGCACCCCGGAGGGCGCCTCGTCGATAAATGCTATCTAATTGGAATAATGGAATAAATTGCGTAACATTTGTTCAATCGGTGGTACGATACCCCCCATGTCCGCGCTGCTGAACGCGTTCGGAAACCGGCGAATCTTCTTCGTCCTGCTCCTCGGGTTTTCCTCCGGCATCCCCCTTGCGCTGACCGGGTCGACCCTGCAGGCGTGGATGGCGTCCGAAAAGGTCGACCTGACGGTGATCGGGATCTTCTCCCTCGTCGGCCTGCCGTACACGTTCAAGTACCTCTGGTCCCCGCTGATGGACCGGTTCGTCCCCCCGTTCCTCGGGCGGCGCCGCGGGTGGATGCTGGTGACCCAGGCGGCCCTCTTCCTCGCCATCGCGGCGATGGCGTTTTCCGCGCCGAAGGCGCATCCCGGCGCGCTGGCGCTCCTGTCGTTCCTCGTCGCCTTCTGCAGTGCGAGCCAGGACATCGTGGTCGACGCCTGGCGCACGGAGGTCCTCGCCCCGGAGGAGTTGGGACCGGGAGCGGGAGTGCACATCCTCGGATACCGCGTCGCGATGCTCACCTCGGGCGCGATCGCCCTGATCCTCGCCGACCGGATGCCGTGGCGCGTCGTCTATCTCCTGATGGCCGGCTCCCTCGCCGTGGGGATGATCGCCTCCCTTCTCGCCCCGGAGCCGGAACTGGCCGCGAAGATACCGAGAACGCTGAAGGAGGCGGTCGTCGAGCCGTTCCTGGAGTTTTTCTCCCGGCGCGGGGCGGCCGGGATCCTGCTGTTCATCGTCTTCTACAAGCTCGACGTGGTGATGGCGACCGCGCTGACGACCCCCTTCCTCCTCGAGCTCGGCTTCACGAAGACCGACATCGGGGCCGTGACGAAGGGGCTGGGGATGATCGCGACGATCGCGGGGACCCTCGCGGGCGGGGCCGTCGTCGCGCGAGCGGGGATGAAGGCGTCCCTGTGGATCTTCGGGCTCCTCCAGTCGGTGTCCACCCTCGCGTTCCTCGCGCTGGCCCGCCTGGGGCACCACTACCCGATGATGGTGGCGGCAATCGGGATCGAGAACCTGTGCAGCGGGATGGGAACGGCGGCGTACGCCGCGTTCCTCATGAGCCTGTGCGACAAGCGGTTCACCGCCACCCAGTACGCCCTGCTCACCAGCCTCATGGCGGTCACGCGGGTGATCGCCGGCGCGCCCACCGGATTCCTCGCCAAGACGTACGGATGGGAAACCTACTTCATCGTCAGCACTCTCGCCGCCATCCCGGGCCTCCTCTTCCTCCTGCGGTACGACCGGTGGACTAGGACACCGATGAGATAAGGTTTCAGCCTGCGCGCGAATCCTGGGAACCTATACGGACGTCGTGTTTCGGGGGCTGGATCAACCTTCCCGACACGCCCCACCGCCCGCCGCTGCTTCCGATGGCCATGGATGGCCTAATGCCGCGGTAGCCATGGATGGCGGGAGCGGCCATTCCAGGTAGTCGTAGTCCCGGTGGCCGAACGACACCTCCTCTTCCCCGTGATAGGGGACGGCTCCCTTGGCAAGGTAACGCACTTTCGGATCCTGGTCAGGATCGGCGTGGAGACGGCTGGTCGCGGCGGGTCCCCGGACCATGTAGAGCCCCACGCGCAACACGAGACTGCCCGGTATGTACCTTTACCTGTCGATCGGGTGTTACGGCATCGTGGCGTGGAGCATCCCTTCGATCATGGCGGCGGCCATCGGCGATTTCGTCGGGCCGAAAAAATCCGCGGCCGCCATCGGCTTCGTCACGTTCATCTTCGGGCTGGGGCAGATCTCGGGCCCCGCGGTTGCCGGGGTGCTGGCCGAACGGACCGGGTCCTTTTCCGGATCCTTCTACATGGCCGCCGCGTTCGCCGGCATCGCGATCGCGCTGAGCGGGTTTCTGCGGAAGCCGGAAACGGGATAGGAATTGTCTTTCCCCGCATTCCGCGGGCGAAGGCCGGAAGATCTACTTGCGCTCAACAGGAGGGGCTTTCCCCTGCTTCGATACTACTTCTCCCAGGCGTTTGCGTGCCTCATGGAATGCCGGGTTCAACTCCGCCGAACGGCGGAACGCGACGGCCGCTTCGTCGAATCGTTCCATCTGATCGAGGGCGACGCCCAGATTGAACCATTCGAGAGGGAGATCGGACCGAAGGCGAAGCGCTTCCCGGAAATGCACGATGGCACGATCGGGATCTCTTTTCCGTAAATATACGAGCCCCAACCCGTTATGAATCTGCGGGATGTCGGGCCGGATCTGCAGCGCCGCCAGAAAATGTCCTCGGGCATCGTCAAGCCGCCCTGAGTCCAGCAGCAGATTCCCGAGGTTGACGTGCGCCACCTCGTTCTTCCAGTTTACTTCCAGCGCGTGGGAGTAAAGCGCGGCGCTATCCTTCCAATACGCGGCCTGGCGATGACCAAGAAGCGTGAGCGAGACCAGGAGGGTCGCCGCAATACCCAGGGACAGCGGGGCGGGCATCTTTACCCAACTCGCCAGTGCCGCCCCCCCCCACACCGCCACGATGAAGATACCTATGAGCGGGAAGTAGGTGTACCGATCGGCCATCGCCTGGTTTCCCACCTGGATCAACCCGAGAACCGGGGCGAGGGAAACCAGATACAGCCCCCATCCCGAAACAAACCACGGATACCGGTCTGCCCGATGGATGGCGGTTCCCGTGATGGCCACGAGTCCCGTCGCGGACACGAACACCTCCCATCCGGGCGCCCCGCCTCCAAGGATCCACGGGTGCGGATAGTAGAAGGCAAGCCCCGTGGGGCGGATCGTGTTCACAAGGTACATCATGGAGGAAACCGCGGCATTCGCCACCCGGGCTCCGAACGGAAGAACGGACAAGGGATAGATCGCGTCGGGCTCCCCTTGAACAACCATGGTTACCAGGGCGACGGCGAGGCCAAGCAGCAGTAACGGGATTTTTTCCGTGACCAGTTTCATGAGCTGATCCGTCTTCGGCTTCCCGCGGATGCCGTCATCCCCCGGCAAGAGGCGACCCAAGGGCCAGACATCGAAGAGCAAGAGGAGGAATGGGAGCGTGACAAACATCGGCTTGGACAGGAGACTCATCGCCATCATCCCCACAACCGCCCCCATGCGAGCCGCTGACGGTTTCGAGACATATCTTCGATAAAATCCGATCGCCGCCAAGGCAAACAGGGTGGAGAGGAGATCTTTCCGTTCCGAAATCCAGGCTACGGATTCCACATGGAGCGGATGAACCGCAAACAGTGCCGCGACGACGGCACTCCGGACGGGAGCGCCGGTCAACGACGAGAGAACGGCGAACAGGAGGAGGGTGTTCAACAGATGGAACAGTACATTGACGCGGTGATGCCAGCCGGGAGCCAAACCGAACAGTTCCACGTCGACCATGTGTGAAATCCACGTCAAGGGATGCCAGTTCCCGGCATGGGACGTCGTGAAGGCCCACCATAGCCCAGTGCCGGTCAATCCGTCGCGCACGACCGGATTTTCAAAAACGTAGGCGCCGTCGTCGAAGGTGACGAAGCCGAACTCGCCCACCCCGGTATAAGACGCGATCACCAGCAGCGCGAGGCCGACCGCAAGGACGAGAAGCCGTGAAAGGCGTTCGTTCCTGGTCGGCGAACGGTGTGAAGCCTGGGATTCAGGTGGGGGCATCGCGCTCTCCTTTCCGACCGCTTCAGTAAAGCGCGATTCCGTTTGGCGTGCAATAGCGTCAGGGAATATCGCGCCTCACGGCGGGAGCGGGATGTGGGAAGACCACCCGGTTCAGACCAAGTGGGGCAGCCGGCTTGTGCCGACTGCACCACTTGGTGAGGAAAATGCGGTCGTCTTGATTCCACCCGACGGATTAATGTTGGCCCGTCGTGAATACGAGATTGTAAGGCGATGCTGTGCGGTTCCCCGCCATATCGGCGATGCCTCCCGCGGGGATCGTCAGCGTGCGCTGGGCACGAGGCGACAACCGACGGCGTCCGAATCATGTGCTGCCGGTAGGGTTCATCCCTCTTCGATCAATGGCATCGAGATATCCGGGCCAGGGTGATGTGGGCGGACGCGCCGGAAATCTCCATCTCCACTTGATCAGGGACCATAATTTATTGCTCTCACGCTGTCGGAGTAACGTCTCGGGAGATCGGCCAGAAAAATCCCTCTGGTCTATTTTCTTGGCCAGCGAATACCTGTGTAACGTTGACGACAACACGAACGACAAGAGAAAGTCGAACAATGCAACGATCGGTTTTGCTACATTGGGGTCTGTCTTTACTATTGGGAGGCCGACACCCTGTTCTCACTTCGGGATTTATGACCGTTCGCGAGTGACCGATGCTCCACGGCAAAAAAATCTTCGTGGTCATGCCCGCGTACAACGCGGAGAAGACCCTGGAGCGCACCTATGGCGAGATCCCGATAGATATCGTCGACGAGGTCCTCGTTGTGGACGATGGAAGCCACGATGGGACCGTCCGGGTCGCGAGTCGACTGGGGATCAGGCACATCGTCCACCCGCAAAACCGGGGCTACGGCGCGAACCAGAAGACCTGCTATGCGCTGGCCCTTGAGGCGGGAGCGGAGATCGTGGTTATGCTTCACCCCGACTACCAATACACGCCGAAGCTCATCACCCCAATGGCCGGGATGATCGCCTCGGGGGAGTTCGACGTGGTGCTCGGTTCCCGGATCCTCGGAACCGGGGCACTGGAAGGCGGGATGCCGCTCTATAAGTATGTCGGCAACCGGTTCCTCACCTTCGTTCAGAATCTCTTGGTGGGCCGGAAACTGTCGGAGTACCATACGGGGTACCGGGCTTTCAGCCGAAACGTCCTGACCACCCTGCCTCTCTTGGAAAATTGCGACGACTTTGTCTTCGACAACCAAATGCTGGTCCAAGCGATTCGATTCGGCTTCCGAATCGGAGAAATCTCGTGCCCCACGCGATATATCCCTGAGTCGTCGTCGATCGACTTCTCCCGAAGCGTGGTCTACGGACTGGGCGTCCTCAAGACGTCCTTGCAGTATGTCTTGTGCCGATGGAAATGGAAGGAGTACCCGTTTCTCAACCCGCGCGGGAAGAAGTTGAGCGTTTTACAGGATGACGCGGCTTCCGGGAGGAGCTGACCCAGCCGATCCACGCGTCCATTTTTTTCGTTTCCACAGACGGCGAGGCGTTCCGCCCGAGTCCAACATTTTCCTCTACGACGAGAAGCGGTTCGTGCTGGTAGGTAGGACGCTGAGCATAAATGGCAACGTCTTGACGATCACCCCTGTGCTCCTGAAAAAGGATACCACCTACTCGGTAAACATCCCTGCGTTCTCCATCAAAGACTTGGCGGGAAACGAAATGGCCGCGGACAAGGTTTTCTACTTTACGACAGTGAAGAAGTAGGCAAAGGTTGGCTATACGTGAAGGGAAGGGGGCGCTCGGCGCCCCCTTCACGTATACGATGGTTTGGCAGATGACGGGAAGAGGATCCTCCTGTCAAAGTCCTCTCAATCTATCTACATATCGTTATTGTAATACACTACGCCGGCGGGATCGCTGCTCAATTTTGTTCACTGATATCGGAGAGTTAAGCATGATGGCCGACGGGGAGGTGTCGAAGTTTGGTGCCCACGTCTATGGTCGATATTCCCCCGATATGGAATCAAGCCGGCGCGATTCGTTGAGGTGGATGAGAGCCTCTTCGGGTTTCCCCGATTGAAGTAGGGCGACTCCCAGGTTATAGCGGGCCTTTGCGTAGTCCGGTTGGATCCTGACGGCCTCGCCCAAGTGCTGTATGGCATCCCCGAGTCTGCCGTGCTTGGCCAGTATTGTGCCGAGATTATAATGTGCCTTCTCGTAGAGGGGATTGATCCGCAACGATTCGCGCAGAGACGCGATCGCGTCGTCATCCTTCCCCTGGCGTGCTTGTTCCACTCCCAGGTTGTGATAAGCCACCCAGTTGTTTGAGGTGACTTCGATGGCATGCTGGAACAGCGTAGCGCTGTCCTTCCAGTACCCGACCTGGAGCCAGGAAATGGCCGCGAACGCAACGATCGCTCCGCCGGAGGACAGAGCGAGCGCCGGAGTGCGATACCGCCACCCTTTCGTCAGGTCGGAAGCCCCGAATGCGATGATCATGAACAATCCGATCAGCGGCACGTAACTGTAACGGTCCGCCATGGACTGCTCGCCGGCTTGTACGACCCCGATTACCGGCACCAGGGTTCCAAGGAACCAAAACCATCCCACAGGAAGATAACGACGCTTCTTTGCATTCCAGATGACAAGACCTGTCGTGGCGATAAGGAAAAATCCTGCTCCAACGGTCGTCCATACCGGTGGGGCGCCGCCCGAATGCGGGTACAACACTGCCAGGGAAACGGGCCAGAACAATCGACCGATATAGCCGGCATACGCAACAACGGCATTTGCGATCCGCACCAGTATCGGAAGGTCGGAAAAGAAAGCGATGCCTCCCGCCCGATCCTGTGCGAAATAGGTCATCACGCCCCCGGCCCCCGACAGGACAAGCAACGGGATCTTCTCCAGAAAGAGGTGCAAGAAAGATGACATGCGACCGGCCTTTAATGAGGGATGCGTGTCGCCCGTACCCGGACGCCAACGTTCGAGGGGCCAGTAATCGAGGAGAAGGAGAAGGAACGGGAGAGTAACCACCATGGGTTTCGACATCAGGCCCATGGCAAAAAGCAAGAACACGGCGACGTACCTGCCCACGGTCTTTCGATCGATATACCAAGTGTATGCCCACAGCGCGAGCACCCAGAAAAAGGTACTCAATACGTCTTTGCGCTCCGCCACCCACGCCACCGACTCCACGTGGAGCGGATGGACCGCGAAGAGGGCAGCCACGAATCCGCTTGGCCAAAGGGCGCCGGTCATTCGGAGAAGAACCAGGAAGAGCAGGATCGAGTTTATGAGGTGAAAGATCACGTTAACAAGATGGTGCTTGCCCGGATCGATCCCGAAGATCTCGACATCAAGCATATGGGAAGCCCAGGTCAAGGGATGCCAATAATTCGATGCATGGGTCGTGGTGAAAGCCCAGGCGATTCCGGCCTTGCTGAACCCCATCTGGACTTGAGGATTGGCAACAACATAGACATCGTCGTCGTAATTGAGGAAATCGTAGCCGCCGACCCGCCAGTATATCGCCAGGGTCACAACGACCAGGGCCACAGCAACCGTGATTGTGCGGGTGGTATTACCCAACGTTTCCCTCTTCGCCACAGTCGTTCCAATTCTCCAACAGATGTGGCCTCCTGCCGATTATAAGGCCATTACGCACTTAATATTGGGGCTAGATCAGGACCAGAATGTCCCCCCTGGCAGTATGTCCCCTGAAAGCGCCTGTACCTTAGAGAAGTTTTTTCTCCGTTGGAAAAATACCCGAGAAACATCCCTTTTGCCGGAGGCGCCGGATGCGAACCTTGTAGAATAAGGTGTGGATTTCTCCCGGCGCCAACATATCCTCGTCGTGGATCTCTCCTCCGGGCGGTTGCGGCGGGAGGAGATCCCCCCTGAGCTCCTCTTGGCGTACCTCGGGGGGCGCGGACTCGGCGTGCGGCTGCTCCGCGGGCGCCACACCCTCTCCCCGTTCGACCCGGCGATGCCGGTCGTCTTCGCCGTCGGCCCCCTGTGCGGGACCCCGGCGCCGACCTCCGCGCGCATCGAAGTCGTCTCCCGCTCTCCCCTGACGGGGACCGTGTACGACTGCTCCGCGGGGGGCCGATTCGCCTGGCGGCTTCGTGCGGCGGGACTCTTCGCGATCCTCGTCGAGGGGAAAAGCCCCCGCCCCGTCGCGCTCGCCGTCACCTCCGCCGGGGAGGAGCTGCTCCCCGCCGAAGAGCTGTGGACGAAGGGCGTGGGAGATACGGTGCGCGCCCTGTCGGACCGCGGAAGCGTCGCCGCCATCGGTCCCGCGGGGGAAAACGGGGTGTTCTTCTCCAACATCATGATGGGCGAGGGGAACGCGGTGGGACGCGGGGGCCTGGGCGCCGTCATGGGAAAGAAGAACCTCAAGGCGATCACGGTGGACGGCGACCTCCCCACGCGCATCGTGGACCGGCCGCGGTTCGACCGGGCCCGCGCGGACGTCCTGCGCCTGTTCCGGGCCTCTCCCGTCATCTTCGGGGAGCTCGGGATCTCGGAGTACGGGACCCCCGCGCTGGTCGACCTCATGCGCCAGCGGCGGATGGCTCCCACGGAGAACTTCCGCCGCACCGTGTTCGAAGGCTCCTCCGCCTACTCCGGCCCGGCGATCCGCGCCGCGTACGGAGCGAAGAAGGAGGGCTGTTACGGCTGCCCCATCCGCTGCAAGAAGCGTGCGGCCGACGGACGGTCCCTGCCGGAATACGAAACGGTTTCCCACTTCGGGGCATTGAACGCCATCGCCGACCTCCATTCGATCGTCCGCTCGAACGACGCCTGCAACGACCTCGGGATGGACACGATCTCCGCCGCGGCCACCCTCTCCGCGTGGGGCGAGGCGCGGGGGCGGTTCCCCACCCCGGAGGAGATCGGCCCGCTTCTCCTCGACATCGCCCACCGGCGGGGCGAGGGGGAACTTCTCGGAGAGGGGTCCCGGCGGGTGGCGGAGGCCCTCGGGAAACCGGGGCTTTCGATGTCCGTGAAATCGCTCGAGTTGCCCGCCTACGACCCGCGAGGCGCGTACGGGATGGCGCTGGCCTACGTCACCAGCAACCGCGGCGGATGCCATCTGCGCGCGTATCCCATCTCCCACGAGATCCTTCGCAAGCCCGTGGCGTCGGACCGTTTCTCCTTCTCGGGGAAGGCGCGGATGATCAAGATCGCGGAGGACGCGAACGCGGCGGTGGATTCCATCGTGGCGTGCAAGTTCGCTTTTTTCGGCGCCTCCCTCGAGGAGTACGCGGAGCTGCTCTCGTCGGCGACGGGGGAGCCGCACACCCCGCAGGGCTTGAAGGAGATCGGGGAACGGATCTGCCTCACGGAGCGGTTCTACAACGCGCGCAACGGCTTCACGCGGGCGGACGACGACCTGCCGGCCCGCTTCTTCACCGAGGCGGGCTCCTCCGGCGAGGGGATCGACGTTCCTCCGATCGATCGTTTCCGGTTCGAGGAGGAGCTGACAAAGTATTACCGGATCCGGGGGCTCCGGGACGACGGCTCCTTCCCGGACGACGGATTCCTCGAGCGGCAGCCGTGAGATCCCTGATCGCGAAATACGCGGGAAAGCTGCACCGGGACCGCTCGGTCGCCCAGGGGCGCGTGGGGATCGCCGCCCAGGACGACGTGATGCTCTCCGAAGGCGCCCCCGACCTGTCGCGCCTGGCCGCCGACGTCCTGTCGCGCCTGTCGTGCCTGGGGGTCGTCGCCGCTTCGCCGTCCCTTCCCTTCGAGGAGTTCCTGCTTCGCCGGGCGAACGCCGACGCGGAAGCGATCGTCCCCCTCGACACCGAGACGCGCACTTTCCTTCACGACATCCCGATCGTCCGGCGGGAGGAACTCGGCGGGGACCCCGCGCGCGCGATCGCCGCGCTCCTTTCGAACCGGAAAGGGGTGATCGCTGAAGGCGTGGGGATCGTCGCGTCGGGGCCGGTGACGCTCGAGCAGGCGTACATCCACTACTCCAGCGTCTTCCACGCCGCCTTCGTCAAGTACCTGCTGGATGCGCTGCAGGAGGGCTTCGTCCTGCCCGGGGAAGCGGAGGCGTTCCGGGCATTTCGGGAGACGTTCCTCCGGCCCCTGACGGCGGAGGGGCTCTCCTTCCGCGCCGGCTCCCTCGACGACCCGGAAGAAGTTCTTTCGGAGATCCGCGCCGTCGGCCGATACACCGTCGAGCGGAGGCTGGTCGATTCCTTCTTCGGAAACATCTCGTACCGGGTCGGAGAGACGATCTTCATCTCCCAGACCGCGGCGTCCCTCGACGAACTCGCCGGGTGCATCGACCCGGTCCCGATGGACAACCGGTCGACGGCCGGGATCACCGCCTCCAGCGAACTGCTCGCCCACCGGCGCATCTACGAAGCGACCGGAGCGCGGGCGATCCTGCACGGGCACCCGAAGTTCGCCGTCGCGATGAGCATGCTGTGCGAAGAGAAGGATTGCCCAGTGAAGGATTGCTGGAAGGATTGCCCCAACGTCCGGATGCTCGGGGACACCCCCGTGGTGGCGGGAGAGATCGGCGCGGGGGGGCTGGCGGTGCGCGTCCCGCCGGTGATCGGCGGACCGGGAAAGGCGATCGTCTACGGTCACGGCGTCTTCGCGATCGGGAGAAACGGGTTCGAAGAGGCGTTCCGTTCGATGGTGGACGTGGAGAACCGGTGCCGGGAGGAGTATTTCCGCCGGCTCGACGCCCGCGTGCGTTCCACCTCATAATTCGGCGCTGCGTCGCCTCGGAGGGCGGGGCTCCGTTCGTGGCTCGCCGTGCGATGAACCTGCACGGCTGCGCTTTACCTCACTTCGCCCCCCCTCCTGCGGCGACTCCGCATTACCAATGAATTGGTGTGCTTAGTCGAAGTCGGAGTAGATCTCCCCGAAGTTGAGCCCTGCGTACGTGGCCCGCTGCTCCTGGGTTCCGATCTTGACCTTCGCGTACTGCAGGTCCTGGCTGGTGCTGCCGTTGCGGATTCCCGCGTACGCCTCGACGAAGGCGGCGAGGTGGTCGGCGCGCTTGACCAGCTCCCCGTCCTTCGGGTTGTAACGGTCCTCGTTGTACTTCTCCTGCAGGTCCGCGGCCGACACCACGGTGAGCGCCCCGTTCACCGTGGCGAAGTTCTCGAACTCCCGCTCGGAGAACATCTCGAACTCGGCGTGCCACCTCTCGGGCAGCAGCACGTACACCTCCTGGTCCATCCGCTCCTTCTCGTACCCCTTGATCAGCTCGCTCAACCCCTCCACGGACCGCTTCACGGGAGAGATGATATCGCGGGTGAGCACCTCCGGCAGGTCGTGGAACAGTCCGGTGATGTAGTTGTTGACGCACCGACGCGGGCACGCCTTGATCTCCAGGGAGAACAGGTACGAAAGGATCGCGACGTAGAGGGAGTGGCCGAGGACGGAGGTCTTCGGGATCCGGTGGAGGTGCGCCCAGCGGGACTGGAACCGCAGCTGGCCGCACAGGTCGATGAAGTTGCGGAAGCGGCGCTCCGAGGCGAGGTCCGCCATCCCCTTCAGGTCGCCGAATCCGGCGATCTTCGCGTCGAGCTCCGCACGGATCTCCTCGATCTCGTACCCGTCGGGGTTCGCCCGCTCGACGATCCGGAACTCCCACCGGGTCGCGTAGAAGTGGGCGGCGGTCAGGATGCGCCGCTCCACCGTGTCCTCCGGTTCGAGAAAGTGGTCCTGGTACCGCCGGCAGAACGGTTTTCCGAGAGGCGAGATCAGGGGCCGCAGCTCCCCGTACACCCACTCGTTCATCTGCCGGTACTTCTTCGTGTCGGCCTTGATCTTGTAGAAGATCTGCGGCTTCAGGTCCGTGATCACGATCCGCTGGAAGAGCTCGAAGATCCCACCTTCGATGATCCGGGTCCAGTTGAGCGGCGTCCCGCGGTCCTCCTCGATCCGCGCGAGGAACCAGGCGACGATCATCTTGTGCGCCTGCTTGTCGAGCTCGATCAGCTCGACCGGCCGGATCTTGTCGTTCCACCGCTGCATGTAGGCGGCGTCGAGGAACTTCAGCAGCAGCGCCTTCCGGATCATCCGCGCAGCCTCCCGGTGCGAGCCTGCGTCCTACTCCTTCGGCACAAGGTTGATCTCGATCCTCCGGTTCTTCGCCTTCCCCTCCGCCGTGTCATTGGTGGCGACCGGCTTCCACTCCCCGTAGGCGACGGCCGCGAGCTGGCCGGGGTCGATCCCCTCGTCCCGCAGGTACCGCGCGACGTTGATCGCACGCGCCGCGGAGAGCTCCCAGTTCGTCGGATACCGCTTGGCGAGGGCCCCGACGATCTGCACGTTGTCCGTGTGCCCCTCGATCCGGATCGACTTGTCGTTCACGTCCTTCAGGATCGAGATGACCTTTCCGAGGATTTCGAGCCCGCCCGCCTTGACCTCGGCCTTCCCCGAGTCGAAGAGGATCGAGTCGACCATGTTGACCGTCAGCTTCCCCTTGAGCTCCGAGATCGTCACCTGCCCCTTCGAGATCTCCGACTTCATCTTTTCAAGCAGGTTCTCGTAGGTCGAGCTGACCTTCTGCACCTGCTCCTCCTTTGCCTTCTTCAAGGTCTCGACCTCTTTCTCCAGGTCGGCGGCGCGCATCGTCTTCTCGTCGAGCGCCTTCTGGAGGGCGGCGTTCCGCTCCCGGAGCTTCCCGTTCTCGGCGTCGAGGTCGGTCACCTTCCTGCGCAGCTCGAAGATGGTCTGCGAGAGGGTGTCGGATTTCGACTGGAGGACCTTGTCGAGCTCCTCCTTGTCCGCGGCGAGCTTGTCCCGCTGGCCGGTGACGTAGGCGAGATCGGTGGTCAGCTTGTCCTTCTGGAGCGTCATCCCCGACAGGTCGGAGATGAGCCGCTCGTTGCGGACCTTGAGCGCGGTGTTCTCCGCCGCGAGGTCGTCGTGTTTCTTCTGCAGCGCGGCGAGGTGCTTCGTGAGCGTGTCCGCTTCATCCACCTTCTGCTGGTACGTACTCTGCATCACCGAGCAGGCCGACAGGCCCGCCGCCAGAAGCACGACCAGGACCGACAGGACGATTTTTTTCAGCACTATGACCCTCCTTTTCGCAACGGCCTTCACGGCCGCGCGGCGACGTTTCCGAGGAAATCCCGGACCACCTGGATCATCTTGTTCTTCACCCCGGGCTTGCCCCCCTCGGGGGGCTTTTCGTTTTCGATGAGGAACGCGTCGTGCCCGTGGATCGTCGAGAGCTCGAGGCACGCCACGGCGAGTCCGTTCTGAAGGATCGCGTTGCGGATCTCCTGCGACTGGTACGTCGGGTAGAGCCAGTCGGTGTCGAAGGAGATGATCAGGAACTTCGACTTCACGTCCCCGAACGCCTTCGCCAACCGTCCCGAGGGGTCGGAGAGGTCGAAGATGTCGATCGCCTTCGTGATGGACAGGTACGAGTTGGCGTCGAACCGGCGGTCGAAGACGAAGACCTCCCCCTGGTGCTTCAGGTACCCTTCCACCGAGAATTCGACGGAGGAGTGCTGCCCGATCGTCCCCTCGGCCCACTTCCCCTGCCGCCCGCTTCCCTTCGCCGCGGCGAGCTGCTTCATCCGGCCGAACTTCTCGTGCATCTTCCGGTCCGAGAGGTAGGTGATGAACCCCACCATCCGCGCCACGGACAGGCCACGTTCCGGGACGGTCCTCCATGCGTAGTAGTCGCCCTCGTGGAACTCGGGGTCGGCGAGGATCGCCGCGCGGCCGACGTGGTTGAAGGCGATCTGCTGCGGCGAGTGGCGCGAGGTCGTCGCGATCGGGATGGCCGACGCGACGCGGTCCGGGTAGTCGACCGCCCACTGGAGCGCCTGCATCCCCCCCATCGAGCCGCCGATGACCGCCAGCAGGCGGTCAATGCCGAGGTGGTCGAGAAGATGCGCCTGCGCCCGCACCATGTCGCCGATCGTCACCACGGGGAACGACAGCCCGAACGGCTTCCCCGTTTTCGGGTCGACCGAGGACGGCCCTGTGCTGCCGTAGCACGATCCGATCACGTTCGAGCAGATGACGAAATATTTCTCCGTATCGAGCGCGCGGCCCGGTCCGATCATGAAGTCCCACCACCCCGGTTTTTCCTTCGACGGGTCCTGCTCCGGCAGATATCCCGCGGCGTGGGCGCTTCCGGAGAAGGCGTGCTGCACCAGGACGGCGTTGTTCTTCTCCCGGTTGAGCTTCCCGTATGTTTCGTAGGCGAGCGTGATGGGGCCGAGCTTCCCCCCGATGTCGAGGGGCATCTCATGCGGCGGCTCGGCGAAGGTGAACCGTTTCGTCTCGACGAAACCGACGGAACCTTGCGGAAGGTGCGTTTTCATGGAGGCATGATACCAAAAGATCCCGCCGGACGGGCAATGGGGTGGTTCCGCAGATCCTCTTTCTCCAGGGGTGTGGCACAATGAAGGGAAGCCGATCTCTCCTCACGCCCCCGCGGAGAAGTGACCGCGGTGCAAATCATGAAATGGAGCACGCAGCATGGCGCTGATGAACTTGCGGGACATCCGGGTTGCCTTCGGCGGGCCGCCGCTGCTCGAGGGGGCGAGCCTCCGGATCGAGCCGGGGGAACGGATCTGCCTCCTGGGCCGGAACGGGACGGGGAAATCCACCCTGCTGCGGGTCGTGAACGGGGAGATCGCGCCGGACGAAGGCGAGATCGTCCGTCAGCAGGGGGTGAAGGTCGCTCTCGTCCCTCAGGAGGTCCCGCCCGGTCTTTCGGGGACCGTGGGCGAAGTCGTTTCCGGCGGTCCCCGGAGGGCGGCGGAGAAGGCGATGTCCCGCCTGGGGCTTTCTCCGGACGCCGATTTCGGGACCCTTTCGGGGGGGATGCAGCGTCGTGTGCTGATCGCCCGGGCGTTTTCCCTGGACTCGGACATCCTCCTTCTCGACGAGCCCACCAACCACCTGGACATCGACGCCATCGCCTGGCTCGAGAACGTTCTGCTCCGGGAGGCGCGGACGCTCCTCTTCGTCACGCACGACCGGATGTTCCTCCGGAAACTGGCGACGCGGATCGTGGAGCTCGACCGCGGGCGACTCCGCGACTGGGCGTGCGATTACGACACGTACCTCGAGCGCCGGGAGGCGGACCTCTCGGCCGAAAGCGCGCAGCGGGCGCGTTTCGACAAGAGGCTCGCGGAGGAGGAGACGTGGATCCGCAAGGGCGTGAAGGCGCGGGGCACCCGGAACGAGGGGCGGGTACGCGCGCTTGAGAAGATGCGCGAAGAGCGCAGGGCACGGCGGGAGCAGGTGGGCACGGTGCGCATGGAAGCACAACGTGCCGTTCCCTCCGGCAGGCTCGTCGTCGAGGTTCGTGGGGTGGAGGTCGGCTACGGCGATCGTCCCGTGATCCGGGACTTCTCGACCACGATCCTCCGGGGCGACCGGGTGGGGGTCATCGGGCCGAACGGGTCGGGCAAGACGACCCTGCTGCGCGTCCTCCTGGGGGAATTGTCGCCGCGGACCGGCACGGTGCGGCTCGGGACCCGCCTGACCGTCGCGTATTCCGACCAGCTCCGCGAGCGCCTCGAGGAGGAGAAGACCGTGGCGGAGAACATCGGGGACGGGAGCGACACCGTCACCGTCAACGGCCGGTCGCGGCACGTGATCGGCTACCTCAAGGACGTCCTCTTCTCCCCGGACCGGGCCAGAAGCCCCGTGCGGGTGCTCTCCGGGGGGGAACGGAACCGCCTGCAGCTGGCAAAGCTCTTCACGAAACCGTTCAACCTCCTGGTCCTCGATGAACCGACGAACGACCTGGACATCGAGACCCTGGACCTGCTGGAAGACCTCCTCCTGGAGTACACGGGCACCCTTCTCCTCGTGAGCCACGACCGGGCGTTCCTGAACAACGTGGTGACCAGCACCCTGGTGATCGATGCGAACGGGACGGTGGCCGAATTCGTCGGGGGGTACGACGACTGGTTGCAGCAGCGGGGGAACGGCGTTCCTCCCGGAACGGGAACGCCCCCCTCCCCGCGGGAAAAACCGCGTCCGAAGCGTGAAGGACCTCGCAAGTTGAGCTTCAAGGAGCGGAGGGAACGGTCGGAGCTTCCGGGGCGGATCCGGGACGCGGAGGCGGGGATCGCGGCCCTCGAAGCGGAGCGGGACGAACTGCAACGCGCCATGGCCGATCCGGCGTTCTACCGTCAGGACGGGGCACGCATCGCGCAAGGCCGGGCCCGCCTGGAAGCGGTGCAGACCGGGATCGAGGAGGCGTACCACAACTGGGAATCCCTTGAGGCGTCACTGAGGGAGCTCGAGGCGATCGAAGCGAAGCTTTCCTGACCGAAACTTTGCCCCGCCGGCGGGCGTCGAAGTCGTCACCCGATCACTGTGCGGTGTAGCCTCCATCGAGAATCAGTTCCGAACCGGTCATCAGGCTTGATTCATCGGAGGCGAGGAACAGGATACCGTAGGCGATTTCCTTCGGGGTGCCAGGCCGACGGATGGGTATCCGATGATTGAACAGTTCGTCATGAAGCGCTTGCGCCATTTCCGGCGGTAGCGTGGCGAGAATGCCACTCACCATATTGGTCGCTATGAATCCGGGATGCACCGAGTTGACGCGGATGTTGTAACCGTTCCTCGCGCAGTGCAGCGCCACGGACTTGGTAAAGAGGCGCACCCCACCCTTGCTGGCGTTGTAGGACGGCAAGAGCGGTTCGCCGACGATGCCATCGATGGACGAAAGGTTGATGATCGAGCCGCTCGCATCCGGGATGCCTTTTATCGCCACGATGGCTTTTTGAGTGCCCATGAAGACAGCATCCAGGTTCACGGCCAACGTTTGGCGCCAGGCTTCCAGCGTCATGGTTTCCACGTTTTCGATGCGGGCGATACCGGCGTTGTTTACCAGCACGTTGAGCTTCCCGAAACGCTCCAGTGTGCCGGTGAAAACACGCTCCCAGTCATCCATGCGGGTCACGTCGTGCTTCATAAATACGGCGTCCAGCCCGCGCCCGGCAATGCGCGCAGCTTCCACCTCGCCGGCCGGGTTAATGTCGGTAAGCACAACACATGCCCCTTCTTCTGCCAGCAGCTCGGCGGTTGCAAGCCCGATGCCCCCGGCCGCTCCCGTTACAACGGCCACTTTGCCTGTCACGCGTCCCATGGTCATCTCCTTGGTCTGATTTGGAACGAGACACACCGGATGGCGTGGACGTTCATTCCTTCCACCCGTCCAGCACGCGGGGAGGTTTGGGCTCTCCCTGATCGATCGTCTTGTAGTAGCAGGAAAACTTCGGCGGCGAGATCATGGTGATGGCATCCGTCGGACATATCGCCATGCAGTCACCGCAGAAGATGCAGTCGAGCCTTCCAGGGGGTTTCATCTTCATTTTTTTGTCTTCCACCACCAGGGCATCACCGGGGCAGACCTTGACGCAGATCCCGCAACCGGTGCACTTCCCCGGATCCGCCGTGACGGTACCCCTTGTCACATGGGACGGCTTGTCGTACCTCGGGATACGCATCTTTTCCAAAAAACCGATCGCATTCATGAGGGGCCTCTCAGTAAATCGTGTGCTTCTTCCCGTCCTCGTACCAATCCGTCGCGTGGGTTTGTCTTTCCACGATGCCGTCCGCCTGGACTTGCGGAAAACCGATCACGATACTGGTCGCGAACTTGTACGGGTACCGGATGCCGAAGAACTTCCTCCACTTCCTCGTGTACTGGAAGGCCATTCTCGTAAAGCCGACCCAACAGGTCCCCAAACCCATGCTGTGGGCGGCAAGAACCATGTTCTGTCCCGCGATCCCGCAGTCCAGATCCGGGTCGGACACCCCCCGTCCATCCTTGAAGATAAGGATGACCGTGGGAGCCCCGTGATAAAGACCCAGTCTCCCGTCGGAAACCAGATCGAGGATGGAAAAAGGTATGGGGTGCAGATCATTCGGTTTCAACCGGATGAAGAGGTTGGCGATCGGCCGCAGCCAGAAGAAACCCGGCCTCCTGTAATCCAGCAAGTCCCTGAACAATCCGGTGATCTTCGCCACCGTCGTGGTGAGGTCTCTTATTATCTCCTCGTCCCTGACGACAACAAACTTCCACGGCTGGGAGTTGCCCGCGGAAGGAGCGAACCGTCCTGCCTCGATGACCCTTTTGACCATGGACTCAGGGACTTGTTTCTTGGTGTAGAAACGGACGCTGCGCCGCCGAAGGATCACCCGCTCGGTTTCGGTCAATGCCGTTTCCTCATCTCCCCGAGGTTCGAAGGCTCGATTCCGTAAAGAAACTCTCCTTCAATCCGAGGTTGAGGTGCTGCTTGAAATTCACGACTTGTGTGGTCGTCTTCCCGATCAGGTCGTACATGATCTGGTTGGAGACGAACATGTTGTGCCGCTCGGTGTCGACGCTGAAGGCGATCTCCTGCGTCTTCCACAACGTCCCCCGACGATCCCAATTCTCCGTCGAGAGAATCGCCCAGCTGTCCGCGTCGAGGTAGACCCGGCGCTTGCTGTACACATAGTCCTTGTCCTTGCTCGTCCCCTCGACGACCCAGACCGGCCGCAGCTCGAACCGGCAGTCGTCGGAGTTGAAGATCTTCCCCTTGCTTCGGGGGTTCGTCGTCGGAGCATGGTAGGGCATGAGCAATTCCTTCTTCCCGATTATCTTCCAGTTGGAATCCGAGACCTTCCCGGAAAAGCCGCGGTAATCGTCCCACGTGAAATCGGAGCCCACGGAGGAATCCCCCCGCTGCGCCACCGAGATGCGCCGGGTTCTCCGGATCGTCGGGATGTACATCCAGCCGTCGTCACCTTTCGAGGGATCCTGGTACCGGACGGTCAGCAGGGCCAACCCTGCCACGTCCTCGGGATAGGTGAACGCCGAAATCTCCTTCAGCTCCACCTTGTTCGGATTGGGGATGGCGGGCTTGGGATCAAGGATCGCGCGCCCCTGGTAGCCAAGGCGGGTGTAACTTCCCGACATCTTCCTCTCCCGCCCGGTGGAGCTGATGATCTGGCCCTCATAGGAATATTTGAAATCATCCCCGGAATATTTGTACTCGTAGTTGTACATCACCTCAATCCCGGTCTTTGGCTCCGGAAACGGAAGACCGGCGGTATAATTTTCGATCCCCCCCTTGCTATTGACCCGGGCCGTCCCCTTGTACTTCTCCGTGGCGTCGAGGTATTCCTCCGGGAACTTGTAGTCGTGAACCGTCTCGTAAACGTTGATCGCGTAACCCCACTCCTTGATCACCTTGATGAGGCCCTCGGTCAGCTTGTCCTTGTACTGGTCGACGTTCGCCTTGTCGATGCGGTACTTGACCTCCCCCCCGATGGGCTTCGGCACGAAGGACCCCTCTTCCTTGGCGAAACCCGCGGGGCCGCTCGCCAGAAATGCCGACACGACAATGGCCATTACCCAGAACCCGAAATACCGTCTCATGTTCTTCCTCCTTGTCTCCATCCGTCGATTTGGGAAAGACGCTTATTGGAACGAATATTTCACATCCACGTAGGCCTCGCTGCGGTCATTGATGGGGTTGAAGAAGCCACGGCTATTGTCATGCCCCCAGAACTGGTTTGCCGCAACCGTGACGCTCCAGCTGTCCCCGTATCGGAGGTTGAGCATCGGGCGAACCCACCCGGCGCCGACGGTGTCATAGAACACGGTCACTGAAGGAGTCAGGACCGCATTCGGGATGAGCTTCGGATACGGGGTGGACAAGATCCCCGAGAGGATCGTCTGCTCGGGAACCGTGTTGTTGATATCCCCGAAGGTTACCGTCGTCGGATCCGTGTTCAGGACCTTCTTGTAGAAGAACTGGAAGCTCAGGAAGGAGGACTCCGAGTTGATCGGCAGATAGGTCGGCCGATCGACTCCGACCATGAATGCGATCGTGTCCTTCTTCGAGATGAAATCCGGTTTCGTGAAGTCCTGCTGCGGCTCGCCGTGGTTGTAGACCGCCTCCCCCCGGAACACCGTCTTGATCGGATTGACATACGTATTGAACGTGCCGCCGATCGAGTTGACATACGGGTACACCAGCGAGAAGATCGGCAACCCCGCCGTCGGGGTCATCTGTAACGTCGGCAACTCGTAGCGGTGGTAGTAATCGTAGACAGACACGTCGAACCCCGACCCGAAGGAGGTTTTGATCTTCCCGCCGACGGACCCGTTCTTCATGCTGGTGGGAACGTCCCCCTGCCGGATGGGGAGATTGAGGACAACGCCCGGCGCAACCGGGAGGGGGAAAAGGCCGCCCTTCCCCAACGGCGGAATCTCCCAGTACGTTCCTTTTCCGCCGAACTTGGTCGGCTCGAAGGAAACGGGCGCCCACACGAACTCGAGATCCGTTTTCGGGGTCACCGCGTAGATCGCACGAATCATCGGGAGACCGATGCGGGTGTCCTCCCAGTTTTCAAAGAGGTAATGCCAGCTCAGGTCGAGCGGATTGATGATGTCGGCTAACCGGAGACCGTCCGACTCGCCCCAGACCACTTGTTGCTTTCCGAGCCTGAGAAACAGGGGCCCTTTGCGGATGTCGACGTAAAGTTCCCTGATTTCGTTCTCGATCCGCTGGTCGTCGATCACATCCTTCGGGATGGCATGGCTCGTCTCGTTCATGTCGTAGGAGGCATCGTAGGACCCTCGCCAGCGGCCATAGAACTTGAAGTCGGGCGAGATCGTATAGGTCCCCTCCGCCTGGAGGAACGACCGCGACAGCGCGACGTCCCCTTTCTCGAAGTTCTCACCCCCCAGCCCCTTCCCAACGTGCGGGTCATCCGTACGTACCGCCGTGATGTTGCGGACAAACCCCTTGAGCTCGAAGTTCCCATCCAGCAAGGTGTACGCAAACCCCTCGAGACTCCAGAGCGCGAGTGCGAAAAACACGGCGATGCTCACAAAGGCCTTCTTCCTTCTTCGTTCCATTTCCCCCCCCTTCCTCTCCACCAGGTATGATTTCCGACGCTAAACGCCGCCGGCGGTCGATTCGTCCAGAACCACGCTTTTCCCCGCTTCCCTGATCGCCGACAACTTGGCGTCGCTGTTTACCAGCGGGGCGAAGATATCCTTCGGCTTCACGATGTCGATCAGGATCGGGAGGACAAGGAGAGAGGTGATCACGTTCATCACGAACATGAACGCCAGCAAAATACCCATGGTGGCCTGGAAGCGGAGATCCGAAAACACCCACAGAATCACGCCCAGAGTGAACGTTGTCCCGGTGATGATCACGGCGCTTCCACAGGAGACCATGGCCCGGTCCAGAACCTCCCGGAACGTTCCCCCACTGCTGGCCTCCGAGCGAATCTTTCCGTACAGATAAATGCTGTAATCCACGCAAAGCCCCATCCCGAGCGCGGTGACGGGAAGCGTGTTGACATCCAGCTCGATGCTGGAAAGTTTCATGAAGGCGAATGACATCGCCGAGACCATTCCCAGCGGAACGCAGATCAGGGCCACCGCCATGAGACTGCGGAAGGTAAGGAACACCACCAGGCAGATGATCCCGTAGGACAGGACGGTGGCCTCCAAATGATATTTCGCCAAGACTTCCCCGATAGCGCCCAGGACTCCGATGATCCCCCCAGCCAGCCGGAACCGGACGTTCTTGACCGGATTTTCCGCCAGGAACCGTTTCGTCTCTTTCAGCGCGAGACGGATCGTGTCCGCCGTATGGTCCTTGAAATAGATCCGGATGTTGGCGCTGTCGAGGTCGTTCGTACCGAAGATGTCGAAATCTCCGGGATCCGCGCCCGAGTAGAACAGGTAATAGGCCGCTCCCACCTCCTTCGGTGTGGAGGGAACCACGAACCACGCGGGATCATCCTCGTGGACCTTCTGATTGACCCCCTTGACCACGTCCACCAGCGAGATCGCTCCTCCCACCTTCGGGATCCCCGTGATGAATCGCTGGTATTTCTCCATCACGGTCAGGACCTCCGGCTCCCGCAAGACCCCTTTCTCCCCCTGGACCACGATGGACATCGCGTCGGTCCCGAAGAAGTCCTGGTTGATCTTCTTGGTGTCCCGGTTGTACCGGGAGTCTTCCCACAGGAGCGGAGACCCGGCGTGCAGACTCCCGATGTCGATACGACCGGAGTAGTAGAACCCCACGGCGGACAAAAGGGCCATGATCCCGAGGACCACCACGCGCTCGGTCCGGCTGAAGATGGAATGGGAGATCCGGGTGAGCGCTTTTTCGAACAACCTCCCCACGACGTGTTTGTCCGTGGGACTTGCGGCCAGATTGGGCATCCTGGACAAAAGGATCGGCAGGAGCGTGAGGTCGCGGAAGACCGCACAACACATTCCGATGGACGCCGTGATGGCCAGTTCCTGGATAGCACCGATCGGGATGATCGCCAGGACGGCAAAGCCGGCCAAATTCGTCCCCAAGGCGGCAACCCCCGGCTTCAGGATCTCGCCCAAGGCTTCTTCCGCGGTTTCAACACCCCCCTTGCCCCTGAGAACCGATTTCTCCACGTAGCGGATAATCAACTGGTTGGCATGGCTGATCGAGATGACCATGAGCAGAAAGGGAACGATCGTCGTCATGGGATTCAAGGTAAAGTGGAGAACCTCCATCATCCCCAATCCCCAGAGCGTGGTGGCCCCCGAGACGGTTATGTGGAGGAAGGGGATCCTCAAGTTCATGAAGTGGAGATAGAGGACTCCCAGCACGAGAACCATGGAGATCCCGAAGATCCAGAGAATCTTGGGCATCGCCTTGATCACCTCGCCCACCACGATCGGCTCCCCGGACACGTGGACGGTCGTATTGGGACCCACCTCCCGATCCGTGATCCTCCGGATTTCCTTGTAAACCTGCTGGTAGTTGACCCCCTTCTCGTAGACGTCCGCCATGATCAGGGCCGCCTTCCCGTCCACCGAGACCAGCACACCGAAGACGGTATCGTCGGACATGCAGGCGCGACGCAGGGCATGCAGCGCTTCGGCGGTCCGGGGAACATCGGGCCACAGAAGGGGTTTTTTTTCGATCCCCCAAGCCGTGGCTTTCGTCTCCTTGACCTTCTTGGCCCCGATCGAGATCACCTTGTATCGATCGATCCCCGGAATGAACTGGATGTCGTCGGTGATTTTCCGGATCTTGCTCAGCGTCTCCGGATTGAAGATGTCCCCTTGTTTCACCGCCACCTCGATCGAGATGAGGTTGGCGCCCCCGAAGATCTCCTGGAACTCCTGGTAGGTAGTGACGTAAGGATGGTTGCGGGGCAATAGTTTCTCGAAGTCGTAGGAGAGCTTGAGATGGGTCGCCCGCCAGCCGAAGAAGACGGTAAGAATCGTGATGAGGACCAGGAACTGCGTCCGATATCGCAGGATGACGGAGGCGACTTTCTTGTCCATTATTTCCCCCTGCCCTTGTCAAGGATCTCCTCGATGCGCAGGATCGTTCCATGCGCACCGACGGCATATCCCTGTCTCCCTCCGGATACGTTGACCCCGGAAAGCCAGTTCAACGTGTTCGTCTCGTGGGGAACCCATCGGCCCCCTTTATCCCTTGCCGTCATGCTCCCCCGAAGCCCCACGGCCACGATGACCTGATCGTTGCCGGATATCCCGATAAGGTGGTCCTTTACGCCGCTTTCCTCCCGGGCCCAGCTCCTGCCTCCGTCGCTTGTTCGCAAAACGGTGCCGTCGATCCCGACGGCGTACCCGGATTTCGGATCGGAAAAGTGAACCGCAAAAAGGGTCAGGGGAACCGAAGAGTTCAGGCGGATGAAGGAGGAACCGCCGTTGTCCGTTCTAAGGATCGTCCCGAATTCCCCAACGAGGAACCCCTCCTTCTCGTTCAGGAAATGCATCCCTCGCAGCGTCACGTCTTCGCCGAACGACTTGTTCTCCCAGGTCTTTCCGCCGTCCGTCGTCCGGAGAAACAGCCCGAAATAGCCGCAGGCAAATCCCATCCTCTCGTTCACAAACCCGACCGTGAAGATCGGGAGTTGCGTCCCCGTCGTCTGGCGGACCCAGGTCGCTCCTCCGTCCTCCGTGTGGAGGATCGTCCCGCCGTGTCCGCCCACCCAGCCCTTGCGGGGCCCGAGGAAGGAAACGGACAGAAGATTCTCCTCCGTACCGCTCGACTGGACCTGCCAGGTCTTGCCGGCATCCGGGGAGTGAAGGATGCGGCCGCTGTTTCCGACGATCCAGAGCGCGGCCCGGTCTCCCGCGGCAATCGAGTAGAAGTTGTCGAAGTAGTCGTACCGGTACGCCTTCGCCGCCGACGGCGCCGCCGTCGCCCTCGTGGGCGGCGCCTCGCCTTCCCCCGTTTTACCGAGCGCGGTGCTCCAGCCCGCGGCAGCAAGAAGGAGTACCCCCCACGCCACCAGCCCGCCTATCGTGCGAATTCTCGTCATGCCTTCCTCCTTCCCGGGAATCCGCACGTCAACGGCCACCAACGCGCTCCAATATGTGGACGCACATGGCCGCCTCCTCGAACCCGAGGTTCCCGCCGCCGTTTTCCGCAAGGGCGATCCGGCAACCCTCCACCTGCCGCTGCCCCGCCTCGTGACGCAGCTGGAGCACCAATTCGTGGATCTGGGCCAGCCCGGAGGCGCCGATCGGGTGGCCTCTCGATTCCAGGCCTCCCGAGGGATTGATCGGAAGGCGTCCGCCCAAACGGGTGGCGTCGGACTCGGCGAACCGACCCCCTTCGCCCGGGGGGCAGAAACCCAGCGCTTCCGTCTGGTGCAACTCCCCGAAGGCTGTCGCGTCGTGCACCTCCGCGACGTCGATGTCCTCCGGGCCGACCCCCCCCATCTCGTACACCTGCCGGCCGAGACGGGCGCCGATGTCCCGGGATTCCTCGGCGATTCCCCGGTCCGTCCCCGACGCCAGCGCGGACGCGCGAACCTTCACGGGACGCGGCGAAGCCGCTCGGGAAAGATATTCCTTCGAGCAGAGGATGGCGGCCGCCCCGCCGTCCCCGATGGGCGCGCACATCGGCACGGTGAGCGGCCAGGTGACGAGGCGACCCGCCAGCACCTCCTCCACGCTCATCGGTTTCCGGAACTGGGCCAGGGGGTTCAAGGCGCTGTGGGAGTGATTCTTGGAGGCGATGACCGCCAGTTGGCGTTGCGTGCTCCCGTAGGTGGCCATGTGCCAGCGGCCCCAGGAAGCGTACACGTCCATGAAGGCGCTCCGGTCCTTTCCCGCCCCCCCCGAATCGGCGCCCGGCGGGATTTCCAGCGGTAGCCCCGCCGAGAGTCTCCTCCATGCCTCCATCTGCGTCTCCGGCCGCTCCACATCGATGGCTCCCGAGAAGGCGCCGAACATCTTCCCTTTGTCTTCGCTGTAGAGCTTTTCGGCCCCGATGGCCATGACGCAATCGTAAAGGCCGGAAGCGATTCCCATCCATGCGGAATGGAAGGCCGTCGCCCCCCCGGCGCAGGCATTCTCGACGTTGGTGATCGGGATCCCGCAGATCCCCATCCCCCGCAGTGCGACCTGTCCGCGGATGTAGTGCTGGCCGGAAAAATAGCCCCAGGCGCCGTTGGAGAACCAGGCCGCCTGCAGATCTTCCTTGGCGACCCCGGCATCGCCGAGGGCTTCCACGGCTGCCCTTTGGGCGAGGTCCTTGATGGAGAGTTCCAGGTATTTTCCGATGCCGGTCATCCCGACCCCTATGACGTATACGTCGCGCACGCTTCCCCCTTCCTTGCGGCGGGCACGATGTTCACCGCGCCCTTGAGCAGGTCCGGGTCCTTTTTCAAGGACGCCTTTTTCACCCGGCCGGTGGCCGTCTTGGGGACGGACTCCACGAACTTGTACCAGGTGGGGACCTTGAAGTCGGCCAGCCTGGTCCGGCAGAATCCAGCGAGCTCCTCCGCCGAAACCGGCTCCCGGAGCACGATGAGCGCCATGACATCTTCCTCCCCAACGGCCGCGGGGATGCCGACGACGGCGGCATCCCCGACCCCGGGGTGCTCCAGCAAGGCCTGCTCGACCAGCTGGGA
>Ga0334722_10000156_pt1 | contig 100245 bp, 90 predicted proteins | sample C3_bottom_MG_FD_207210 | JGI IMG/M metagenome (GOLD analysis project Ga0334722, IMG submission 207210) | Sediment microbial communities from Yellowstone Lake, YNP, Wyoming, USA - C3_bottom | ecosystem: Environmental > Aquatic > Freshwater > Lake > Sediment | place: USA: Wyoming | collected...
GGAGTTCGATTCGCGCAAGTCGAGGATGTAATACTTGTTGATCCACGGCGGAATGATCAGGAGCGGCCGCTTGTAGACTTCTTGCGTGGTCGGCAGATACTGGATCAACTGCATCAGATCGTTCTGGAACACGACCTTGCCGGGCGTGGTGGCGATGTTCTTGCCCATGGTGAACGCCTTGGGATCGGTCATGCTGATCTTGAGTTGTCCGTCGCCGCGTTCGACGTCGGCCAGCAGGTTGTTCAAGCCGCGCAGCAGATTCTTCCCTCCTGACTTGAGCGTTTCGCGCACGACTTCCGGATTGGTCAGGGCGAAATTCGAGGGCGACAGCGCGTCGATGTACTGGCGCGTAAAGAAATCCACCTTCTTGCGCGCATCGTCGGGCAGATTTTCCACCTGCGACACGGCCTGGTGGATATGGCGTGCCGCGATCAGATAGGACTGCTTGACGTAGTCGAACAAAAAATGATTTTCCCAGTCGTCGTGGCGGAAGCGGTTGTCGCCTTTGCGCGGGGCGGCGACCGGTTCGACCTTTTGCCCCAGCATCTGCATCCAGCCGCTTTGCCACAGACGGGAGTAATCCCAGAACATCTTCATCTGCGCCTCGGCCAGGTGCTGCGGTTTGGCGAGCATCAGCGCCGACAGGTCCATGAACGCCTTGGCGATGCCGAATTCGTCGGCCATGACCGTGTTCTTCGCTGCAGACTGGCGTTTGAGATAATCCGACATGATGCGGCTGGACCGCTGCGCCAGCTCGGCAAACATCTTTGCCGAGTCGGCGTGGGTGGCGGCGGGTTTGGCTTCGTCCTTGCTCATAGTCCAATTCCTTTACGAAATGCAGCATCCTGAACATAGCGGATCACGCCGTCGGCGCCGGTCTGTCGCCTGAGCGAACCCTGGAAATAGAGGTAATGCAGATGTGCCATCGCTTCGCCCATGGCGAAGAACAACTGTTGCGTGTCCAGCTCGCGCTGAAACAAGGTCGGGATCGCCTCGAATGCAGACAGCGGCCGCGTGCAGGCCTCATGCAACTCTTCACAGCGCTGCCGGTGGTGCTGTTCGAGTTGCCCAATGCGCTCGTGCAGACCGCGGAAGGGCAGGCCGTGGGAAGGCAGCACCAGGGTATCGGCGGGCAATCCGGCGTAGCGTTTGAGTGAATCGAGAAACAACTTCAGCGGGTCGCCATCGGGATTGACGGCCCAGACGCTGATATTGGTGGTTATTTTCGGCAGCACCATGTCCCCCGAAATCAGTACCCCCAGTTTCGAACTGTACAGTGCCGCGTGTTCGGGCGAGTGGCCGTAGCCCACGATGACGCGCCAAGTATGGTCGCCGATGCGGATTTCGTCGCCGTCCATGACGCGGTGGAAGCTTTGAGGAAATTCGGGCACGGCGCGGCGATAGTGATTGTCGCGCAGCGACATTCTTCTCAGTTCCTCGCCGCCGAGGCCGTTACTGCGGAACATGTGCAGCAGATTGTCCAGCGTATGGCCGGCGATGTCTTCGCGTATGGCGTGGGCGGTCAGATAATCGGCGTGGGACATCCACAGGCTGACGCCGAAGCGCTCGCAAAGCCAGTGGGCGAGGCCGATGTGGTCCGGGTGAGCGTGCGTCACCAGCACGCGTGTCGCCTGGAACGTCTGCGTGCCGGGCGCCGGCGCCGCCAGTGTCGGATGCGAGGCGAAGATCTGCTGCCACAGGTCCTTGGTAAGCTTGGAGGCGATGCCGCAATCGACGATGGTCCAGCCCATCCCGTCCTCGAGCAGCCACAGATTAATGTGGTCCAGCGCAAACGGCAGCGGCATACGCAGCCAGTTCAGGCCCGGAACGATTTCGAGGCTGACGCCAGCGGCAGGCGCGGTCGGGTGTGGAAATTGCAGTATTTGCTGGGGGTCCATGTTTGAGGCGGGTCCGGCTTGGGCTAGAATGCGGCTTGGGTCAGACTAGCAAACGGCAGGAAACCCAATTTTCGCAAATATTTGCGATTCCCGCCAATTTATGTTGCTGCGCAATATGAACTCCACTCCTCGCCATCACGAAGAAATCTACAGCATCGGCGAGCTGGCGCGCGAGTTCGACGTCACCCCGCGCGCCATTCGATTCTACGAGGACCATGGATTGCTTGCGCCACAGCGCTCCGGCAGCCGGCGGATCTACGGCAAGCGCGACTACGTGCGCCTGAAACTGATCCTGCGCGGCAAGCGCCTCGGTCTTTCCCTGTCCGAAGTCGGCACCATGTTCGATCTCTACGACACCGCCCGCGACGAGAAGCCTCAGCTCGCGAAATTCCTTGCTTCCCTGCTCGAGCGGCGCGAACAACTGGAACGCCAGCGCGCCGACCTGGACGAAATGCTCGGCGAAATTTCGGTATTCGAGGCCCAGTGCCGCAAGATTCTCGCCGGCGGCCGCAAAGCGGGCGCCAAGGCGCACGGCCCGGGAGGGCTGGAACCGGAAAAAGTCGGGTGAGGTGGCCACGTTAAATTGACGTTTACGTAAACGTTAAGTAAAGTCTCCGGCCGGACTGCTATCGCAGCGCCAAGGCACTCTTCTACAATGGATAGGTGAAACGATGATCGACTTTCCTTCCCTGCCTTTCGATCTCGGCGAAGAGACCGATATGCTGCGCGAAACGGTGCGCGGATTCGCCGCGAGCGAGATTGCGCCGCGCGCTGCGGACATCGACCGCGCCAACGAATTTCCGGCGGATCTATGGCGCAAATTCGGCGCCCTCGGCCTGCTCGGGATAACGATCGGTGAAGAGTACGGCGGAACCAGCATGGGCTATTTGGCCCATATCGTCGCCATGGAGGAAATCAGCCGCGCCTCGGCTTCCGTCGGCCTCTCCTACGGCGCCCACTCCAACCTGTGCGTGAACCAGATCAACCGCAACGGCAATGCGGCGCAAAAGCAGAAGTACCTGCCGCGGCTGGTGTCCGGCGAATATGTGGGCGCACTGGCGATGTCCGAGCCCGGCGCCGGTTCGGACGTGGTCAGCATGCGTCTCAAGGCCGAATTCAAGGGGGGAAAATTCATCCTCAACGGCAACAAGATGTGGATCACCAACGGGCCCGATGCCGACGTGCTGGTGGTGTATGCCAAGACCGATGTAAGCGCCGGGCCGCGCGGCATCACCGCGTTTCTGATCGAGAAGGGATTTCCCGGCTTCTCCACCGCGCAGAAGCTGGACAAGCTCGGCATGCGCGGCTCGAACACCTGCGAACTGGTGTTTCGCGATTGCGTGGTACCGGAGGACAACATCCTCGGCGGCATGGGTCGCGGCGTGAACGTGCTGATGAGCGGCCTCGATTACGAGCGCGCGGTGCTCTCCGGCGGACCGCTCGGCATCATGTCCGCCTGCATGGACGTGGTCATTCCCTACGTGCATGAACGCAAGCAGTTCGGGCAGGCGATCGGCGAATTTCAGCTGATGCAGGGCAAGCTCGCCGATATGTACACCACCATGAACGCCTGCCGCGCGTATGTCTATGCCGTGGGCAAAGCGCTGGACCGCGGCGTGCTCACCGGTACCGGCGCGCGCAAGGACGCGGCCGGAGCCATTCTCTACGCCGCCGAGAAAGCCACCTGGATGGCGGGCGAGGCGATCCAGGCCCTGGGCGGCATGGGCTATATCAACGAGACTCCCTGCGGCCGCCTGTGGCGCGACGCGAAGCTGTACGAGATCGGCGCCGGCACCTCGGAAATCCGCAGGATGCTGATCGGCCGGGAACTGTTTGGTGAAACCAAGTGACGTCATGCGACGCGGGACGAGGTCCTGCCACCCCTGCGGTCGTGCAACCCGTGTCTAATTTTTGAAAGGAAAGCCATGAACGATCCAGTCGTTATCGTCTCTGCAGTACGTACTCCGATGGGCGCGCTCCAGGGCGAGCTGAAGCAATTTGCCGCCGCCGAACTCGGCGCCGCCGCCATTCGCGCAGCGGTCGAACGCGCCAAGATCAAACCCGAGCAGGTGCAGGAAGTCGTCATGGGCTGCGTGCTGCCCGCAGGCCAGGGCCAGGCGCCGGCGCGCCAGGCGTCGCTGGGCGCGGGGCTGCCGCTCGCCGCCGGCTGCACCACCGTCAACAAGATGTGCGGCTCAGCGATGAAGGCGGCGATGTTCGCGCACGACCTGCTCGTCGCCGGGAGCAACGACATCATGGTCGCGGGCGGCATGGAGTCGATGACGAACGCGCCGTATCTGCTCGCGAAGGCGCGCGGCGGCTATCGCCTCGGCCACGGCCAGCTGCTCGACCACATGTTCTACGACGGTCTGGAAGACGCCTATGAAAAAGGGCGCCTGATGGGCAGCTTCGCCGAGGATTGCGCCGCCAAGTACGGTTTCACTCGCGCCGACCAGGACAAGTTCGCGGTGGCCTCGCTGGAGCGCGCGCAGGCCGCGAACAAGAACGGCAGTTTCGCCTGGGAGATAACGCCGATGGCGATCAAGACCGGCAAGGACGAGCGTTTCATGGAAATGGATGAATCGCCGTTCAAGGCCAATTTCGACAAGATTCCTGCACTCAAGCCGGCATTCAAGAAGGACGGCACCATCACCGCCGCCAACTCGAGTTCTATCTCGGATGGCGGCGCAGCGCTGGTGATGATGCGCCGCTCGATGGCGGAGAAACTGGGACTCGCGCCTCTAGCGATCGTCGTCGGCCACAGCACCCACGCGCAGGAGCCCGGCTGGTTCACCACGGCTCCGGTCGGCGCGATCAAAAAGCTCTACGACAAGACCGGCTGGAATACGGGCATGGTGGATCTGTACGAGATCAACGAAGCGTTCGCCGTCGTCACCATGGCGGCGATGAAGGAGCACGGCCTGGCGCATGAGAAGGTCAACATCCACGGCGGCGCTTGCGCGCTGGGCCATCCGATCGGCGCCTCCGGCGCGCGTATCCTGGTCACGCTGATCGGCGCCTTGCGCAAAACCAAAGGCAAGCGCGGGGTCGCGAGCCTGTGCATCGGCGGCGGCGAAGCCACCGCGATGGCCATTGAGATGTGCTAGCTCGTACGGGGCAGAGCGCGGCCTGAGCGCCGCGTTCCACCGGCTTCAATTTCCGCCGAAAGAACCGACACCATGATCCTGTCCCAAGAGCATCAGATGCTGCGCGACGCGGTGCGGCAGTACGCGCGCGAGCAGCTCGCGCCCAACGCCGCCGCCTGGGACCGCGACGCGAGCTTCCCGCGACAGGCGCTCAAAGGGCTGGCGGCGATGGGCCTGTACGGCGTCGCCATCCCCGAGGAATGGGGCGGCGCCGGCATGGACTACACGGCTTTGTCGCTGGCGATCGAGGAAATCGCGGCCGGCGACGGCGCCACCTCCACCGTCGTTCAGGTGACCAATCTCGCCGCCGGGATACTTTCGGGTTATGGCAACGCGGCGCAAAAGGAGCGCTACCTCAAACCCCTGGCCCGCGGCGCGATGCTGGGCGCATTCGCCCTCACCGAGCCGCATGCCGGCTCCGACGCCGGCGCCATCCGCACGCGCGCCGAGCGCTCGGGCGACGCTTGGGTGCTCGACGGGGTGAAGCAGTTCATCACCTCGGGCAAATACGCCGATGTCGCCGTCGTCTTCGCGGTCACTGACAAGGATGCCGGCAAGAAAGGCATCAGCGCCTTCATCGTGCCCACGGCGACACCCGGCTACGTCGTATCCCACATCGAGGAAAAGACCGGGCAGCACGCCTCAGACACCGCGCAGATCACGCTCGAGTCCTGCAGAATTCCGGCCGACCATCTGCTCGGCGCCGAAGGCGAGGGCTATCGCATCGCATTGGCGAATCTCGAATCGGGGCGCATCAACGTCGCCGCGCAGTCGGTGGGCATGGCGCAATCCGCGCTCAACGCGGCGCTGGCTTACGCCAGCGAGCGCATGAGTTTCGGCAAGCCGCTCACCGGACACCAGGCGGTGAGCTTTCGCCTGGCCGACATGGCCACCGCCATCGAGGCGGCGCGGCAACTCTATCTGCACGCGGCCGCGCTGCGCGACCTCGGGCTGCCCTGCCTGAAGGAAGCTTCGATGGCCAAGCTGTTCGCGACCGAGGCGGCGGAAAAAGTGTGTTCGGACGCGATCCAGATTCACGGCGGTTACGGCTACGTGCGCGATTTTCCGGTGGAACGCATCTGGCGCGACGTGCGCGTCACCCAGATATACGAAGGCGCGAGCGACATCCAGCGCATGGTGATTGGGCGCGCACTAATGAGTTGACGATGGAGCGACGCGCCAATATGGGGGATAAACGCACCGAAGGAAGTCCCCTCGGGGGACAAGGGGGCGTGCCCCCTTGTTCCTGCGAGGGAAGGCGCGAGCGACATCCAGCGCATGGTGATCGGGCGCGCGCTCACCGCCGGGTAAAGTCGTCTAAGCGGAGTCCAACCTTTTAGGGCGTCGACATCATGGAAAAGATGCACGAGATCCTGGTGCGCCTTGCGGCGGAAGCCGAGGGCGGCGAAATGGTGTTCCCGACCCACACCGAGCTGGCGCTGCGAGTGCGTCGCGCGCTCGATGATCCGGATTGCTCGCTCGACCGGCTCGCCAAGCTGGTCCGGGGCGAGCCGCTGTTGGCCGCGCGCGTCGTGGCGATGGCCAATTCGGTGGTGTACAACCGCACCGGCCGCGTCACGACGGACCTACGCAATGCGGTCGCCAGCATCGGCTTCAAGGCCCTGAGCGGCCTGGCGATGGCATTGATCGTGCGCCAGATGGAAGCGATGCCGAAGCTCCCCGCGCATCGCGCGCTGGCCGCGCAACTATGGGAGCACACCGCGCATGTGGCCTCGATCGCCTACGTGCTCGCGCGCCGCGTCACGCACCAGGATCCCGACACCGCCTTCTTTGCCGGCATCGTGCACGAGGTCGGCGGTTTTTACCTGATTTCGCGCGCCGCATCCTTTTCCGGTCTGCTCGAGGGTTCTTTGCACGGATGGTATCGAAGCGGCGAGGTTCGCGTCGGTCGCGCCGTGTTGAAAGCGCTTTCGGTTCCGCAGGCCGTGGTCGCTGCCATCGAGGTCATGTGGAAAGGCTACCTGGCCCTGCCGCCTGAAACCCTGGGCGATACGCTGCTGCTGGCGGAACAGCTAGCGCATGTGGATTCACCGCTTAACGCTCTGTCGGGACAGGGCCACGAAGGCGTAGACGGGGCGGATATCGACCTGGCTCTGGGCGATGCGACGCTCAGCGGCATCATGGAGGAATCGGCCGAGGAAGTGGCTGGATTGACAGCGGCGCTGCAATCCTAGGCGGTTATTTTGAGCGGCGCCCGGGACTGACCCGAAAAAATGGAGAACCTATGACGGCAGCAATCGATTTCTATTTCGACTTTTCTTCGCCCTACGGTTATTTCGCCAGCACCAAGATCGACGCGCTCGCGGCGAAATACGGACGCGAAGTCATCTGGCGCCCGTTCCTGCTCGGCGTGGCGATGAAAATCACCGGCGGCGCGCCCTTGCCGAGCGTGCCGATGAAGGGCGACTACGCCCGGCGCGATTTCGCCCGCAGTGCCGGGTTCTACGGCGTCGACTACAAACTGCCGTCCGCCTTCCCGATCTCCTCGCAGGGCCCCGCGCGCGCGTTCTACTGGCTGAACCGCAAGGACCCGAAGCAGGCAAAGGCGCTGGCTGCCGCGCTGTATCGCGCCTATTTCGTCGATGACGTCAACATCTCCAACCCGGAGGATACCATCGCCGTGTGCGCCGGCTTGGGGCTGAAGCCGGAAGAGGTTCGCGCCGCGCTCAACGACCCGGGCGTGAAGGAGCAGGTGAAGACCGAAGTGGACAAAGCCATCGCCCGCGGCGCGTTCGGCTCGCCTTTTATCGTCGTCGACGAAGAGGCTTTCTGGGGCGCCGACCGCTTGCAGCAGATCGAGAAATGGCTCGCCGCCGGCGGCTGGAAGTACTGATTGAAGCGGCGGGTCAGCGCCCGCCTGCCGAGCCGGCCGCCGTTTGGATCACCTCAGGCTTCCGGTCAAGGTCTCCCAGCGGCTGTTGCGTATCTGCGCGATGCGGGCTTCTTCGACGCCTAAGTGCTTGCCGGGGCCGAACACGACGTCGGGCATGCCGAAGCGCGTCCCCGGATAGCGCAATCCCTCGATTGCGGCGGCGACGGTATCCGGAGTGACTTTGGCGCCCGCCCGGCGCAGCCCCTCGGCGAACAGGTCGGCCTTGACGTAGCCCATTACGGAAAACGGATTCGCGTCCGCGTTGAATTTTCGTTTGAAACCGTCGATCCATCCGGCGAGATCCTTGTTCGCGGTATCCGCATACGGATGGGGAGCGAACACGATCGCGTAAAGGCCGTCGACCACCCCGCCACCGAGTACATGCATCTGAGCGGAGTAGGCTGAGGAGGTCACCAGAAATGCGGGACGCCAGTCGAGTTTGCGCGCCTCGCTCATGGTGCCGATGGTCTCCCGCGTCGAGCCGCCGATGACCACTAGATCGCACTTCGCCTCACGCAGCTTTTGCACTTGTGAAGAAAAATCGGTCGATCCGCGCTTGAATGAAGTCTTTTCGCACAGTGTCTGGCCGAGGTCCTTCAACGCGATCTCCAATCCGGCCAGTACGTCCTTGCCGAAATCGTCGTCCTGGTAGACGATGCCGATGCGCTTGTGGCCGTTCTGTTTCGCCAGATACTTCACGCCGATCGGCGTCTGGCGCTCATAGGGCATGTCAATGGCGAATTTGAGCCTGTGAAGCGGCTCGTAGCCCGCAGGCACTGGGGCGCCCGGAAACAGGCTGAGCACGTTCTTTTCCAGGGCCAGCGGTATGGTTGCGATCGCAATCGACGAGCCGAGCACGTTTACGAGCGCAAATATCTTGTCGCTATCGAGCAATTTCCTTGCCGCGAGTACCGCTTTCTTCGTGTCCCAGCCGGAATCCTCGACCACCATCCGGATTTTTCGCCCATTGATTCCGCCTTCGGCGTTGATCTCGTCGAAGCGCATCTGCATGCCGTTGCGAAAATGGCTGCCGATCAGGGCGACCGGGCCGGAGAGATCCTGGATGGTGCCGACTACGACTTCGTCTTTCGTCACTCCTTGCGGCTCCTGCGCATTCGCCATGCCCGCAAAAGTCATGCTTGCCGCGAATGCAATCACTGCCGTTCTTACGCAATGCTTGATCATGATCTCCATCCTCCTATAGGTGCTTGTCCGTCGCTCGCTCAGTAGATCTTTGGTTTCTGTGCCGCCTGTCCCTGGCTGTAGTCCGAGAACGGACCGTCGCGCTTCGCGATCGCCGCGCCGACGCCCTCCTCTTTTGCCGTGGATACGAATTCACGCCCCTCCGGTGTGTTGCGCATGATGCCGTCGAGGATCGGGCCGATGCGCGCGGTGTGCTCCAGCCCCATGCGCTCGAACACCTGGTTGGTGATGAACTTCATCGCCGCAAGCTGCGTGACCGGAATCTGCGCGAGTTTCTCGACATAATCCCAGACCTGGCTGTCGAGCTGCTCCTTCGGATAGGAGAAATTGATCAGGCCGATGTCGACCGCCTCCTTGCCGCAGATCGCCCGCCCGGTGAGCGCATAGTGTTTGGCGCGCGTCAGGCCGAGGCGATAGATCCAGATGCCGGTGAGATGGCAGCCCCAGACGCGCGCGTAGGGCGTGCCAAAGCGCGCGTCGTCGGACGCGATCACGATGTCGCCGAGCAGCGCGTATTCGGAACCCCCGCCCACGCACCAGCCATGGACTTTCACCACTACCGGCTTGGGGCTGCGCCAGATGCTCATGAAGCGCTGCGTGGGTCCGGCATGCGGATTGAGGCTCGTCATCATGTCGAGGCCGGGGTCGTACTGCGCCGGGTCCGCGCTGATTCCGTACTCCTCGAATTGCTGCAATCCTTCGGAAAAATCGAAACCGCCGCAAAAAGACTTGCCGGCGCCTTGCAGCAGAATCACCCGAATTTCCCGGTCGTTGTTGGCGCGGCCGATGGCCTGGTCAATTTCCTCCGGCATCGGCGGCCGTATGGTGTTGTACTTCTCCGGGCGGTTCAGCGTAATGACCGCGACGCGGCCTTTTTGTTCGTAAAGTATCGTTTCGTATTTCATGCTTGCTCCCGTTAGCTCCATTGTCGTCGTGGAATTCAACCCCGCGCGCGCTCGAAGCGATATTCAACGCCTTCGTTCACGCACCGCTTGCGCAAGCCCGCGGATTTCATCCACCATCTGATCCTTCGTCGCATCCGGCCCGAACACCGCCGCCACTCCGGCCGCGCGCATGGATTTCGCGTCGGCCGGCGTGATCACCGACCCGCCCAGCACAACCGCCACATCGAGGGCATCGGACGCGATGCGGTGCATGAGTTCCGGCACGAAGTGCAGGTATTCCCACGAGTGGCAACTGATGCCGATGACCTCGGCGTCCTCGTCGCTGGCCACCCGCGCGAATTTCACCGGGGTGTTGTAGCGCCCCAGGTAGATCACTTCCATACCCGCGTCCCGCAGCAGACTGGTGACCGCAATCGCACCGACTTCGTGCTGGTCGATTCCGAACAAGCCGACGACGACGCGAGGGATGGGAGCCGTTTGCATCGGGCGCTCAGAAATCGGGGCGGAGTTCGCCCCATGGGTCGTAGGGATGATCGTAGGCGAGACGCATCGCTCCAGCCATTTCGCCGGCCGTGGCGCCAGCCAGCAGCGCGCCGTATACTTCCGGCACCACGTTGACCGTCTTGTCGCGAGCGGCCTGCAGCAGGCCGCGCAAGGAGCGGCCGACAGCGTCCCGGTCGCGCGTCTTGCGGTATCCGGCGACCTCGTCAATCCGGCCGCGCCAGGGTTCGATCTTCTTTTCGGTGATGTCGCGCAGCAGCGTATCCTGGTCAGCGGGAATACGATGGCAATTCGCGCCTACGACCGGCCTCTCGCCGCTGCTCACCAGGCGGTAGTGGCGCTGCGACGCGTCGGCGAACAACTTGCGGAAGAATCCGTCTTGCGCAAGGGCGACAGCGTCGCCGCGCGCCTCGATCTCGGCGACCATGGAAACGATGCGCTGCTCGATCTCGTCGGTGAGGGCCTCTACGTAATAGGAACCCCCGAGCGGATCGTCGACCTTGGAAATGCCGGCTTCGAGTTGCAGCACCTGCTGGGTGCGCAGGGCCACCTGGTGGGCCTCTTCGGAGGGTGTGCGGTAAGCTTCGTCGAATGCCGATATTTCGATTGCCTGGGCGCCGGCGAGCGCGAGCGCCATGCCTTGTATCGAACCGCGGACGATATTGTTGGCCGATTGCTGCGCAGTCAAGGTCAGTCCGGAAGTGTGCGAGGTGATCACCGTCGACCACGACCGTGGATCGCGCGCCTTGAATTCTTCCTTCATCATGCGCGCAAAGTATCGCCGGGTGGCGCGGATCTTCGCGATTTCTTCGAAGAAATCCATGCCGCAGTTCACCAGAATGGCGATGCGCGGCGCGAATGAATCCACGGGAACGCCGCGCCGCATCAGCTCCCGGGTGAGATGGCGTATTTCTACGAATCCCAGCGCCATCTCCTCGACGCCGTTCAAACCGCTTTCGCTGAAGAAATACGTGTCTTCGATATAGGCGTGGAAGCGCGGCAGCTTCTTCACGGCAAACTCTATCGTGTCCGCGGCGAGGCGGTTGAGCAGCGGAAACGGCATGCCGGACGAGTAGCCGCAGTCTTCGGCGTACAGCGGCGCCTGCAGAACCGAGCCGCGCACCTTGTTCAAATCGAAACCCCGGTCTTCGACGACCGCGAGCAGCCCGGTCAGGGCAAACACCGCCGGCACCGAGCTCGACACCGGGGTTCTTTCAAGAGGAATGTCCTGCAGCAAATCCAGGTAGTCCTGCTTGTGGCACAGCGACACGCCTTGGGTTCCGACCGAGTGCCTCACCAGCGGATGGTCCGGGTCTATCATGGATTGCGTCGGGCTGTCGCCGATCACGTCCACGCCCATCTGGCCCAGGCCGATCAAATACTTGATCTGCTCGTTCGAGCGCCTGGCGTCGCCCTCGCCCGAAAGATCGCGATGGATCCAGCCGGGGGCTGCCTGCGGCGGGCGCAACCGGCCGCGGGTGTAGGGGTACGCTCCCGGCGTTTCGGGTATCTCGGGGCAGGTAACATCCTCCCGGGTGTAATACGGCTTCAGCGCGATTCCCGACCTGGTCTGCTCCGCCATGCTTGCCCCCTTGCGCCATCTGCTCCCGGCCGCGGAACCGCGCTGAGCGCCGAATTGATCGACGCGGCCCGAATGCGCTACCCGGCGAATCTATCTACCGAACGGTAGGTATCTTAAGGCACGGCGCCCGGCCGCGTCAACCATGCGCGGATTAAGGCTGGCCGGAATCCGCTCGGCGGTCGCGGTTGCCCTTCAGCGTTTAGAGGCAGGCCGTCGCGAGTCCGCCGCGGGTTGACAGGTCGCGTCGACGGCCTGGTTGATGGTCTTGAGGAAGCGGCGCCGCAGACTCGCGACGTCCGCTTTGTTATCGATGCCGCTGATAGTGGGCAGCGCGATGGAAAAATAGGTAACGGCGCCGATCACGATCATCAGCAGCATGTTGGTGTCGATGTTGTTCTTGCCCGCCCTGGCTTTGGCCGCGTCGATGCACTTGCGCATGTCGTGCACGAAGGCGGCCAGATACCAGTGGTGTATTTCCTCCAGACGGGCGGGATTCTCCATCAGCTCGCGAACCACTATGTGGGCGTAATCGGGATTGAGTTCATTCCACGAGAGGAAGCGCTCGGCGAGCTGGCGCACCACGCCTGGCGGATCCTGCGCGCTGATGTGCTTCGGAATCACGCTGATGCTCGCAGCAATGCGCTCCAGGACGGCGGCGTAAAGCTTCTTCTTGGAAGGGAAATAGTACAGCAGCGAGGAATTCGCGATGCCTACCGAAGCGCTTAGATCGCGCACCGAAACGCCGGCAAGGCCGCGGGCGGCAAACATCTTGTCGGCGTTTTCAAGCAGCCGATTCCGCGTCGACTGCAGATCCGGCGTTTCCGCCTTGGATGTCGGGCGGCTTTTCTTCGTTACTCGCATCGTTTCCCTTCCCCCTTCTGTGCCACTGAGTGCGCGTGGCGCAATTTCTGCGGATCGTTGCAACAGGCGGCAAGCTTAAGCTATCATACCTACCGACTGTCCGATAGGTAGCATTCGAATACTAACACTGCCGCTTTTGACACATCAATGCGCCACGACAACAAGACCGTCCTGATCACCGGCGCCGCCTCCGGCATCGGCCGCGCTTGCGCTGTCCGCATCGCCGAAGAAGGCGCGCGCGTGGCTCTGCTCGACATCCGCCCGAGCGTCGAGGCAGTGGCGCAGGCACTGCGTGAGGGCGGTTCGATATGCGAAAGCGCGGTCCTCGATATCGCCGATCCCGAACAGACCATGCGAGCGGTGGAACAGATTTCCCGCACGCTCGGGCCGATAGACTGTCTGGTTAACAATGCCGGAATCGTCGACAATATCGCGCCGCTTGCGCGGATGAAATTCGATGCATGGCAAAGGGAAATCGGCGTGAATCTGACCGGGCCGTTCAATATGATCCGCGCAGCAGTCGGCTCGATGGCGGAGCGCGGATGGGGTCGCATCGTCAACATGTCGTCCGCGGCGGCACGAGGCGGACTTTTCAGGCAGGTCGGGTACGCCGCGACGAAATCCGCCCTGTTCGGCTTGACCTATAACGTTGCGCTCGAGTATGGCCGCAAGGGGATTACCTGCAACATGGTCTTGCCGGGGCTGATAGGAACCCAGAACGTCCTGGCCATGCCTCAGCCGATCATCGACACGGCGATTGCGGCTACGCCGTCGCGGCGGCTCGGTAAGCCGGAGGAAGTGGCGGCGCTGGTTTCGTTCCTGTGCTCCGAGGAGGCGGGGTTCATCAACGCGGCCGAAATCGACATCGACGGCGGCATGCGCCTGAACACGCTTGCGCTCGGCAGCATCAAGGAAAACCAGCGGCCGTAATGCAGGCGGCGCGATGCGCAACGGGGAAGACCAGATCCGCGCGCGGTTGGTAGAATAGAAAAAAGCGGCCGGACCCGGGCGCGGCAGAAGCTGTCTGCGGGCAGGTCTGGCACCCAGGGACGAAGACGATACCGCATACAGCCGGGGGAGATAAGCTCAGGTGCAGTTTCTGCAACTCGTCGTCAGCGGTGTCGCGCAAGGCTGCATCTACGGCCTGATCGCGCTCGGTTTCGTACTGATTTACAAAGCGACGGAAACCGTCAACTTCGCCCAGGGCGATCTGATGATGCTCGGCGGTTTTCTCGGATTGTCGTTCATGGTCGTGCTGGGCATGCCGTTCTGGGCGGCGTTTCTCGCCACCCTGGCGGTGATGCTGCTGTTTGGGATGCTGATGGAGCGCGTCCTGCTGCGGCCGCTGCTGGGCCAGCCGGCGTTCACCGTGGTGATGCTGACCATAGGCATCGGCTACCTCGCCCGCGGGCTGGTCACCATGATCCCCGGCTGGGGCACGGAAACCCATACCTTGCCGGTGCCTTACCGGGACGAGGTGCTGCGTTTTGCCGTCGGCGGCGGTACCCAGCCGCTGGTGCTTTCCATGGAGCACCTGGTCATCGTTGTGGTGACGGCCGTGCTCATCGCCGTCCTGTTCCTGTTCTTTCGCTACACCAAGCTCGGCGTCGCCATGCAGGCGACCTCGCAGAACCAGCTCGCGGCGTTCTACATGGGCATTCCGGTGCGGCGCATCAACATGCTGGTGTGGGGAATCTCGGCGGCGGTTTCGGCCTGTGCCGGCCTGCTGCTGGCGCCGATCACCTTCGTCCACGCCAATATGGGTTACATCGGCCTCAAGGCTTTTCCCGCCGCCGTGATCGGCGGCTTCGGCAGCATTCCCGGTGCACTGGTCGGCGGACTCATCGTCGGCATCGTCGAGTCGCTGTCCGGCTTCTACCTGCCCGAAGGCTTCAAGGACATCGCCGCCTATGTCGTCGTGCTGGTGATGCTGGCGGTGCTGCCGGACGGGCTGTTCGGCGACAAAATGAAAAAGAAAGTTTGATTCGATGCACTTTCTCTTCAGGACTCGATACGAGCAGGATCTGCGGCTATTCAAGCATAACGGGCAGACCTTCTGGTACGCCCTGCTGGTGGCGGCGCTGCTCGCGGCACCCTGGCTGTTTCCGGATTACTTCGTCTCGCAGCTGGTGTTCATCTGGATCTATTCGGTGGTCGGGCTGGGGCTGATGCTGCTGGTCGGATACACCGGGCAGGTATCGATGGGCCACGCCGCCTTCCTGGCCATGGGCGCCTACACCGAAGCCTATCTGCAGTCGAGGGGCTGGCCGTTCGTGTTGTCGCTCGCGAGCGCCGCGCTGGTTTCGGGGCTGACCGGCGTCGTCGTCGGCTTGCCGGCGCTGCGGGTCAAGGGCATGTACCTGGCGATCGCCACGCTCGCGTTCGGCTTCATCGTCGAAGAGGGGGTGACCCGCGCCGAAGGCATCACCGGCGGCAGCAGCGGCTTCAGCCTCGGCAGCCTGGAAATCTTCGGCCTGCCGATCGACAGCGAACAGCGGTTCTATTATGTGTCGCTGGCGATACTCGTGCTGTGCGTCCTCGGCGTCATGAACCTGATGCGGAGCCCCACCGGGCGCGCCTTCGTCGCCATCCGCGATTCGGAAATATCGGCGCAGAGCATGGGCATCAACCTGGCCCGCTACAAGACCATCGCCTTTTCCCTGTCCGCCGCGCTGGCGGGCGTCGCCGGCGCGCTCTATGCGCACAAATTGCGCTTTCTTTCGCCGGACCAGTTCACTTTCCTGCAGTCGATCGAACTCCTGATCATGATCGTCATCGGCGGTCTGGGCTCGATTCACGGCGCGATTTTCGGCGCCGCCTTTTGGATACTGGCGCAGCAATTCATCGTCACCGCCAAGGACTGGCTGCCGCCGGAGATCGGGCAGCAGACCGGATTGCAGCCGACCGTGTTTGGCCTGTTTCTGGTCGCCTTCGTGCTGTTCGAGCCGCTCGGCCTGTATGGCCGCTGGCTCAAGATTCGCACCTTCTTCGAAATCTTCCCCTTCTACCGCAAGGGCATGTTCAGGCGGCAGAAGAGCTATATGAAGTCGGAACGCGCGAAATGAGCCAACTGCCGGCGCGAACTGCATGACCGCCCCGCTGCTGCAGGCGCAGAATCTGTCGGTGCAGTTCGGAGGACTGCGGGCGGTGAACGACGTTTCCTTCGAAGTCTGGCCGCACGAAGTGTTTTCGCTGATCGGACCGAACGGCGCCGGCAAGACCACCATCTTCAACCTCATCAGCAGCCTGTACCAGCCGGGCGGGGGCCGGGTGATTTTCCAGGGCGAAGCGATCTCCCATCTTGCGCCCTACGAGATCGCGCGTCTGGGAATCGCCCGCACCTTTCAGAACATCGAACTGTTCGAGCACGCCACGGTGTTGCAGAACCTGTTGGTCGGGCGCCATTGCCAGCGTCATTCGTCGTGGTGGCAGGACCTGCTGTTCACGCCGCGGGTGCGCCGCACCGAGCTGCAGTTTCGCCGCCATGCGGAGGAGGTGATCGAGTTTCTCGACTTGCAGCATTATCGCGACAGCATGGTCGCGAATCTGCCCTACGGCGTGCGCAAAGTGGTCGAGCTGGCACGCGCGCTGGCCATGCAGCCGAAACTGCTGCTGCTCGACGAACCCTCCTCCGGCCTCAACGTCGAGGAAACCGAGGAAATGGGGTTCTGGATCGACGACATCAAGAATGACCTCGGCATCACCGTGATCATGGTCGAGCACGACATGGGACTGGTCTCGCGCGTCTCCGACCGCGTTCTGGCGCTGAATCAGGGTGAAGTGCTGGCGCTGGGGACGGCCGCCGAGGTGCAGGCGCATCCGGGCGTGATCGAGGCCTATCTCGGCGGAGTCGACGATGAGTGAAGCCATCCTTCAACTCAACAACATCGAATCGTCCTACGGCCCGGTCAAGGCGATCCGCGGCATTTCGCTCGCCGTAAGAGAGGGCAGCATCGTCACCGTGCTCGGCTCGAACGGCGCCGGAAAATCGACCATCCTGAAGACCATCTCCGGCATCATCGATCCGCAGAAAGGCGCGGTGCTGTTTCGCGGACAGCCGATCCAGAAGCTGGACCCGGCGCGGATCGTGCGCCTGGGGATAGTGCAGGTGCCCGAAGGCCGGGAGATTTTTCCGTTTCTGACCGTGCGTGAAAACCTGCTGATGGGCGCCTACACCCGCCCGGCTGCCGACAAGGCGGAGGTCGAGAACGACATCGAACTGGTGTTCGGCTACTTCCCGATCCTGCGCGAGCGCGCACGGCAGCCGGCCGGCGAGCTCTCCGGCGGCCAGCAGCAGATGCTGACGATCAGCCGCGCGCTGCTCGCCAAACCCAGCGTCATGCTGCTCGACGAACCGAGCCTGGGCCTCTCGCCCAAGCTGACGCGCGAGATCTTCGAGATCATCGTGCGCATCAATCGCGAGCACGGCGTGACCCTGCTGGTGGTCGAACAGAACGCGATGGTGGCGCTGAAATATGCCGACTATGGTTATGTGCTGGAGGTCGGCCGCATCGTCATGGAGGACACTTGCGCCGCGTTGCGCGAGAAAGACGACATCAAGGAGTTCTATCTCGGCGTCAAGGATAGCGGCGTGCGCGGAACGCGGCGCTGGAAGAAAAAGAAGAACTGGCGCTGATCATGCGGAAGAACGGCGGCAACCGCTTCTGGGCATCGCACGAGGTGATCGTGCCGGGCGAGACCATTCCGCGCATGTTCTGGAATGCGGTGCAGGCGCGCGGCGAGAAGGTCATTTTCCGGCAGAAGGCCTTCGGCCTGTGGCAGAGCCTCAGCTGGCGCGAACTGGGGGACATCGCGCAGGAAGTCGGCATGGGACTGATCGAACTCGGCCTCGATCCGGGCGAGCGGGTTTCCATCCTCGGCAACACCGAGCAGGAGTGGCTGTTTTCCGACCTCGGCGTGCTCTGCTCAGGTGGCGTCAGTTCCGGTATCTACCCGACCGACGCGGCATCGCAGGTCGAGTACCTGCTGCAGGATTCGGAGTCGGTCTACCTGTTTGTCGAGGACGAAGAACAGCTCGACAAGGCGCTGGAGGTGCGCGGACGCCTGCCGCATCTGCGTCGGATCATCGTCTGGGACATGGAAGGGCTGCGCGATCTCGACGACGCACAGGTGATCAGCCTCAAGCGTTTGCGCGAAATGGGTCGCGAGCGCAAGCTCCGGCTCGGCGCTGCCGCTGCGGCGCAGTGGCAGGCGCGCATCGACGCCCGCAGGGCAGACGAACTGGCGATTCTGATCTACACCTCGGGCACCACCGGACGGCCCAAGGGGGCGATGCTCTCGCATCACAATGTGATTTATGCGGTGCGCGGTTACAACACGATCATCTCCCAGAACGAGCAGGACGAGCGCATGTGCTTTCTGCCGCTGTGTCATGTCGCCGAGCGCCTGGGCGGCGCCTATTTCGCGCTGTACACCGGCACCTGCCTGAACTTCGTGGAGAACCCCGAGACCGTTCCGGAAAACGTGCGCGAGATTGCGCCGACGGTGTTTCTCGCCGTGCCGCGCATCTGGGAAAAGTTCTACTCCGGCGTGGTGATCGCTCTCTCCGAAGCCACGGCGCTGGAGAAGCTTGCGTACCGGACGGCGATCGGCATCGGCATGCGCATCGTCGCCGCGCTGGAAGCCGGCCGCCCGGTAGGCAGCGGCCTGCGCGCGATGTACTGGCTGGCGCGGGTACTGGTGCTCGACAACGTGCGCAAGATGATCGGCATCCACCGCAGCCGTTTTTTGGTCACGGGCGCGGCGCCGATCTCGCCCGACCTGGTGCGCTGGTACATGGCGCTGGGCGCGCCGATGCTCGAAGTGTGGGGCCAGACGGAAGCCTGCGGTGCCGCCACCTGTATGCCGGCCGCGCGCATCAAACCCGGCACCATCGGCACTGCCGCGTCCTACAACGAGGTCAAAGTGTCCAGCGAAGGCGAGTTGCTGATTCGCGGCGAGAACGTGTTCATGGGCTACCTCAATCAGCCGGAAAAGACCGCCGAGACCGTCGATACGGAAGGCTGGCTGCACACCGGCGACGTCGGCGGCGTCGATGCCGAGGGCTATTTCAAGATTTCCGACCGCTTGAAGGACATCATCATCACCGCCGGCGGCAAGAACATCACGCCTTCGGAGATCGAGAATCAGCTCAAGTTTTCGCCCTATGTCACCGACGCAGTGGTGATCGGCGATCAGCGGCCCTACCTCGTCTGCCTGATCATGATCGATCAGGACAACGTCGAAAAATTCGCCCAGGACCACGACATCCCGTTCTCCAACTACGCCAGCCTGTGCCGCGCGCCCGAAATTCAGAAGCTGGTCGAAGGCGAACTGGCGAAGGTCAACAAACAGTTCGCGCGCGTCGAGCAAGTGAAGAAATTCCGTCTGATCGAGCAGAAACTCGGGCCGGAGGACGAGGAGTTGACGCCGACCATGAAGCTCAAACGCAAGTTCGTGCAGCAAAAATATGCCGAACTGATCGACTCGATGTACCATGGCTGACCGTGTTCCGGGAGTAAAGACAGTGGCGCAACCCGATTTCGAGACCCTGCGAATCGCCGCCGAAGGACCGCTTGGCCGCCTGACGCTGGACCGGCCCGAAAAGCTGAACGCGCTCAGTCAGACGACGCTCGAGGAACTGGCGCAGGCGGCCCGCTGGTTCGACAGCAGGCCGGAAGTTCGCGTCGTCATCGTTGCCGGCGCGGGGCGCGCGTTCAGCGCCGGCTTCGACCTGAATTTTTTCAGGGGCGCGGACAGCCTTGCGATCGGGCACGAGGAAGCCGATCTGGGCCGCGTAATGGCCGAGCAACTCACCAACATGCGCGCACTGACGATCGCCGCCGTTCAGGGGCGCTGCGTCGGCGGCGGCGTGGTGATCGCGGCGGCCTGCGATCTGCGCATCGCTGCCGACGACGCGGTGTTTTCGATTCCCGAGATCGATCTGGGCATCCCCCTGGCGTGGGGCGGGATTCCGCGCCTGGTGCGCGAGATCGGCCCGGCCATGACCCGGGAACTGGTGCTCGACTGCCGCGAGTTCTCCGCCGCCGAGGCGCAGGCGCTGCGATTCGTGAATCGCATCGTCCCTGCCGACAAGCTCGCCGACGAGGCACTCGCCTGGGCGGGACGGCTGGCCCGCAAGGCGGGACACCTGCTCACCGTGACCAAGCGCCAGGTGAACGCAGCCACCGAAATGCTGCTGTCCACCGCCGGTGCTTTTGGCGACGCGGACCAATTGCTCACGGCGCTCGGCGAGCCGGAATGCCGGGAAATGTCCAGAAACTATCTCGCCACACTGCGCAGGCGCTAAAGCGTCGCGTGGCGGACCGCCGGAACTCGGCGACGATGCTTTTCCTTTTGCAGCACATATTACGAACGGAGGAGATACGATGAACTATAAAAAAGTGAAGTGGGTTTGGATCGCGCTCGCATTGTGTGCCGGCATGGCCGCGCACGCGGGCCAGGGCGTGACCAAGGATCAGATTGTGGTCGGCTCGCTGCAGGATCTTTCCGGGCCCGCCGTCGGCATGGGCAAGCCGCTGAAGAACGGCCTGCAGATGCGCGTCGACGAGATCAACGAAACCGGCGGCATCAACGGCCGCAAGATCAAGCTGGTGATCGAAGACAGCGGCTACGACCCGAAGAAAGGCCTGCTCGCCGCGCAGAAGTTGGTGCAGCAGGACAAAATCTTCGCCATGGTCGGCACGCTCGGCACCGGGGTGACGATGGCGAGCTTCCAGCCGCTGTTCGAAAAGAACGTGCCGAACCTGCTGCCGCTGACCGCGGCGCGCGAAATGTACGAGCCCCTCTCCAAACTCAAGTTCTCGTTCGCGGCGCCTTACTACGACCAGATGCGCATGGGCGTGAAATGGATGGCGAAGGAGCGCGGCGCGAAGAAGTTCTGCACCATCTATCAGGACGACGAGTTCGGTCTGGAGGTGTTTCGCGGCGCCGAACAGGGGCTGAAGGACATGGGCCTGAATTTCACCGAGAAGACCACCTACAAGCGCGGCGCCACCGATTTTTCCGCGCAGGTGGCGAAGATGAAAAGCGCCGGCTGCGATATCGTGGTCATGGGCACCATCATCCGCGAGACCATCGGCACCGTAGCCACCGCCAGGAAAATGGGGTGGGATCCGATTTTCCTCGGCTCCTCCGCAGCCTACCTGGACCTGATCCACAAGCTCGGCGGCAAGGCGATGGACGGCCTCTACGCCACCTTCCAGACGGGCGTGCCCTACATGGATGATCCGTCGAAGAACGTACGCGATTGGGGCGCGCGCTACAAGGCCAAGTTCAACGAGGACCCCGGCCTGTTCGCAGCCTACGCGTACATGGCCATGGACCTGTTCTACCGCGCGGCGGAGAAGGCCGGCCCGAACCTGAGCACGGAAAGCCTAGCGAGCGCTTTCGAGACCGTCAGCTTTCCGCGCGACATGTTCGGCAGCCCGGAGTTCAAATTCAGCAAGACCGACCATCTGGGCAACAAGCGCTCGCGCATGGGGCAGATCCAGAACGGCAAATGGGTGGCGCTCACCGACTACATCGCCAATTGAGGCTGACGTCGTCGAATTCGAAACGCGTAGGGAAAATTCTATCCAAGGGGTGTTGTTATGATTAAGTTTAGCAAAAGGCAATTGGCAATTCCGAAACTGCAAAGACCGGTCTATATGGTTACCGGCGGTCAGTCGAAATTTGATCGCGCCATGCCCGACAAGCGGACCGAGGAGCTTTGTATCGATGCGCTGTCGATGGCGGCGGAGATCATCGACCTGTCACCCGCAGAACTGAAGAGTTATATCCACAGCTGTTACTACGGCCACTTTGCCGACCATTTTGGCGATCAGCTGTTGGGCGAGTCGGTCATCCATGACCGCTTGGGCTTGGACCCGCTCGGCAATATCGGCGTCAAGACCGGAGGCGCCACCGGCGGCTCGACGCTCTGGGAGGCAGTCAAAGCGGTCGCCTCCGGCTACTCCGATTGCGTCCTGGCAATGGGCTGGGAACGCATGGACGAGGTCCCCACCGACGAGGGCAACTTCTATATTTCCTGCGCCGCCGACAAGGATTGGGAAAGCCCGCTCGGACACATCTATACCGGCTATTACGCCGTCATGGCGCAGCGCTACTGGCAGATATTCGGCAAAGCCGAAGATTCGTTTCGTCGGACCCTGGCGGAAATCGCGGTGAAACACCATGGCTATGCGCGCATGAATCCGTGGGCGCATGCGCCGATGAAAATTACCGTCGAAGACGTGTTGAAATCTCCGGTCGTCGCCTATCCGCTGCGCGCGCTCGACTGCTGCTTGATGAGCGTGGGCGCCGCGTGCGCCATCATCTGCGATGAGGATACCGCGATCAAGCTTACCAAGAACTCGAAGAACAAGCCGCTCAGAATGTGGGTTGCGGCCGGATCGCATACGCTGCGGCCGGCGGACAGACGGCATATGGAAATACCCCTGCTTCCGCACGAAACCGCGGGCCAATACAAAGATCTGGGCAAGCGTTTCCCCGGCGGCGAGCGCTATCCCGGGTTCAGCGGTTTTCTTGCCGCACGCATGGCTGCCTATTATGGCTACGGTATGTCGGGCATTACCAACCCGCTCGATGATCTCGACGTCGTCGAATTGCATGACGCGTTCACCATCAGCGACGTGCAAACCTACGAGGACGTCGGCCTGCGACCCTACGGTGAAGGTCGCGATTATGTCGAATCCGGCGATTGCTACCATACGAATCCCAAAACCAAGAAGCCCGGCAAACTGCCGTCGAATATTTCCGGCGGGCTACTCGGCTGCATGCATTCGGTCGGCGCCACGGGAATCATGCAGGCGTTCGAGGTCGCGTCGCACCTGTGGAACCGATGGGCCGAATTTCACGGCGATCCAAAACGCTGGAAGGAGTTCGGCCGTAAGAAACCGGCGGATTGGCAGGACTTGCAGGTTAAGGGAGCAAACAGAGGCATGGCAATCAGCCACGCCGGTGTGGGATCGCATGTCACGGCCACGATCTTGATGAACCCCGATCATCTGTTAAAGCAAGATGCATAAAGGAGAACAATGATGAGCATGTTCGGACAAGTGTACGTAAAGGACAACAAATACAAGATCAAGGGGAATTTCCATCGGCTTGCGCAGAACGAGCCGATCAGGAATGCGGATGACGGCTACAAACTCATGGGCGTTACCAACCCGCGTGAATTGACCCATATTCACACCTACGGCGGCGAAGCGCCCTTCTTTGAAGCGCTGAGCAAAGGCAAGCTGCTGGCTACCCGCTGCGACAACAAACACTGCGAATACAAAGGTTCGATCTATCAGCCGTTCAGAATTCATTGCCCGGATTGTCTGGGCAAGAACACCATCATCGACATGACCGACATCGCCAGAAAGACATCGCGGGTACATACATTCATGATTTGCCAGCGATCGGGCGCGTTCAATATCCTGGACAAACCGATCAAGTTCATCAACATCGAATTCAACGGCGTATGCACGATCTTGATGAGCTATTTGTCGCTCGGCGAGCCTGAGTTCGGTTTGAAGGTGGTTCCAATCTTCAATACCCTGGACCCGACCTATACGATCCTCGACCTTTCATGGGTCCCGCGCGGGACACCGGCGGCCAAGCTGCCGCAAGGGTTCACTTTTTGAATCCGGCGTCGGCCGCGCGCCGCGCACTGATGCCCCTGGTTTCAAATACCGGGCGGCAACTGCACGCGGCGGCTGCAAGCTCAGAACGCAGCGCGGCCGCCGCTCACCGGAGATGATGGCCCGATGAATCCAGAGAAGATCAAGGTACGAACAGAAAACGGGCAGACCATGGAGGTCGTGGTCCTGAGCAAGCGCGCCAGCGGCATCGAGATCGTGCTCGGCGAAGGTGTCCACAATGTCAAGTGCTTGCTGACGCCGACCCGAAACGGTTTGGCCTACGCCGGGAGCATCATGGGCCGGGAACTCGTCTACGCGCGCAGCCGCGAGCACGTGCAGGCGGATATCGACATTCTGAACCCGACCCTGCGTAAATCCAGGTAGCGCCGGCGGCCGCGCCAGGCGGGTATTGCCGCGAACCCGGACGCTGCTATGCCTTGACCAGTCTCTGCGCGTAGACCTCCGCGAAACGCTCGACGGCATTCCAATCGGTATATTCGTAGTCGCGCGAGGTGTCGGTCTCGCCGCCGCCCAAAGTCATGAACACGATCATCACGCGGCGCTTGATCGGACCGTACAGGCTGTACTTGAGCGCCCCGGCAAAACTGATGGTCAATTGCGGCTGCCATCCGGTCTTGCGCAAAAACTTGTCCAGATAGCGCTGCGCGGCCGCGGGCTTCGGGCGCAGACCGCCGGCGCTCAAGCTCACCGAAAAAAAGGCGCAGGGCCGGGCGGCAAGGGCGTCGCGATGCCGACGCACCAGCGCGTACACGTAAGCAGGGTGATGGCCATAGTGGATCGAAGCGCCGACGATGACGCCGTCGTAAGCCGAAGGATCCAGTGGGGGCTGCATCGTATCGGCCGGCAACATGTCCACGGTATGGCCCTTCTCCCGCAGCGTGCGCGCGATGCGCTCGGCGATCAGCGCGGTCTGGCCTTCGGTGGTGGCGTAGAGCAGCAGTATGCGGGTCATGGCGTGGTGGTTTTGGAGTCGGCGTTTCGGGACGATGCTTTGCGATTTGAACCCTGTTGCGGCAGCCGAAATAATGCGCGAGCAAGCGAGCCAAGTCAATTGCAAAGCACTCGTCAGGCGGGCAGTCGACCAGGCAGCAAACAATCGCTTGCCTGCTATGTGAAGCTGTGGCAAGCTGAATTTACAATAACAAGAATTGTTGGTGGCGATCGCTTCGAAACAATCAACCAGGAGGGGACACAATGGCCCACAGCAGTCCATCGCACCACGATCCGATTTTGACCGTGGAGCCGGTGAAGGCTGGCAGGATCATGCTCATCAATCCGGATCGCGTCGTATACGCGAGCCTGCTCGGCGCGCCTTCGACGCGAAAACTCGGCTCGCTTACGGTCTACGCGAGTCTTGGCACGCCGTTTCGGATTTCCGTCGCGGGATCCGCTTGGCGAACCGAGGAAATGGCGGTCGTACCGCCCCACACGCCGCATCGCATCGTGTGTGACGACCGGGTGATCGGCGTGTTGATGATCGAACCGGAAAGCATAGACGCCGGGCACTTGCCGCCGTTTCTTCGCGCTGCGCGGGCGGAGGCAGGCAGAGCCGGGGTCCCGGGGCGCATCCGGGAGTCGTTTTTCAGTCTGATGCGCGGCGATATGCGCGTCAGCCGCGCGACCGCGGACCTCGATCGGCTGTTTTTCGGCCAGGCGCTTGAGCGTCGGCATCTGGACCCGCGGATCGCTGCCGTGGTGCATCAGGTCAAGGAGGCGCCGTGCGAGCAGTTTTCGGCCGATGCCTGTTCGCAATTGGCTGGACTTTCGTTTTCCTGGTTCCTGCACCTGTTCAAGGCGGAGGTCGGCATAACATTTCGCTGCTTCCGCGCGTGGAAACGCGCACGCAGCTTCCTCAACTACGTCAAGGTGTCGAATCTCACCGACGTGGCGCTAAGGATCGGTTACCCGGATTCGACGCACTTCAGCCACTCGATTCGCAACGTGTATGGCTTGAGGCCGAAGGATATCTGTGCCGGATCGCGCCGGCTGGCTGTGGTTTCGCACGCCGGAGGGGTAGTAACCGGCAATCCAGTTTGATCCGATCGGGCAGGCCGCGATCGCGCGAATGCAGCTAACTAACGCAAGACTTGAAACGCGGGTCTTGCTAGTTTCAACTTGCGGGACCACAGGATGTTGCAGCACAATTTTGCCGGCGCGCGGGCGATGCCGACATTCATGCGGGTCTCCGCTGTTGCCACCAGCAACCGTTTCGTCCGGCTACGAGGATATCGATGATCTACACTGAACAGCACCTGGAACTGCAACGCACCGTCAAGAAATTCATCGACACCGAGATCAATCCGCATATCGACGCATGGGAGCGCGACGGCATGTTCCCGGCGCACGAGGTATTCCGCAAGATGGGCAAATTGGGCCTGCTGGGCATCAACAAGCCCGAAGCGTTCGGCGGCCTCGGACTGGACTATAGTTATCAACTCGCCTTTTGCGAGGCCATGGGCGAGGCCGACAGCGGCTCGGTGCCGATGGCGGTCGGCGTTCAAGTGGACATGGCGACGCCGGCATTGGCGCGCTTCGGCTCCGACGAACTGCGTCGCGAATTTCTCACCCCGAGCATAGAGGGGGAGTATGTGGCCTGCATCGGCGTCTCCGAGCCGGGCGCAGGATCCGACGTGGCGAACATCAGGATGCGCGCGCGGCGCGACGGCGGGGACTACGTCATCAACGGCAGCAAAATGTGGATTACCAACGGCGTCCAGGCCGACTGGATGTGCATGCTCGCGAATACGGGCGAAGGCGACATTCACAGCTCGAAATCGCTGATCTGCGTGCCGCTCAGGAACAAAGGGGTGAACGTCAAGGGCGTGAGCGTGGAGCGCAAGCTCGACAAACTGGGCATGCGCGCATCCGACACCGCGCTGCTGCACTTTGACGACGTGCGCGTGCCGCAGCGGTATCGCATCGGCGAAGAGGGCCGCGGCTTCGTGTACCAGATGGTGCAGTTTCAGGAAGAGCGGCTGTGGGGGGTCGCCTCCAGTCTGCGCAGCATGGACAAGGCGATCGAGCAGACCATAGCCTACACGCGCCAGCGACAGGCCTTCGGCAAGCCGATCCTCGAGAATCAAGTGGTTCACTTCAAGCTGGCCGAGCTGAGCACGAATGTGGAGCTGCTGCGGTCGCTGATCTACCGCGCCGCCGGGCTGATGATGCAGGGCGAAGACGTGACGCGACTCGCCTCCATGGCCAAGCTTGCCGGCGGACGCCTGATACGCGAACTGGCGGACAGCTGCCTGCAGTATTACGGCGGCATGGGATTCATGAATGAGACGCCGATCTCGCGCTTCTTTCGCGATACGCGCCTGATGTCGATTGGCGGCGGCGCCGATGAAGTCATGCTCGGCATTATCGCCAAATACATGGGTATATTCCCCGGCAAGCGCTCCAAGGACTGAGCGCGCCGAGACTGCACGCAATCACGCCAGCCAGCGCTTGCGGCGGCGGTAGTGTTTCACGTCGTGATAGTCGGTCTGGCCGTGCCCACCGAGATAAAATTCCTGAATATCGGGGTTTTCCTTTAGCGATGCCGCCTTGCCGTTCATGACCACGCGGCCGTTCTCGATGAGATAGGCCTCATCGACGATGTCGAGCGCCGCCGTGGCGTTCTGCTCGACCAGGAGGACGGCAAGCTTTTCTTCCCGGTTCAGACGCTGGATGATGGCGAAAATTTCGTCGACCAGAAACGGCGCCAGTCCCAGACTTGGCTCGTCGAGCATCAGCAGCTTGGGACGGGTGATCAGGGCGCGGCCGATCGCCAGCATCTGCTGTTCGCCGCCCGAAAGATAGCCCGCCTGGGCGTTGCGCCGGATCTTCAGCCCGGGGAAGTAGGCGTACACCGTGTCTTTCAGATCGTTCACCAGCTTGCGGTCGGCATGCATCGAACTGGCGGCGACCAGGTTTTCGTCGACCGTCAGATGATCGAACACGCGCCGCCCCTCCAGCACGTGGGCGATGCCAAGACGCACGCGATCAGGCGGCGACAGCGCGATCAGGTCGGTGCCGTTGTAGCGCACCTCGCCGCGTGTCACTTGACCGCGCTCGGGGCCGAGCAGGCCGCTGATCGATTTCAGCGTCGTGCTCTTGCCCGCCCCGTTGGAGCCGAGGAGGGCGACCATGCCCCCCTCCGGCACCTCGATCGACACCCCTTTGATTGCCAGGAACACGCGGTCGTACACGACCTCGATGTTGCCGAGCACGAGCATCTTACTTGCTCGATTTCTTGAATTGCTCGGCGCTGACGCGTACCTCGCGCCACACCAGGTCGTTGAACGGGGCCATCCATTCGCTCTTCGGCATCCACTTCGCGCCGTCGTACTGCGAAACGCGCGCCTTGCTGCCGCCGGAGTGGTCCGCGGCGGTGACGGTGATCGGCGGCATCAGCCCTTCGGCACTGAAGTTCTTGATGTGCTCCAGGCCGCGTTTGACCTTCTCGGAAGTCAGCGGCGCGCCTTCGTTCGCGATCGCGAGGCGGATGCCTTCTACCAACACGGCCATGGTAGCGGCGCCGATGCAGTAGTTGGTGTGCCCCACTTTCTCCGCCGGCCCGGCGCTCTTGCCTTTGTCGACCACTTCTTTGATCATCGCCTTGACCGCCGGCACGTCGCGGCCGGTGGCCACGCCCTCGACGCGCATGACGCCGGCCGATTCCTTTTCGCCGACCACCGAGGTCTCGGTCTCGGCCAGCCACACGTTCGAGACTACGCGATCGAGTTTGATGCCGTTACGCAACGCCTCTTTGAGGGACACCGGCTGCGCCGAGCCCGCGCCCCAGATCATCACCCAGTCCGGGCGAAAGCGCCGCACCTGCGTCCACTGGCCGCTTTGTTCGTTGCCGGGCAAGGGGTAATAGAAGGTCTGGTATTCGAAACCAAGGGTTTTGGCGAGACTCTCGAGCACCGGCTGCGGCTCCTTGCCGAACGGCGAGTCGTAGCCGACGAAGGCGATCTTCTTGCCCTTCAGATTGCCTTTCTCCTGGTCCAGGATGTACTGGATCAGAACCGTCGCCTGTCCCCAATAGTTGGGGCTCATCGGGAACAGGTAGGGAAAGGTGGCGCCGTCGGCGGCGTCGGAACGGCCATGGAACATGGTGATGACCGGGATGTGATCCTCCGTGGCGCGCGACGCCGCGGCGCGTGCTACCGGCGTGCTGATGAAGTCCACTGCGACCGCGCCTTCGCTCTTGAAGCGCTCGTAGGCTTCCAGGCCGCGCTGCGGCTGGTTGCCGTGGTCGACGACGATCGGTTCCAGCGTATAGCCTTTGAGGTCGCCGCGGGCATTGATCATCGCCAGGTAATCGCGCTGACCCTGCGAGTAGGTGGGCGTCGCCGCCGAATAGGCCGAGGAAAAATCGCCGCTCAGGCCGATTTTGATGATCTTCTGCTGGGCCAGTGCGCCCGTAGCCAACGACAGGGCGGAGAACATCACCCCGGCCACTACCAGTATGCGTTTCATTGCGCTTCCTCCTTCGATAGGTTTCGTTAATGTCTGCCGCGAACAAATTGCCAGACGGTGGAACAACAGCTTACTTGCCCGAGTTTCTGAACCAGTAATCTTTTCATCTGCCTCTCTCCTTCGATGCTCACGCCTCAGTGCCGTGCATGGCGGAAGGGCCAGACCGTGAGGTAGTTGCGCAGATTGTCGTAGATCTTGGCCAATCCCAGCGGATCGAACAGCAGAAACCCCGAGATCAGCGTGCCGTAGAGCAGCAGCGGCAGATAGGTCATCATTTCCTGCGTGGGCGACAGATTGAACAGTTGCATCAGCGCCGCGATCGAATTGTTGAGGACGATGGGTGCGAGCAAAACCAGCGCCGCTCCCAGGAAGCTTCCGACCACGCTGCCGAGGCCGCCGACGATGACCATGGCCACCGCCTGGATGGAGACGTCCAGATGGAACATTTCCGGCGCCAGCGCCCGGTAGTAACAGTAGCCCAGCACCGCGCCGGTGACGCCGCCGATGAAGGAGCTGCACCAGAAGGCGCGCAGCTTGTAACCGAAGGCGTCGACGCCGATGATGGCGGCGGCGAAATCCTTCTCGCGCACCGCGACCAGGGCGCGGCCGAAGCTGGTACGGCCGACATTCAGAATGAAAATGGTGACGACGACGCAGACCGCGAGCGCCACATAGTAGCGGCCGCCGTTCGACACCACCGGCATGCCGAGGATGCGCACCGCGGGTGCCTGCAAGGTGGCCTGGCTGCCGCCGCTGATGCCGGGGAAATGATTGATCACCCAGTCCACCATGTACTGCATCGCCAGGGTGCTGATCGCCAGGTACAGGCCTTTGACCCGCAGCGCGGCGAAACCGAATACGATGCCGCAGCTGGCGGCGATGAACCCGCCGCCCAGGACCGCCAGCTCGAACGGAACGCCGAAGCGGCCAAGATGGACCGCGCCGTAACCCCCGAGGGCCATGACCGCGGCATAGCCGAGGTGAATCTGGCCGGCCCACCCCATCAGCAAGTTCAGGCCGAGGGCGGCCGTGCTCCAGACGACCCACGGGAACAGATAGCCGAGCATATAGCGATCCGGGAGAAGAAACGGCGCCGCCAGGGCGAATAGCAGCACGACGCCGAGGAGATAGCGGTCAAACGGAATCGGCCACAATGCGCGTGCGGCGGGATAGCTGGTGTGGCGAATGCCTGCAAGACGAAAAAACATGGATCAGATCCTCTCGATGTCCGCGCGCCCGAAAAACCCGTACGGGCGCACCAGCATGGTCATCAGGATGACCAGTGAGCCCAGCACATCACGGCTGCCGCCGCCGATATAACTGTCCAGATAGGCCGGAATCACGCTCTCCAGCACCCCGAGCACGATCCCGGCAACCAACACGCCGACGATGCTGTCGAAACCGCCGAGGATGGCCACTGCCACCGCCTTCAGCAGCACCAGCGACAGATTCCAGTCGACGCCCTGCACCGATCCCCACACCAATCCGGCCCCCGCGGCAGCGATGCCGGCCAGACCCCAGGCCACACCCACCGCGCGCTCCACCGAAATGCCCACCGACCAGGCCGCCGCCTGATCGTCGGAAACGGCCCGTAAGATAATCCCCTGGCGCGAGGTGAAGAAAAACAGCGACAGGACGATGAGGATCAGGGAAATGAGGCCGCCCAGCAGGTAGCCTTTGTTGAGCAGGATGTCGCCGATCACAACCGGCGCGTTGGTGAACCCGAGATCGAGGCGCCGCATGGCGCTGCCGAAAACGATAGGCGCGGCGCCGCGCATCATGATCTCCAGGCCGAAGGTCAGCATCAGCACCATGATGACCGGCTGTCCCACCATGCGGCGCAACGCCGCGCGCTCGACCAGGCGGCCCACCAGAAACATCGCCACCATGGCGAGCAGCGCCGCCAGCCAGATCGGCGCGTTGATCAGGGCGGTGAACCACCACACGAAATAGCCGCCGAGCATGGTCAGACCGCCCTGCGCCATGTTGGCCACACCCGAGGCTTTGTAGATGAGAACTATGCCGAGCGCCACCAGGCCGTACATCATGCCCACCAGGGCGCCGTTGATCACCAGCTCGGCGAGAAACATGAGGTCCATGGTCGCTCTACTCCATCGTCATCAGAGTCAGGTCGCGGCGCAGATGTCCCACCGCACCGGTTTCGTAGGTGATGCGCACCTGAAAATCGATCTGGTCGCGGCCGTCGTAGAGCGCGGCGATCACCTCGGCGTAGCGCTCGTCGATCACATTGCGGCGCAGCTTGCGCGTGCGCGTCACCTCGCCGTCGTCGGGATCGAACTCTTTGTGCAGGTTGACGACGCGCTTGATGCGCAGCGCCGGCGGCTGCAATTCGTTGACGTGGCGAACGACGCCGGCAATGAGCTTGCACACTTCCGGCTTTTGCGACAGGTCGGCGTAGGAGGTGTAGGACACCGCGTGGCTCTGGGCCCAGTGGCCGACGGCTTCCATGTCGATGCAGATGATGGCGGTGATGAAGCTGCGGCCCGCCCCGATCACCGCGGCGTCGCGAATATACTGGCTGAACTTCAGGCGATTCTCGATGAATCCGGGAATGAATCGGTCGCCGGCGCTGGTGCGCACCACCTCGGCAACGCGTCCCAACACGACCAGTTGGCCATCGGGCTCGAGATAGCCGGCGTCGCCGGTGCACAGCCAACCGTCGACCAGGGCTTTGGCGCTGGCCTCGGGGTCGTTGTAATAGCCGTCGAAGACGCTCTCGCTTCGGACCAGGATTTCGCCGTCATCGGAGATGCGCAGTTCCACGCCCGGAAGTGCGCAGCCGACGGTGTGCAGCTTCACGTTCTCCGATGTCTGCGACGAGGTGAAGCCGCAGCACTCGCTCTGGCCGTAGAACTGCTTGAGGTCGAGCCCCAGGGCGCGGAAGAACAGAAAAGTGTCTTCGCCGATCGCCTCGCCGGCGGTGTAGGCGTGGCGCGCGTGGCTGAGGCCCAGATGATCCTTGACCGGGCCGAAAATCACCACTTCGCCGATCGCCCGCTGCAGCCGGCGCCAGGCGTTGGGCTTCGCGCCGCCGATGCGCTCGCGTTCGATTTCGACTGCAAGATCCGTGAAGTAACGGAACAGCCAGCGCTTGAGCGGGGTGGATTCGGCGATGCCGACCTGAACGCTGCCCAACATGCTGTCCCAGCTGCGCGGCGACGCGAAATACACGTTCGGCGCCACCTCCCGAATATTGCGCAACACGGTGTCCGGACGTTCCGGAATATTGACCGTGCAGCGCATGGCAATGGCGGTGGCGAGCGAATTCATCCAGTCGCCGACCCAGGCGAGCGGCAGGTAGGCCATGAAATTCTCGCCTTCGACGACGTAGTCGGCTGCAACCGCGTTGCGGATGGCTGCGAGGACGCGCTGGTGCCGCAGCAAAATGCCTTTGGGGGTGCCGGTGGTGCCCGAGGAGTGAATCAGGACGGCGCCATCTTCCGGCTGCGCCCGCGCCACCAGATCTTGCGCGAGGCCAGGATTTTCGGCGAGCCGCCGCCGCCCGGCGGCCTGCACCGCATCCATCGCGTGCAGCCCCGCTTGAGCGTAATGGGCCAGGCCGCGCTCGTCGTCGTAGATGATGTGTTCCGGACTGCCGGTTGAAGCACGCAATTCGAGCAGCTTGTCGACCTGTTCCTGGTCTTCGGCGACGGCAATTCGAGCCAGGCCTTTGTTGGCAAGGCGCTCCAGTTCGGAGGACGGGGCCTCGGGAAATGCGGGAACCGCAAATCCGCGCAGCAGCATCGCCGCGGCCATGGCGAAATACAGGCGCGGGCGATTGTCGCCGATGACCAGCAGCGCATCCAATGGGCGCAAGCCCAACTCTTCGACACCGGCGGCAAACGCGGTGACCTGTTCGAAATATTCCCGCCAGGTGTATTCCTGCCAGATACCGAGGTCGCGTTCGCGCATCGCCACCCGGTCCGGGATTTCTCTGGCGTTTGCGGCGAGGCGCGAGATCAGGGTCGCGGCGCCGTCACCGCTCGCGGCCCTGGCGTTGCCGTCGATTTCAGGCAGCATGGTCTTTGGTCTTTCCGAGGTAGGCGGAGATCACGCGGTCGTCAGCCAGCACCTGTCGCGGCAGCCCGGTGGCGATGGTTTCGCCGTAGCTCAACACCATCACATGATCGCAAATGCTGGCCACCACATCCATGTGATGCTCGATCAGCAGAACCGTAGTGCCCAGAGCGTCGCGCGTGTCGAGGATAAAGCGGGCCATGTACTCCTTCTCTTCCTGATTCATGCCCGCCATCGGTTCGTCGAGAATCAGCAAGCGCGGCTGCGCGGCGAGCGCGCGCGCCAGTTCCACCCGCTTTTGCAGGCCCAATGGGATGACATCGACCGGTTCGTCGCGCACATCCTCCAATTGCAGCAAGTCGATCACATCTTCCACGTGGCGGCGATGGCTTACTTCCTCTTTTTGCGACCACCACCAATAGAACAGCGTGCCGATGGCGCTGGGACGCATGTGAATGTGCCGACCTACCAGGATGTTGTCGAGCACGCTCATGCCACGGAACAGCGCGAGGTTCTGAAAGGTGCGCGCGATCCCCAGGCGCGCGACGCGGTGCGGGCGGATGCCGGCGATACTCTTGCCGTCGAAGTGTATTTCGCCCTGCTGCGGCGGATAGAAACCGGTCACCGCATTAATCAGCGTGGTCTTGCCGCTGCCGTTGGGTCCGACCAGCCCGAAAATTTCGCCCGGCTGGATCGCAAGCGAAACACCTTTGAGCGCCTTCAGCCCGCCGAAATTGCGCTCGACTTGCCGGCACGACAGGAGAGCGCCCTGGGGGAGTTCGGCCGCAGCGCTACCGCCAGGCCCCCGGTTCGCACCCGCTTGGCCGTCCGCCACGACGAGCTTCGGCTGTTCGCCCCCCATGCTTCGCATCCTCCTCACCCCATTATGCGTGAAAACTACTACCTAAGGAACGACAGGTCTTGCGTAAAGTAGTTGGAACCCTAGTTCCGCCGGCGGCGCAGGTGCGGCGCAATGGCGGCGATCAGGTCTGCCAAAGGAGAGCGTTGCCGGGCGAGCCCCGAAATGGGTGCGGAAGGAAAAGACGGCTACCCGGTTTCAATACGGTGCTAACGACGGATGCGAAACTGCCGGTATCATGAAACACTCGGCGGCCGCGCAAACGGGCGGTTGCCGGCCTAATGTAAGGAACGCCATGAAAGACATCTGTCGCGACCTGAGGGCCGAGTATCACGATCTGGACGCATTGGCCGGGTCGCTTACGAGTGCGCAGTGGCAGTTGCGCAGCGATTTTTACGGGTGGACGCCGTGGGACGAGATCGCGCACCTGTGCTACTTCGACGAAACGGCCCTGCAATCGGCAACCGCTGCCGACGCTTTCATCCGCGATGCCCAGGCGCTGAGGGTTCGTCTCGCGGGCGGCGAGGAAATCAGCGCGATTCAACGCGCTGCCTATCAACACCTGGACGGTCCGGCACTGCTGACGTACTGGCGGCAACGCTCGACGCGGCTGCTGGAAGCGCTTGCCCCGCTGGACGCGAAGACTCGCTTGTCGTGGTACGGGCCGCAGATGAGCGCCCGCTCCTTTGCCGCGGCCCGATTGATGGAAACCTGGGCGCATGGCCAGGACGTGTGGGATCTGGTGCGGCGCAAACGTCCGGCGACCGCGCGCCTGAAGCATATCGCTCACATCGGTGTGATGACGTTCGGATGGACCTTCGCCAACCGCGGTATTGCGGTTCCGGCAGCGGTGCCGGGCGTGGAACTCGCCGCGCCTGACGGCGGTATCTGGACTTGGGGCGATGTTTCCGCAACGGACTACGTGCGTGGCACGGCCGAGGATTTCTGCCTGCTGGTGACACAGCGCCGGCATCTCGACGACACCGCGTTGCAATACAGCGCTGGTGCAGCGCAGCAATGGCTGTCGATGGCGCAGTGTTTCGCCGGACCCCCAGCCAACGGCCCGGCGCCGGGGGTGCGACGGGTGCAGTATTGACAGCCGTTCGCGAGATTGCCGGCATTGCGCACGGCAGTTCGGGTCTGCCACTGGAACTGGGTCTGAGCGCAGACATCGAGTCCGCGCTGGCGCGCCTGATCCGAGGAAGCGGCGAGCAGTGCCTGTCCGACCATGCGTTCTCGAATCTATACTTGTTCCGGCGCGTGCACGACTACCGCTATCTGCCGGGCCCGTACCCCTGCGTTTCGGGGCGAACCTATGACGGCGTCCGGCATCTGATGCCTCTGGTCCCCTTGCGCGAGGTCCCCGCGTCCGCGGTGCAGACGCTGCTCGGCGACCGCGATTGTTTCTTTCCAGTGGCCCACCGCGACGTGCAGACGCTCGATCCGCAGCTGTTCGTTTGCACCCAGTCACGCGATGATGCAGACTATCTTTATGGCGCCGCCAATTTTTGTGACTACCGCGGCCGCGCGCTCGCCAAAAAACGCAACTTGATGAAGCAACTGCTGGCGGCGCACAAGCTGCGCTGCGAACCCTATGCGCCGGCGTTGCGGCAGGACGCTCTGGCGGTGCTCGATGGCTGGATGCACGACAAGGCCAAAGGCAAGGGGGAGGCCGACCAGGCGGCATGCGTCGAGGCGCTGCAGCACGCGCCGCAATTCGGACTCGAGGGCTTCGTGCATTATGTGGATGCCGAGCCAGCCGGGTTTTTGCTCGCGCAGGAGATTCAGCCGACCGTGTTCGTGATGCGTTTCGCCAAAGGCTTGAACGCGTTCAAGGGGATCTACCAGTACATGTTCCACCACTTCTGCACGCATTTCGATCGACCGGTGGCGTGGCTGAATTTCGAACAGGATATGGGACTCGCGAATTTTCGGCGCACCAAACTGTCTTATCAGCCCGCATCGCTGCTCGAAAAATTCCGCGTGCGTTTGCGCGCGCCGTAGCGGCGCGATCGCGATAGAGATGTGCAGGAAATATGGCTGTCCCTGCAACCGGACCGATTGCTTGGAACCCGTTGCAAAATGCATTCTGCGACGAGCCAATGCAGTGGAGCACGAGGAGATGTATTCCCGCGTTTGTAATGAGCTCTAAGCAGATTCTCAGTGAGGGTGCCATGAAATTCGACTACTCGGAACGTACGATCCAACTGGCCGCGCGCCTGACGGCATTCATGAATGAACACGTGTACCCCAACGAGAGCCGCTATTACGACGAGGTTCGCGCGGGCAGCTTGTGGCCGTCGGTGGTCGAAGAGCTGAAGCCCAAGGCAAGGGAGCAAGGCCTGTGGAATCTGTTCCTTCCGGATTCGGAGTCCGGCGCCGGCCTCACCAACCTCGAGTACGCTCCGCTATGCGAAATCATGGGGCGCGTGATGTGGTCGCCCGAGGTATTCAACTGTTCGGCGCCGGACACCGGCAACATGGAAGTGCTGGTTCGCTATGGCACCCCGGAACAGAAGAAGCGATGGCTCGCGCCGCTGCTGGCAGGCAAGACTCGCTCCTGTTTTGCCATGACCGAGCCCGCGGTCGCGTCCTCGGACGCGACCAATATCCAGGCTTCGATCGTGCGCGACGGCGATCGCTACGTCATCAACGGACACAAGTGGTTCTCCTCCGGCGCGCCCGATCCGCGCTGCGCGCTGTTCATTTTCATGGGCAAGACCGATCCCGCAAATCCAGACAAGCACAAGCAGCAGTCGATGATCATCGTGCCGCGCAATAGCGAAGGCGTGAAGCTGCTGCGTCCACTGCCGGTGTTCGGCTACGTCGGGTCGCCCGATGTGACGGGCGAGGTGCAGTTCACGGACGTGCGCGTGCCGGCCGCAAACATGCTGCTGGGCGAGGGGCGCGGCTTCGAGATCGCCCAGGGGCGTCTCGGCCCGGGCCGCATCCATCACTGCATGCGCCTGATCGGGCTCGCGGAGCGCGCGCTGGAGGCCATGTGCCGGCGCACCTTGGCGCGGGTTGCGTTCGGCAAGCCGGTGGCGGAACAGACCGTGACCCTGGAGCGCATCGCCGAGTCGCGCGTACTGATCGACCAGGCGCGCTTGCTGGTGCTGAAGACTGCCCATATGATGGACACGGTCGGCAACAAGGTGGCGCGCAAGGAAATCGCCATGATCAAAATCGCAGCGCCGAACATGGCCTGCCGCGTGATCGACTGGGCGATTCAGGCGCACGGCGGCGGCGGCGTAACCGATGACTTCGGACTGGCCCTCGCCTATGCCAACGCGCGGCTGCTGCGCATCGCCGATGGCCCGGACGAAGTGCACCGCAATCAGATCGGCAAGCTCGAGTTGTCGAAGTACCGGGCTAAATCGGCTGTTTAACCGGCTTGCAGCCACTTGACGCAAGACGTATTCCCTCGACGCTAGTAGCGTTTGGGCACGGTATCACTTGGCGGATCTGACGCAATGCCGCCCCCTATAGGGCGCTTATCCAGTTATCGATACTGAACACATGGCACAAATCGAAACCAACATCTCCACCGGCAGCGAAGGCTTCCAGGCCAATTGCACAGGCATGAGAGCCCTCCTCGAGCGCGTGCGCACGCTCGAGGAGCGCACCCGTCGTGCCTCGTCTGCGTCCAAATCACGCTTCGAGAAGCGCGCGCAGCTGCTGCCGCGGGAACGCCTGTCGCTGCTTCTCGATCATGGCACGCCGTTTCTGGAGCTGTCGACGCTGGCCGGATACTGCCTGGACAACCCGGACCCTGACCAGAGCGTCCCGGGCGGCGGCGTCATCGCCGGTATCGGTTATGTATCCGGCGTGCGCTGCATGGTCAGCGTATCCGACTCCGGCATCGATGCCGGGGCGTTGCAGCCGCGCGGGCTGGACAAGCAGCTGCGGGTCCAGGAACTGGCGCTGGAGAACAAGCTGCCGTTTGTGCAACTGGTCGAAAGCGCGGGCGCCAATCTGATGGCGTATCGGGTTGAGGAATTCGTGCGCGGCGGGAATCTGTTCCGCAATCTGGCGCGGATGTCCGCCGCCGGATTGCCGGTGGTGACGGTGACCCACGGTTCATCGACCGCGGGCGGAGCGTATCAGACCGGACTTTCGGACTACATCATCATGGTGCGCGGCCGCTCGCGCGCATTCCTCGCGGGCCCGCCGTTGCTGAAGGCGGCAACCGGCGAAATCGCCACCGAGGAGGAACTCGGAGGCGCGGAGATGCACACGGGTATTTCGGGCCTGGGCGACTATCTTGCGGAAGACGATCGCGACGCGCTGCGCATCGCCCGCGATATCATGGGCAAGCTCGAATGGAATCGCCAGCCGGTGCCGGAAGCCCCTCCGCGCATGGTGAAACCGCCGCGCTATGGCGTCGAGGAACTGCTCGGCATCATGCCGATGGATCACCGGCGGCCGGTGGACATGAAAGAGGCGATTGCGCGCATCGTCGACGATTCCGATTTTCTCGAATTCGGCGCGCTCTATGGCGCGGCTACCGTTTGCGGCCATGCGCTGCTCGATGGCCATCCGCTCGGGATCGTCACCAACAACGGTCCGATCGACGTTGCCGGGGCAAACAAGGCGACGCATTTCATCCAGGCGTGCTGCCAGGCCAGGGTGCCCATCCTGTACCTCAACAATACCACCGGCTATATGGTCGGCCGCACCTATGAAGAGGCCGGCATGATCAAGCACGGGTCGAAAATGATCCAGGCAGTGACCAACGCGACGGTACCCCAGATCACGATCTATTGCGGCGCCTCGTTCGGTGCCGGCAACTATGGCATGTGCGGCCGCGGTTTTCATCCGCGCTTTTGCTTTTCCTGGCCCAACGCCAAGACCGCGGTCATGGGCGGCGAGCAGGCGGCACAGACCATGGCCAACGTCACCGAAGCCGCGATGCGACGCAAGGGCGTTGAAGTCGACCAGGAAAAGCTCGACGAATTGCAGCGCAAAATCATCCATAACTTCGATCGGCAGATGGATGTCTTCACCACCAGCGCTCTGGTTCTGGACGACGGCGTAATCGATCCCCGCGATACGCGCTCCGTGCTCTCCTACGTACTTTCGATCTGCCGCGAGGCGGAGGCCAGAACTCCGAACCGGATGCAGTTCTCCGTGGCACGGCCCTAGGACCGAGGCGGGACAAGCGTTTGCCAGAATTCGAATTGGACGAGAATACGCCGCTGACTGATGCCATGACACAGACTCCGTTTCACAAGATCCTGATCGCCAACCGCGGGGAGGTCGCGCTGCGCGTGGTGCGCACCGCCCGCGCCCTCGGCTATCGCACGGTCGCCGTATTTTCGAGCGCCGATCGGTTGGCCCGACATGTGGAGCAGGCCGATCAGGCGGTACATATCGGCGACGCGCTGCCCGCGCATTCCTATCTCAACATCGGCGCCATGCTCGCGGCGGCGAAGCTGAGCGGCGCCGACGCCGTGCACCCAGGCTATGGATTTCTCGCCGAGAACGAAGAATTCGCACAGGCGTGCCGGGACGCCGGGCTGGTGTTTATCGGACCCTCGCCCGACGCGATCGTCGCCATGGGGAACAAGGCCAAGGCGAAGCAACTGATGACGGCTGCCGGTGTACCCTGCATTCCAGGCTACCAGGGCGAGGATCAGGGCGACGCGCGCCTGTTCGCCGAGGCGCAGAACATCGGCTATCCGGTCATGATCAAGGCAACGGCGGGCGGCGGCGGCCGCGGCATGCGTCTGGTGGGCGCGCCCGGGCAGTTCGCCGCTGCGCTCGCGAGCGCCAGATCCGAGGCGCAGAGCGCGTTCGGCAGTCCCGGGGTGATACTCGAGCGCGCCATCGTCACGCCGCGCCATATCGAGATCCAGGTGTTTGCCGACCGCTACGGCAATGCCATTCACCTCGGCGAGCGCGATTGCTCGGTGCAGCGCCGCCATCAAAAGCTCATCGAGGAGGCGCCCTCGCCGGCGGTCAGCGCCGAACTGCGGCAGCGTATGGGCGCGACCGCGGTCGCCGCCGTCAAGGCGATCGGCTACGAAGGGGCGGGTACCCTGGAATTCCTGCTCGATGCCGGCGGCGATTTTTATTTCATGGAAATGAATACCCGCCTGCAGGTCGAGCATCCGGTGACCGAATTCATCACCGGCCTCGATCTGGTGGAACTGCAATTGCGCGTGGCGAGCGGCGAGCCGCTGCCGCTCGCGCAGGACGCGGTTCGATTTCGCGGCCACGCCATCGAAGTCCGGCTGTGTGCCGAGGACCCGGATCAAGACTTCATGCCCCAGAGCGGTGTCATGGCGCAGTGGCAGATGCCCGGCAACATTCGGGTCGAAACCGCATTGGCGGCAGACGCGGAAATATCCCCGTACTACGATTCGATGATCGCCAAGCTGGTGAGCCACGGCAACTCGCGCGACGAGGCGCGGCGCAAGCTGATCGCAGCGCTCGAGGACGCGGTCGCCCTGGGCGTAAAGACCAATCAGAAGTTCCTCGCCAATTGCCTCAGGCATCCGCTGTTCGTCGCCGGCGGCGCGACCACCGCTTTCGTTGGCGCCCACGGCGAGGAATTGCTGCAGCCGGACGGCGACAGCGATGCCCGCGCCCATGCATTGGCAGCCGTACTGCTGTACGCCACGGCGACCGAAGCCGCGACCGGCCGCATCGGCTCCAGCATCGCGCACCGGCTGCCGATCGCATTCCGCTTCAACGCGGATACGCGGCCGTGCACTGCCAGCCTGCTCAACCTCGGCGATAGCCGCTATGCGGTGGCCATCGGCGATCGCAGTTTCGATCTGCGCGTATTCGACCTCGATCTGAATCGAATTCGGTTCGCCTGCGACGGCCTCATCGAGAGTGCGGCGTTCGTGCGCAACGCCACGGAACTGTTGCTCCACTATCGCGGCACCGCCTATGCGATCGAGGACCGAAGCCACGCGACGCCGGCGCGCCAGGGCGAGGGCGGCGCCAATGGCAAGATCCGGGCGTCGATGAACGGTCGCGTGGTCGCGGTGCACGTGGCGGTAGGCGATACGGTAAAAGCGGGGCAGCCGGTGATCACCTTGGACGCGATGAAGATGGAGCACGTTCATGCCGCGCCCGTTGCCGGCCGCGTAACCGCCCTCAACGCGGTGATGGGCGAGCAGGTGGCGATCTACCATGTGATTGCGGAAATTGAGAAAAGCGAATCCGTGTCTGCGACCCGAGACGCCTGAAACCAACTTGAAAGGATAATCATGGCCGAGACCTTGCCGGTACTGCTGGAGAAACGCGGCGTGGCGTTCTGGATTACCTTGAATCGTCCGGAAAAGCGCAATGCCATCAACCGCGAGGTCATCGACGGCATCCGCCGGGGGTATGTGCAGGCCCACGAGGATGCCGAGGTGCGCGTCATCGTTCTGACCGGCGCCGGCGAAAAAGCGTTCTGCGCCGGTGCCGATCTGCAGCCGGGAAAAGCCTTTACTTTCGATTTCGCGCGGCCCAATGTCGATTACGCCGACCTGCTGCGGCTGGCGCGCAGTTCCACCCTGCCGAGCATCGCGCGCGTCAACGGCGTATGCATGGCCGGCGGCATGGGATTGCTGAGCATGACGGACATGGCGGTGGCCACCGACCGGGCCCTGTTCGGCCTGCCGGAAGTGAAGGTCGGCGTGTTTCCGATGCAGGTGCTGAGCCTGCTGCAGGAATTGGTGCCGCAGCGCGCGCTGCGCGAGTGGTGCATCACCGGTGAGCCGTTCGACGCAGCAACGGCGCTGCGCCACGGACTGATCAATTACGCCGTGCCGGCGGCGGACCTGGACCAGAAGACGCAGTGGCTGGTCGATCGCCTGTGCGACAAGTCGCCGACGGCGATCCGGCGCGGCAAGTACGCGCTGCGCGCCATCGCCTCCATGTCTTTCGACGAGAGCATTGCCTACACCGAGAGTCAAATCGCGCTGCTGGCGATGACCGAGGACGCGAAGGAGGGTCTTGCAGCGTTCAATGAGAGGCGCAAACCGCGGTGGACCGGGCGCTAGGCGCGCGACGGCGCGCGCTGCGCACCCTTGCGCTTGGCCGCGCAGCTTTAGGACGGGGGAGAAGTAAATGACGCAATCCAAGGACAAGATCGTGCGCATCGGCGGCGCCTCCGGCTTTTGGGGCGACAGTTGCGTGGCCGCGCCGCAGCTTGTGCTCGGCGGAGATATCGATTACTTGGTATTCGACTATCTGGCCGAACTCACCATGGCGATCCTGGCCTCGGCGCGGAGCAAGAAACCGGAGATGGGTTACGCGACCGACTTCGTCGACATCGCGATGAAGAGCGTGTTGGCCGATGTCGTCAAGCGCGGCATCAAGGTGGTGAGCAATGCCGGGGGCATCAACCCGCGGGGCTGCGCCGCCGCCTTGGCGAAGCTGGCCCAGGACCTGGGCGTGAATCCGAACATCGCGGTGGTCGAGGGCGACGACGTCAGTGCGCAGCTTCCCGCACTGCGGGATGCGGGGCTGACAGACATGCTGACCGGCGCTGCGCTGCCCGAGCGCATCCTCAGCGCCAACGCCTATCTCGGCGCCCTGCCGATTGCCGCGGCGCTGCGCTCCGGCGCCGATATCGTAATCACCGGCCGCTGCGTCGATAGTGCGGTGACTCTGGGTCCGTTGATCCACGAATTCGGCTGGGCCGCCGGCGATTACGATCTTCTGGCCGCGGGCAGTCTCGCCGGCCACATCATCGAATGCGGCTGCCAGGCGACCGGCGGCTTGCATACCGACTGGGAGCAGATTCCGGACTGGGCGAATATCGGCTACCCGGTGGTCGAATGCCACGCCGACGGGCGCTTCGTCGTCACCAAACCCGAGGGAACCGGCGGTCGGGTGCTCGCCGCAGCCGTTGCCGAACAAATGCTCTACGAAATCGGCGATCCGGGCGCCTACATGCTGCCCGATGTCGTATGCGATTTTCGCCAGGTCCGGATCGAACAAGAGGGCGAACATCGCGTCAGCGTGCGCGGTGCGCGCGGCATGCCGCCTACCGACGCCTACAAGGTTTCCGCCACCTACATGGACGGATTTCGCTGCGCCGGCAGCCTGGTCATCGTCGGCATCGACGCCGCCGCCAAAGCGCGCCGCACGGGAGAAGCGATACTCGAGCGCACGCGCGCCATTTTCAAGAAGCTCGGCCTTCCGGACTACAGTGCCGCGAAAGTCGAGTTGCTCGGCGCCGAGAGCCTATACGGACCCCATTCCCGTGCGCGGGCTGCGCGCGAGGTCATGTTGCGGGTGGCGGTCAATCACACGATGAAGCCGGCTCTGGAAATTTTCGCGCGCGAAATCGCGCCGGCCGGTACTTCCTGGTCTCCCGGAACGACCGGACCAAATCTTGCGCGCCCGTCGGCGACTCCCTTGATCAAGCAATTCGCGTTTACGCTTCCCAAGCGCAAAGTCACGGCTCGGGTGGACATGGACGGGAATTCCCGGGAAATCGGGATTCCGCTCGAGGGCGGCTACCGGCCGACAACGGGCGAGTCGCTGCCGGACTCGACGCCGGCGCCGGGCGGCGGAAACACCGTCCGCTTGCCGCTGATCAAGCTCGCCTATGCGCGCAGCGGCGACAAGGGCGATATTTCCAACATCGGCCTCATCGCCCGCAAGCCGGAGTATCTGCCTATCATACTTGCGCAAGTCACGCCGGCAACGGTGAAAGCGTACTTTGCCCACCTGGTTCGCGGCGAGGTCAAGCGCTACCTGCTGCCGGGCATACAGGCCTGCAATTTCATGCTCTATGAGGCGCTCGACGGCGGCGGTACCGCGTCGATGCGCATGGATCCGCTCGGCAAAGGCATGGGGCAGATGCTGCTCGAGCTGCCGATCGACGTTCCGGAACCGTTGGCGCGCAGCCTGACTTTGTGACCGATTAGCGAGGCGGCAATGGATGTGAAGCGCAATTCCAACTACTACAGCGTCGAGCACGAGCAATTCCGCGACCTGGTGCGCAGCTTCGTCAAGCGCGAGATCGCGCCGCACGTCAACGACTGGGACGAGGCCGAAGAATTTCCGCGCGATCTGTATCGCCAGGCTGCCGCCGTCGGCCTTCTGGGCGTGGGTTACCCGGAGGAGTATGGCGGCACCCCAGGGGACGTTTTCTTTCAGTTGATCGTGGCCGAGGAGGTCGCGCGCGCCGGCTGCGGCGGCGTCAGCGCCTCGCTGTTCTCGCATACGATCGGCACGCCGCCGATCCTGCACGCGGGGAGTGCCGCACTGAAAGCGCGGGTGCTGCCGGAGATTCTTTCGGGGACGAAGATCTCTGCCCTGGCGATTACCGAACCTTCCGGCGGCTCCGACGTCGCCAGCCTGCGGACCACGGCGGTTCGAAACGGCGATCATTACCTGGTGAACGGCGACAAGACTTTCATCACCTCCGGCGTGCGCGCCGATTATTTCACCGTAGCGGTGCGTACCAACCCGGCGAACAAGGGCGCCGGTGGCGTGTCGCTGCTGCTGATCGAGCGCGACACGCCTGGCTTCACCCGCACGCCGCTGAAGAAAATGGGCTGGTGGGCTTCCGACACGGCGCAACTGCATTTCGAGGACTGTCGCGTGCCGGTGTCCAACCTGATCGGCGTCGAGAACGAGGGATTCCGCATCGTCATGCGCAATTTCAACTCGGAGCGCCTGTTCATGGCGGCCGGCGCCTACGGCTATTCCCAGGTGTGCCTGGAAGACGCGCTTTCCTGGGCGCGCGAGCGCAACACCTTTGGCGCACCGCTGGTCGAGCGGCAGGTGATCCGCCACAAGTTGGTGGATATGGCGATGAAGATCGAGGCCAACCGTGCGCTGCTCGAGGATCTCGCCTGGCGCGTGGAGCATCGCATCGGCGACGCCCACTTGCTGGTGGCACAACTGTGCATGCTCAAGAATCTGGCGATGCAAACGCTCCAGTTCTGCGCCGACGAAGCGGTGCAAATCCTGGGTGGCATGGGTTACATGCGCGGCACCCGGGTGGAGCGCATCTATCGGGAAGTGAAGGTCAATATGATCGGCGGCGGATCGGTTGAAATCATGAAGGACCTGGCGGCCAGGCAGTTGCAACTCTAGGGAGAGCGGATGATGGGCCTCAGAGACTACACGCTGTTCGATATCATCTCGCGCAACGCGCAGCTGCATCCGCAGCGCACTGCGATCATTTTCGAAGGCCAGCGCGTCAGCCACCGCGAATACCTGGCACGCGTGCTGCGCCTCGCGGCGGGTCTGGCGGCCGCGGGCGTGGGGAGCGGCGATCGCATCGGCATCGTGTCGCTGAACTGCCTCGAGTATCTCGATCTCTACGGTGCGGCGGCGCGGCTCGGAGCGATCGTGCTGCCGGTCAACTGGCGACTGAGTGCCGACGAGATCGTCGAGCTGCTGAACGATGCGACACCCAAGCTGGTGTTCGCCGACGCCGAGCACCAGGGGCTCGTGACGGCGGCGCGCGGGCGTCTGCCATCGGTCGAGCGCTGCTACGCGCTGGGTGTCGCGCAGGCGCCGTTCCTGGCGTATGCGGAGCTGCTGCGCGCGGACGCGGCGTTGGCCGACGCCAGCATGGCGCACGACAGGGTGGACAGCGACAGCGGCTACGTCATCATCCACACTGCGGCGGTGGCCGGACGCGCGCGCGGGGCGCTGATCTCGCATCGCGGCCTGATCACCGCGAGTACGCAACTGATCCACCACTGGAACCTCGGCACCGAGGATGTGCAGCTGGGCATGCTGCCGCTGTTTCATGTCACCGGCCTGGGCCTGTTCCTCGCGCTGCAGCAGGCCGGCGGCTGCACCGCGCTGTCGGCCCGCTTCGATGCGGCGGCGGCGGTCAGCCAGATCGTCGAGGAACGCGTGACCCTGTTTGCGGAATTTGCGCCCATGCTCGGTACTCTGCTCGACCGCGCCGCCGCGTCGGGGGCCGACCTGTCCAGCCTGCGCGTGGTATCCGGCCTGGACACGCCGGACACCATCAAGCGCTTCGAGACCGCTTGCCCGAATGCGCGATTCTGGGCCGCATATGGCCAGTCGGAAGTATCGGGCGGGGTGACGTTCGCGCCGTTTCGGGAGCGCCCCGGCGCGGCGGGCCGGCCGGCGCTGTTCAGCACCGTGGCCATCGTCGATGATCTGGACCAGCCCGTGCCCGCGGGCCAGACCGGCGAGATCGTCGTGCGTGGTCCGATGGTGTTCAAGGGCTATTGGAACTGCGAGGCGGACAACGCGTTCACGTTTCGCAACGGCTGGCACCACACCGGCGATATGGGGCGCTTCGATGCCGACGGTTATCTCTGGTACGCAGGCCGCTCACCCGCCAAGGAACTGATCAAACCCGGGGGTGAGAACGTGTATCCGGCCGAAGTCGAGCAGGCGATCCTTGCGCACCCGGCGATCGCCGAAGCGGTGGTGCTCGGCGTGGCCGATGCACACTGGGGGGAAGCGATCAAGGCCGTGTGCGTATGCAAGCCCGGGGAACGCGTGAGCGCGGACGACCTGATCGAGTTCGTCGGCCAACGCATCGCCCGTTACAAGAAGCCCAAGCATGTGCGCTTCGTCGCGCAGTTACCGCGGACCGCATCCGGGTCGGTCGACCGCCAGGCGGTGAAGCAGGAACACGGCCAGGGGTGAGATTGCCTTCGCAGGCGCCGCATAGATCGCCGGCTAGGGTCGACGCGGGCGGGCCGTCCCAAGCAGGATCGCGACGCGTTGCAAACGCGGGCGGCCGCAATCGGCGTCGTCGACGTCGCTTCGGTTCGAGCTTTCTTGTTAGTATGGGGGGTCAAGGAGAAAGGATCTAAACATGTCCGAAATCATGAGGGGGGTGTTCCATCGTTTCGATCCGCTGGTGCCGCCGGTGCCGGTACTGGTCGACGTCTCGCGCAGCGGCCGGGAGTATCCGGAAGAGTTTCGCTCGAACCTGCCGTTCACCGTCTTGCACGACAATGTCTCGATGTACGTCGATCAGCTCTGGGGCGAGGCCCCGAACCTGGGCGCGACGATGCTCTATGCACAGTTCCCGAGCTTCTGGATCGACAGCAACCGCAACGAACTCGACATCGACGCCGATCTCATCGACGGCGAATGGCCGGTGCCGCTGCAGCCGACGGTATCGAAACGCGGGCTGGGCCTATTGAAGTCGAAGTCCCGCTACGGTGAACCGGTGCACGAGCGCAAGCTCACGGTTGCCGAGGTGATGGAACGCATCGAAAAATACCACCGTCCCTACTACGCGGAACTTGCGGACATCATCCGGCGCCTGAAATCGGCGTTCGGCGTCGTCTATCAGCTGAGCTGCCACTGCATGTCCGCAGTCGGTGCACCGACCCACCCGGACGCGGGCCAGGAGCGCGCCGACTTCAACCTCGGCAATCTCAACGGCACGACCTCCTCCGCGGAATTCATGGAGTTCGTGACCAAGGCCGTGACGTCCCTGGGTTACACCTGCAGCATCAACTTCCCCTACAGCGGCGGCGAACTGAACAGCCGCTTCGGCAACCCGGCGAACGGGGTCGAAAGCATCATGGTGGAGATCAACAAGAAGTTGTTCATGGACGTCAAGACCTTCAAGAAGAAGCCGGAGTTCGGACGCGTTCAGGCGGACGTGACCCGGATCCTGCAGGCGGTCGCGAACCGCGCCAGAGCAGGCGCGGTCAAATGAGAAAACTAATCCTCGCCATCGCGATGCTGGTGGCGGCCGGAGCCGCGCATGCGCAGGGCTATCCGACCAAGCCGGTGAGGATCATCGTCCCGTTTGCGCCGGGCGGCGCCACCGACCTCATCACGCGGATCGTCGCGCAGAAGCTGAGCGACAACCTGAAGCAGCAATTTTTCGTCGAAAACCGCGGCGGCGCCGGCGGTCTGGTCGGCTCGGAGGTGGCCGCGAAGTCAGCGCCCGACGGCTACACGCTCGTCATGGGAACGAGCGGAACGCACGCGATCAATTTCAGCCTCTACGACAAGCCGCTCTACGATCCGGTCAAGGACTTCAAGGCGTTGACGCGCGTTGCCGTGTTGCCGAGCATGATTCTCATGCATCCATCGGTGCCGGCGAAAAACTTGCGCGAGCTCATCGCCTACGCGAAGGCAAATCCCGGAAAGCTGGCCTATGCGTCGGCCGGCAACCTGCTGTATCTCTCCGGAGCGCTGTTCACGAGCATGGCGGGCATCGATATGCTGCACGTGCCGTTCAAGGGGGCGGGGCCGCAGATCAGCGCCATCATGAATAACGACGTCCAGATCGCGATCACGCCGGTGTTCAGCGCACTGCCGGCGGTGAAGTCGGGGAAGGTGAAGGTGTTAGCGGTCACCAGCGCGCAGCGCATGAGCGCGGTACCCGAGTATCCGACGGTCGCGGAATCCGGACTGCCCGGCTACGAAGCGGTGTCCTGGTACGGACTATTCACCACCGCGGGTACACCCGCGGACGTCGTCAGCCGGTTGAACGTGGAGCTCCGAAAAATCCTGGCGCTTCCCGAGATCAAGGAGGCGTTGGCGACACAGGGCGCGGAACCGGTAATCGACACGCCCGAGGAGTTCGCGGCGATCGTGCGCGCCGACGTCGAGAAGTGGGCGCAGATCGTGAAGCAGACCGGCGCCAAAGCCGACTGAGGCGCATCGGCATATCGCAGCGCGCCCGCAACCTCGAGCCGAACAGGTTTGTCGCTGCCGCCGCAGGAAGTGGTGCGCCTCAAAACCGAGATGCATGCCGACTGACTTGTTGCTGCCTCGACCTACCCTGAGCGGGTTGGAATCGCGCGGTGGTCGCGCGTCCTGAAACGAAGGTAGTATAAAATTCGCCATCCAACCATCGCAGGCATATCCGGGAGCAGGCCCCATGTTCGATCCCATCACGCTGCCGTTCGGCGCCAAGATGCTGTTCAATACCCTCAAGCTCAATTCCGGCGTCACCTTCGATGAAGTCGAACTGGCCGTGGGGGAGATGTGCAACGTCGTCAAGGAAACCTACGGCGGCGACAAGGGCGGGTTCATCGCCGGCCAGGTGTACAAATTCTCCGGCTTCGTTTCCGACCAAGGCTCGCTCGGCGCCTCGCGCAGCGAGGACGAGCACTACGTCATCGTCACTTACTGGCGTTCGTTCGAAGAGCACGAGAAATCGCACGCCGACGCGATCTTCGCCACCAAGTTCGCGGCATTGGGGAAGATGTGTTCCGATACCAAGGAACTGGGCTACGACATGCTGTGGCAGGGCGCGCCGGAAGGACATTAGCGCCGGTTGGCGCCGTGCTGAACCGAAGCTCTACTCACAGGCAGCTGTGGGCCGTTTGTTCCCTCTGACACCTCAATCACTGTGAGCAGGACAGGCTCCGATGGAATGAGTTACGGCGTCACTGTAGGCGACCGCTTTGCGCAATGAATCTGGTGGTCTGGAGTTAGCCGGTTGTTCCCTCTGACGCCAGCGCGCTACTGAAATTTCGGCCAGCAGCGGCTTTTCAAAGATGCGGGCTCAGACTCCCGTCCCCATATAGCGGACTGACAGCCTTCCCGAGAACAGGCTCTCAACAACGTTCCACTTGAGGCGCCGGGTTCGCTCTAGATATCACGCACCATGGATCTAGTCTGCGATTCGATCGACCAATCTTGTAATCCAAAGAATTGCCGGAGTACGCAGGCGTTCATGGCTTGCTGCCGCCGAAGATGGCGAAGTTTAGGCGGCGATAATGACAGGCGACCTCGATGAACGCGGCGTCGCGCAACCACATCAGGTGTTCCTCGACCGCGGCCGGTTGGTCCTCATCTAAGTAATTTTGAAACCAGCTCTCGTCGCGCTCGCCGGAGAGCGTGACGTGCTCGCGCCAGAGCGCCTCGTAGCGCTTTGTCCAGGCTGGTGTCGCGCCGAGGACGAGCTCGCGGTTTACGAACATCCCGCCTGGGCGGAGCGCACGGTGGATGCGCTGGTAGAGTGCACGCGCACCCGCGCCGTCAAGGTGATGAATGGCGAGGCCCGAGACGACGAGGTCGAACTCTCCGGCGCCGAGATCGCACGCACCGAAGTCGGTCTGGCGGAACGTCGCGCGCGGCGCGAAGCGCGCCAATCGGCGAGCGCACATTGCCAGCATGTTCTCCGACAGGTCGCACGCGACGACGGTCGCCTCGGGGAACGCAGAGAGCACGAGGTAAGCGAGCGCTCCGGTGCCGCAACCTAGGTCGAGCGCGCGGACCGGCCGGCTCGTATTGAAAGGCAGCACATCAAGGATCAGCTCGCCCTGTTCGCGATACTGGGGCACGATCCGTAGGATCTGCGTGTCGTAGGCGGAGGCTTCCTCGTCAAAGTGTGCTCGTACGCGATGAAGATCCACGGGCCCTCCTTGGCGCGTCGAGCCGAACGCAGCCTTGCTGCAGGCTCTCCCGCCGAACAGTGTCTACACGGGTAACAATGCCCGCACATCAATTGAAAATACCAGCAGAGATTATGCCTGCGCGCTCCACCGCTCCGCAACGACTGGCACTTGCCGGCGCCCATATGACGCCTCCCACTATAGCGCAGCGTCACGCGGCGCCGACTGGCCGCTTGCGGCCGGTGTTGCCCGTGACACCCCCTGCCTACTGAAATTCCGGCCAGCGTCTGCTACCCAAACGTACCGGAGACAGCCCTTCGTTAAGGCTTGTACGACGCCAGCCCACTGCGCTGTGCCGCCTCGGTCGTGTGCTGCCATCTAGGTGAGCAAGGTTTGCATGGGAATAGGCGGCCATTGCGCGACCGGCAAAGCTAATTCCAAGAACTGAGCAGTTTCGCTGCGGTCGGTAATCCACTGGTTGCTATAATGGCCCCTCTTTCGGCCGCGGTTCTACGCTAATCGCGCCGATCCCATTCTTGCCGCCCCCTGCCATGAGCACACTGAAAACCAACCTTCATGCGCGTTCCGCCGAATTCCGCGCCAATGCCGCGGCGATGTCGGCGCTGGTGGCGGATCTGCACGCCAAGATCGACCAAGTGGCCTTGGGCGGCGGCGAGGCCGCGCGCGCCAAGCATGTCGCCCGCGGCAAACTGCTGCCGCGCGAGCGCGTGCGCACGCTGCTCGACGCGGGCTCGCCATTTCTCGAATTGTCGCAGCTCGCGGCCCTTGATATGTACGACAACGAGGCGCCTTGCGCCGGCATTGTCACCGGCATCGGCCGCGTCGAGGGCCAGGAATGCATGATCGTCGTAAACGACGCGACGGTGAAGGGCGGCACCTATTTCCCGATGACGGTGAAAAAGCATCTACGCGCGCAGGAAATCGCGGCGCAGAACAATCTGCCCTGCATCTACCTGGTGGATTCCGGCGGCGGCAACTTGCCCACCTGGGAAGAGGTGTTTCCAGACCGCGAGCACTTCGGCCGCATCTTCTACAACCAGGCAAATATGTCGGCAGCCGGGATACCCCAGATCGCGGTGGTGATGGGTTCATGCACGGCTGGCGGCGCCTATGTGCCGGCGATGGCGGACGAGTCGATCATCGTCAAGGGTCAAGGCACGATCTTTCTCGGCGGTCCGCCGCTGGTGAAAGCCGCCACCGGCGAAGTGGTTACGCCCGAGGAGCTGGGCGGCGCCGATGTGCATACGCGCCAGTCCGGGGTCGCCGACCACTACGCTGTGAACGATGCGCATGCGCTGTCGATTGCCCGCACCATCGTCGCCAATCTGAACCGCGTGAAGCAGGTGAACACGGCGCTGCGCGAGCCGCGCGAGCCCCTGTACCCGACCGAAGAGCTGCGCGGCGTCATCCCCGCCGACCGGCGCAAACCCTACGATGTGCGCGAGATCATCGCGCGCATCGTCGACGCCAGCGAACTGGACGAATTCAAGCAGAATTACGGCACGACGCTGGTGACCGGTTTCGCCCATGTTTACGGTTATCCGATCGGCATCGTTGCCAACAACGGCATCCTGTTTTCGGAATCGGCGCTGAAGGCGACGCATTTCATCGAGCTATGCTCGCAGCGCGGCATCCCGCTGCTGTTCCTGCAGAACATCACCGGTTTCATGGTCGGCAAGAAATACGAAACCAGCGGCATTGCCCGCGATGGCGCCAAGATGGTCACCGCGGTGTCGTGCGCGCGCGTGCCCAAGTTCACGTTGATCATCGGCGGCAGCTACGGCGCCGGCAACTATGGCATGTGCGGCCGCGCCTACTCGCCCCGGTTCCTGTGGATGTGGCCCAATGCACGCGTGTCGGTCATGGGCGGACCGCAGGCGGCCTCGGTGCTGGCCACGGTCAAGCGCGACGGCATCGAGGCCAGGGGCGGCACCTGGAGCAAGGAAGAGGAAGAGGCGTTCCGGCAGCCGATCCTGGACCAGTACGACCGCCACGGCCACCCTTACTATGCCAGCGCGCGGCTGTGGGACGACGGCGTGATCGCGCCCGACGATACACGGCGTGTGCTCGGTCTCGCGCTTTCGGTCGCATTGAACGCGCCGATCGAGGCGACGCGCTTCGGCGTGTTCAGGATGTAAGCGACCATCGAGGATGAAGCGATGAAATACCAAACCCTGCAACTCGCCGCACAACACGGCGTCGGCGTGATCTGGATGAATCGTCCTGAAGTGCGCAACGCCTTCAATGAAACCATGATCGCCGAGCTGACGCAGGCGTTCCAGTCCGCGGACGCGGACGCGAGCATACGCGCCGTGGTGCTGGCGGGGCACGGGCCGGCATTCTGCGCCGGCGCCGACCTCAATTGGATGAAAAAAATGGCTGGCTACAGCCTGAAACAGAACCATGCCGACGCGATGCAGCTGGCGACCATGCTCAACACCATCTTCATGATGAAAAAGCCAACCGTCGCCCGCGTGCACGGACCGGCTTTCGCCGGGGGCATGGGCCTGGTCGCGGCCTGCGATATCGCGGTCGCCGCGCAGGAGGCGGAGTTTTGCCTGTCGGAAGTGAAACTGGGGCTGACTGCGGCCACCATCAGCCCATACGTGGTCGCCGCCATCGGCGAGCGCTACGCGCGGCGCTATTTCCTGACTGCGGAACGCTTCACCGCCGCCGAAGCGTTTCGAATCGGCCTGGTCCATGAACTCGCGCCGATGGAAGAACTCGACGCCACGGTCAACGCGCTGCTCGGTCATTTGATCGTGGCGAGCCCCGCCGCAATCGCCGCGAGCAAAGAATTGATTCGCACGGTCGCGCGCGCCCCAATCGACCAGACGATGATGGTCGATACCGCAACGCGCATTGCCGTCGCGCGCGCGTCCGTCGACGGCAAGGAGGGGATTCGCGCCTTCCTGGAAAGGCGCCAACCTTCCTGGACCGAACCAGGCAAACCGGCCAAACCAAGCGCGGACCGGGCAAGCAAAGGAAAAAAGGGGTGACCGCGCCGGGTATTCCCTTCTACGGCCACGGTTATTGGAAGCAAAAATTATGTTCAAAAAGATTCTGATTGCAAACCGCGGCGAGATCGCCTGCCGGGTGATCAAGACTGCGCAGCGCCTGGGCGTCAAGACCGTGGCCGTATATTCGGAGGCCGACACCGGCGCGCGCCACGTGGACCTCGCCGATGAGGCGTATTGCATCGGTCCCGCCGCGGCCAAGGATAGCTATCTGCGCGGCGACAAAATCCTCGATGCGGCCAGGCACTCGGGCGCAGAAGGCGTCCATCCCGGCTATGGCTTCCTGTCCGAAAACGCCGATTTCGCCGACGCGTGCGAGCAAGCGGGCCTCGCGTTCATCGGACCGCCGGCCGCGGCGATCCGCGCCATGGGCAGCAAGAGTGCGGCCAAACACATCATGGGCAAAGCCGGGGTGCCGCTGGTGCCCGGTTATCACGGCGACGCGCAGGAACCGGCGCGGCTGCAACAAGAGGCCGATAGGATCGGCTATCCGGTGCTGATCAAGGCCTCGGCCGGCGGCGGCGGCAAAGGCATGCGCATTGTCGAAACTGCTGCGGCTTTCGCCGCCGCGCTCGCCTCCTGCCAGCGCGAATCCAAGGCGAGCTTCGGCGACGAGCGCATGCTGCTGGAAAAATACCTCACACGTCCGCGCCACATCGAGATTCAAGTGTTCGCCGACACCCAGGGAGATGCACTGTACCTGTTCGAGCGCGATTGTTCGGTGCAGCGGCGCCACCAGAAAGTGCTGGAAGAAGCGCCGGCGCCGGGCCTGACCCAGGCGCGGCGCAACAGCATGGGCGAGGCGGCGGTCGCGGCGGCCAAGGCGATCGGCTACGTCGGCGCTGGAACGGTGGAGTTCATCGTCGAACCGGGCGACGGGATGAGCGCGGGCAGGTTTTACTTCATGGAGATGAACACCAGGCTGCAGGTCGAGCATCCGGTGACCGAAATGATCACCGGCCTGGACCTGGTCGAATGGCAGTTGCGCGTGGCCTGCGGCGAACCGCTGCCGTTGGCACAGGACGAACTCGCCATCTCCGGCCACGCCCTGGAAGCGCGCATTTATGCCGAGGATCCGGCGAAGAACTTTTTGCCCTCTACCGGGCGCATCACACACCTCGCGACGCCGGTCGAATCGCGCCATGCGCGCATCGACACCGGCGTGCGCATCGGGGATGCGATCACGCCGTTCTACGACCCGATGATCGCCAAGCTGATCGTCTGGGACACGGACCGGCCGGCGGCGCTCGCACGCATGCGCGCCGCGCTGCAACAGTTCCAGGTCGTGGGCGTCACCACCAATACCGAATTCCTCGCACGACTGGTCGACTGCGAGGCGTTCGCGACTGCGGATCTGGATACCGGTCTGATCGAGCGCAATCGCGCCCTGCTCTTTCCCCCGCCGGCGGTGGCGGCTGACGAGGTGTTGGCGCTCGCCGCGCTGGCGGAATTGCTGGATATCGAACGCCGGGCAAAGGAGCGAGCCGCGGCATCGGGGGACCCCTGCTCTCCCTGGGGCGCGTGCGACGGCTGGCGCCTGAACCAGGATAATCATCACATTCTGGTATTCCGCCAGGGCGAACGCGAGCAGGCGGTCACGGCGCATTATCGCCCTGGCCGCTTCGAGCTCGACCTTCCCGGCGGCAGACACGCCCTCACCGGCGCCTGGCAGCCCGACGGCAGTCTCACCGCCCGGCTCGAAGACCGCGTGCTGCGCGCAAACGTGATCCGGTCGGGGCAGACTCTGGACGTATTCTTTCGCGGCACCCGCTACCGGCTGGAACTGCATGATCCCGCTTTGCATGAAATCGAGACCGACGCGCACGACGGAAACCTCGCCGCGCCGATGCCCGGGAAGATCATCGCCGTACTGACAACCACCGGGGCCAAGGTCGCGAAAGGAACACCGCTGATTATCCTGGAAGCGATGAAAATGGAGCACACCATCAATGCGCCGGGCAAAGGCACAGTGAAGGAAATCCATTTTGGAGTGGGCGAGCAAGTCGCGGAAGGCGCGCAGTTGCTCGGATTCGAGCTGGACACCGAGTAAGACGCAAGGACCCGCCGTGACGCTTCCGAAACAAGTACGCATCGTCGAAGTCGGCCCGCGCGACGGCCTGCAGAACGAAGCCGCCGTAGTACCGGCCGCGGTCAAGATCGAGTTGATCCACCGCCTCGCCGACGCCGGTCTGCCGGCGATCGAGGCCACCGCCTTCGTCTCGCCGAAATGGATTCCGCAAATGGCGGACAACGCCGAAGTCATGGCGGGCATCCGCAAGAAACCCGGCGTCGCTTATTCGGTGCTGGCGCCTAACATGAAGGGCTTCGAGGCGGCGCTGGCGGCGGGCGCCGAAGAGATCGCCGTCTTCGGCGCCGCGTCGGAGGCGTTCAGCCAGAAAAACATCAACTGTTCCATCGCCGAGAGCCTGGCGCGCTTCGAGCCGGTCGCACAGGCAGCGAAGCGACGCGGCGTGCGCGTTCGCGGTTATATCTCCTGTGTCGCCGGCTGCCCGTATCAGGGGCCGGTCGAACCCGCGGCGGTGGCCGCGGTCGCCGCTGAACTCTATCGCATCGGCTGCTACGAAGTTTCCCTGGGCGACACCATCGGCGTCGGCACGCCGGGCAAGATACAGGCGATGCTGACGGCGGTGGCAGATGCGGTGCCCCTGGACAAGCTCGCGGTCCACTTTCACGACACCTACGGCCAGGCGCTGGCCAATCTGTACGCGGCGATGGAACTGGGCGTGGCCACCATCGACAGTTCGGTCGCGGGATTGGGCGGCTGTCCCTATGCCAAGGGCGCCTCGGGCAATGTCGCCACCGAAGACGTGCTGTACCTGCTGCATGGCCTGGGCATAGAAACCGGCGTAAATCTGGACCTGGTGTTCGAAGCCGGGCGTTTCATCTGCGAACAGTTGCAGCGCGCGCCGAGTTCCAAGGTGGCGCGGGCGATGGCAGCGAGCAAACCCGCATGACCCAGGCCGCGCTCATCGAGCAGGAAGAGGAAGTCGCCTCCCCCTGCGTAAATATTTGCCGCATGGACGAGACGAACGGCTACTGCGAAGGTTGCCGGCGCAGCCTGGAGGAAATCGCCTTCTGGTCGCAATACACTGCATCTGAAAAGCGCGCCGTGTTGGCGCTGCTCCCGGCGCGAAAACAAACGCTTTGAACTTGCCGCCGCAAATCCGGGTGCTGGAGCGCGGCTGGCTGTCCAGCAACAACATACTGTTCGACAACGGCGACACCTGCACGCTGATGGACAGCGGCTATCATGCGCACGCGGCGCAAACGCTGCAGCTGCTGCAGCATGCCCTGGGCGGCAAAGCGCTCGCCCGGCTGATCAACACGCATTGCCATTCCGACCACATGGGCGGCAACGCCGCGGTGCAGCGCGCCTACGGCTGCCGCATCAGCGTGCCCGCCGGCGAAGCGCCGGCCATCGCCGCCTGGGACGAGCAGGCGATGATGCTCGGCTACACCGGCCAGAGCGCGGAGCGCTTCGGCTTCGACGACACTATTGCCGCCGGCGACAGATTGCAGCTGGGCGGCCTGGAATGGGAAGCGCTGGCAGCGCCGGGCCACGACCGGCACGCCCTCATGTTCTACGCGCCCGCTGCGCGCATCCTGATTTCGGCCGATGCGCTGTGGGAGAACGGCTTCGGCTTGATTTTTCAGGAGCTGTCCGGGCAGGCAGGCGGTTTTGCCGACACGCGCGCGACGCTGCAAGCGATTTCGCGCCTGCAGATCGATACGGTCATCCCCGGCCACGGCGCCCCCTTCGGCCAGGTCGAGCGCGCGCTCGCAACAGCGTTTCAGAGGCTGGATGCCTACGAGCGCGATCCGACCAAGCTCGCGCGGCACGCGCTCAAGGTGATGCTGAGCTTTTCGCTCATGATCCACGGCAGGATCGCGCTCGCAGAACTGACGCAGTTTTTCGCCGACAGACCGATCTACGGCGACGTCAACCGGCGTTTTCTGCAGTTGTCCGAGAACGAGTTGAGCGAGTATCTGGTGCGGGATCTGGAGCGTGCCGGGGCGCTGAAGCCTGAGGACGGTTGGCTGGTCGCGGCCTAGATCGGCAGTTCCTTGCCGCCGCTCACCGGAGAACTCTCTCGTCCTGCTTGCGGGAGCGGGACAAAGTGCGGGGAGCCCTCGTCATACATTTTGAAGCTATGCCGCTGCCACTTCCACCAGTTCGCTCATCGAGGCAGGCGCAGGAATTGGCAGACCATCCTGCTTGAGGCTTTCGATATGGAACTCAATGGCCTCCCGAATAAGCGAAATCACCTCTTCTTTCGTTTCCCCGGCAGCAATGCAACCAGGAAGGTCCGGAACGTGGGCTCCATAGGAGAGAGGGCCCTTTTCGACAATAACGAGGTATCGCATAGGTGTCACTCCTGTTTCCTTAGACCGGCCTGCTTTAGTGCGCTGTTCAGTGTTCCAGGCGGTATGTCCACGCTTGGTTTCCCCGATATCGTGACGGTTCCTGTCTTTGTCGGGTGATGTAATTGCCGATGACTGCCTTTCATTCGAACCTGAAACCATCCATCGGATTCGATCATGGAGATGAGTTCGCGCACCTTTATTCGACACAGTTTACTCCTAGTCCGCTTTTCGCAGCGCGCGCCAGAGCCGGCCGCCGCCGGTGCTGCCTTCCATGGTGTCGCCGTATACGCGTCCGAAAAATTGTAGCGGAACCGACGGACGCCGGGTTACGTCGATTACGGCGAAACGGATCTCGGCGCCGCGCAGATGAGCGCTTTGCAGCAAGGTGCGTCCGCCCGTGCGTCTGGCGAAACCTGAAATTTCCTGAAAGCGCTGGGTGAACTCGATCTCCATCGAATCGGGCTTTGCTCCCTCAAGTTGCACTTTCCAGGTGCCGGCTACTTTTGCCGGCACGATCCAGAGATAGACGGTGCTCGCTTGCACCGGCATCACCGGCTTGCTCATGCCTTCGAGCACCGCTTTGGCGTCGGGCTGCCACTCGCCCATGTCCCAGTCGTGCGACACCACGCGCGTGCCGGGCCTCAATTGATTAAGTAGGCGCGGCCGCAGTTGCAGGTTGACCTCGGGCAGGAGGTACATGGTGAGTACCGAGGCTTCGCGGATGTCGGTTTCGAACAGGTCGCGCACGTAGAACCGGGCGCGCGCGGCGACGCCGGCCTGGCGCGCCGCTTCATTGCTGGCGTCGACCAGGCGCGGATCGAGTTCGACGCCGAAGCCGCGCGCGCCGCGTTCTAGTGCGGCGGTGATGACGATGCGCCCGTCACCCGAACCGAGGTCGATCAGAACATCGTCCGGGCCGACCTCGGCCAGGTCTAGCATTTTGTCCACGACCGCTTGCGGCGTGCGGATGTAGGGGACCTCTTCGCCGACGATGGGAGACTGAAGGTCGGGACCACCCGGAGAGGTGGCGGCGGATTGCGCGCATGCTTCTGCGCTCACCAACGCATATAACGCGACCGCAGCCAGCAGGCGCCGCCGCATCCGCGCTATGCGCCTTTCTTGCGGCGCGGTATCGGCTTGCCGCTGTCGCGCCACTGCACCGCTTTGTGGAATCCCTGCGTTTCGGCGTAGTCCTTGAACCACAGGCCCTCGGGCGAGTGGCGGGTGATGCCGTCGAAGAGGGTGGCAAACATCTGCGTCGTCGCCAGGCCCATGTTCTCGTAGGCCTGATTGATCATCAGCTTTTGCATCATCAGCTGGTTTCTGGGCACCCCGGCCATGCGCCTGGCCAATGCGTCCACCGCGGCGTCGAGCGCGTCTGCGGGCACCGCATCGTGGACCAGGCCCCATTCCTTGGCGGTCCTGCCGTCTATGGTGTCGCCGGTCAGCAGCATGCGCTTGGCCTTCTCCGCGCCGAGGCGAAACACCCACATCGCCGTCGTCGGGCAGCCCCAGACACGCGCCGGCATGTAGCCGATCTTCGCGTCCTCGGCCATGATCACGATGTCAGCGCACAGCGCGATGTCGCTGCCGCCCGCGACTGCGTAGCCGTGCACTTTGCAGAGGGTCGGCTTGTAGCTGCGCCAGAGCGAGAAGAAATCGTCGGTGTTGGCTTTCATGCCGCGATAATCGATCATCGGGTCCCAGGGCATGTCCTGGGTGTAGGAGTTCTTGCCCTTCTTTTCGGCAAACTCCTTGAGATCATAGCCGGCGCAGAACGCGCGGCCGGCGCCCTGCAACACGATCACGTGCACGCCGTCGTCGGCATTGGCCTCCTCCACGGCGAGACGAATTTCGCGCGGCATGGCCAGGCTGATCGCGTTCAGCCGCCGCGGGCGATTCAGAGTGATGCGCGCAATGCGGCCCTTCTTTTCATACAGCAGCGTCTTATAGCTCATCGAGGCCTCCCGCCAATGGCTTGCCGGCGTCAGGAGTACTTGCGCGTATCGTCGATGACCTTGCCGTCGTTGGGCAGGCTGCCAGCGGGCACGAATTCGATATCGCCGCGCAGCTTGGTCACGTCGCGGATCGAGGCGACCAGCGCCGCTTTCAGTGCCCCGCCCTGGCCGTTTGTTTCGCAGCGCAGCGTCATGCTGTCGTTGCCGGTTTCGCCGGCGACCACCAGACGCGCCCTGACGATCTCGGGGTGCCGCCGCACGATCTCGTCCACCTGCTTCGGCGTGACGAACATGCCGCGCACCTTGGTGGTCTGGTCGGCGCGTCCCATCCACCCCTTGATGCGCACGTTGGTGCGGCCGCAGGGGCTAGAGCCGGCGAGCACTGCGGAAAGATCGCCGGTGGCGAAGCGGATGAGGGGATAGTCCGGATTGAATGTAGTGATCACGACTTCGCCGACCTCGCCCGCCGCGACCGGATCCCCGGTGCCGGGCCGCACGATTTCGAGCACCAGATCCTCATCGAGAATCATGCCCTCGGTGACCGGCCCATCCGGCAGCGCCGATTCGTAGGCGAGCGTGCCCAGATCGGCCGTGCCGTAGGACTGCATGACCCGGATGCCGCGCGCGCCGAGGGATTTGCGCAGCGCCGGTGGCAGATACTCGCCTCCGACCAGGGCTTTTTTCAGGCAGCTGATATCGGTTTTCAGTTCGTCGGCCTTGTCGACGATCAGTTTCAGGAACGAGGGCGTGCCGACGAAAGCGCTGATGCGCAAATCGGCAATGGTTGAAACCTGCATTTCGGTCTGGCCGATGCCGGTCGGCACCACGGTGCAGCCCAACGCGAGCGCGCCCGACTCCATCATCGAACCCGCGGGCGTGAAATGGTAGGCGAAGGTGTTGATCACCAGGTCGCCGGAACGGAAACCGGCGGCGAACAAAGCGCGCGCCGAACGCCACCAATTCGCAGACGTGCCTTGCGGCTCATACACTGGTCCCGGCGACACGAAGATTTTCGCGAGCTTGTTCAATGGGGCCGCGTTCAGCCCGCCTAGGGGCGGTTGCAGCCTCTGCAGCTCGGCCAGATCGGACTTGCGCGTGACCGGAAGCCGGGCCAGCGCCGCGCGCGAGTTGACGGCTTGCGGATCGACATCGGCCAGGATGCGCGAAAAACCGGGCGCATTCTTCCGCGCATGCGCGATCTGCGCCGGCAGCGCGGCCAGGAGCGCCTTTTCGCGCTCGGCCGGATCGCGGGTTTCGAGGGAATCGTAGTGTTCGGACATGGAGAAAACCCGTTTTGCCGCGTCGGCGGCGAATAGCCGCTAAGCCAGCCAGCGCTTGCGCCGGCGGTAGTGCTTCACATCGCGAAAACTCTTGCGGCCGCTGGTCGAAAGCCCAAGGTAGAACTCTTTCACGTCTTCGTTGGTGGCAAGCTCGGAGGCGAGACCGTCCATCACCACGCGGCCGTTCTCGAGAATATAGCCGTAGTCGGCATAGCGCAGCGCCACCATGGTGTTTTGCTCGGCCAGCAGGAAACTCACGCCTTCCTTCTGGTTCAGGCTCTTCACGATCTCGAAAATCTCCTCGACGATCTGCGGCGCAAGACCCATCGACGGTTCGTCGAGCAAGATCATTTTCGGCTGCGCCATCAGCGCGCGCCCGACGGCCGTCATTTGCTGTTCGCCGCCGGAGGTGTAGCCGGCCTGGCTGCTGCGGCGCTGTTTCAGGCGCGGAAAATACGTGTAGACCTTCTCCAGGTCGGACTTGAGTTCGGCGCGACCCACCTTGCGGCTGAACGCGCCGGTCAGCAGGTTCTCCTCGATCGTGAGGTGCTGGAAGCAATGACGCCCCTCCATCACCTGGCAGACGCCGCGGCGCACCAATTCCGCCGGCGTTAGCCGGTCGACGCGCTCACCGTCGAATTCGATGCTGCCCTTGGTCACGTCGCCGCGCTCGGCGCGCAGCAGGTTGGAGATTGCCTTGAGCGTGGTAGTCTTGCCGGCGCCGTTCGCACCCAGAAGCGCCACGATCTTGCCTTGCGGGACCTCCAGCGACACGCCCTTCAGCACCAGAATGACGTGGTCGTAAATGACCTCGACGTTGTTGACCGAGAGGTAGGCCTTAAGTTCGGCTTGGGCTTGCGGCACGGCGGTGTGTTGGCTCATAGGAAATCAGTGCGCGGTTTCGGGTTTCGGATTGGGCCTTTGCACAAGCCGCCTCGATGAGGCGGCTTGGTCAAGGCTCTCGTCGCGCGCGAAGACGCATCGGTCATAACCAATGCGCGCAACGCCGCGGCATAAATCAACTTTCTTTCTTGCAATCGCGCGGGGTGATGCTTTTCTCCTTGGCATACTGCGCTGCAGAGGCCTCGATCATCGGGCGCACGATGGACTGGTCGGAGGAGATCCAGTCGCTGATCGGATTCCATTTTTTGCCGTCCCACTGGATAAACTTGACCGCTCCGCCGCCTTCATGGTCGAAACAAGAAACCTTCAGCGCCTGCATCAGGCCGGTTGCGCCAAGTTGTTTCAGGCGCGCGTCGCTGATGTTCAGATGCTCGATGCCCCATTGCATCTGTTCTCCGGTGATTGGCTTTTTGCCGAACTTTTCCTGCGCGGTGCGAATCGCCTCGGCCGTGATGATTCCGGCGACGACGCCGCGCGTGTGATAGATCGAGCCGATACGGGCCTTATCATCCATCTCGCCCTTGCCCTTGTCATAGTCGTACTTCAGAATTTCTTTCATCACCGGGAAACTGGTGCCGGGCAGGTTGAACGCTGCGGCAATATAGCCCTTGGCAGCGTCTCCCGCGGGGATCACGTCTTCCTCGGCGCCCGACCACCACACGCCGATGATCTTGTCGCGCGGGAAACCGATCTTGGCCGCTGCCTTCAGCGCCACTGGGTTCATCACCCCCCAGCCGCGGAGGATCACCCAGTCGGGCTTGATCTGGCGCACCTGCAGCCATTGCGCCTGCTGTTCGTTGCCCGGATGCGCCACGGCAATATGATGGATCTCGAAGCCATACTTCTTCGCCTGCGCGTCGAGCACCGGGATGGTTTCCTTGCCGTAGGCCGAGTCGTGATAGATATTCACGATCTTCTTGCCCTTCAGCTTGTCCATCCCGCCTTCTTTCATGCCGATGAACTTGATTTTGACCGTGTTCTGCGACCAGTAGTTCGTAACCAGCGGGAACACATAGGGGAAGACGCGCCCGTCTGAGGCGTCGGCGCGGCCGTAGCCGATTGAGATAATGGGGATCCTGTCTGCAGTGCCCTTCTCCACCAGCGAGTAGGTGATGCCGGTGGATAGGGGGTGAATAACGGTGGCGCCGGTTGGACCTTTCTTCTTGCTGCGCTCGTAGCATTCGACGCCACGCGCGTTGTTATATTCCGTTTCGCACTTCTCCCAGGTCAGCTTGACGCCGTTGATGCCGCCGTCGCGCGTGTTCAGCATCTGCATATAGTCGATCATTCCGCCATAAAAACCCGAGCCGCCGGGTGCATACGGACCGACCCAGTAACCGTTCGCCGGAATGAACTGTTCGTTGGCCTGTGCCTGGACCGCGCCGGCTCCCAATGTAAGCGCCACGGCCGCGGCCGCCACACCCAGCGGTCGTGCCGCTCCTGTTAGAATTTTCGCTATCATGACAAGTACCTCCTCAAGTTAAAAACTCCCTGCACACCTACGCAAAATGTTCGGGTTGACTGTAGACAACTTCTCGGATGTATTCGGTTTCCTATGGTTTTCCAATATACGCCAGTTGAGTTCTTCGCAAAAACCTCGGTTCTGACCTAGTGCGGGAACGGCCATAGACGCATCTTTTCCTTCGCGATCTGCCACATTCTGGCGAGGCCCAGCGGCTCGACGATCAGGAAGAAAATGATCAGCGCGCCGAAAATGATCAGCTCCAGATTCGACACCATTCCCGAAGGCAGTTGCAGCCCGATTGCGTGTGCAAACGGCTCGGCGTAAGTGTTGAGGATGATCGGCAGAAAGGTGATGAAGGCCGCGCCAAAGAAAGAGCCGAGGATGCTGCCGACGCCGCCGATGATGATCATGAACAGCACGCGAAATGAAAGGTCGAGGTTGAACGCCTCCGGCTCGACGGTGCCGATGTAACCGTACGTGTAGAGAGCCCCGGCCACGCCGCAATAGAACGAGCTCACCGCGAACGCGAGCAATTTTGTGTGCATCAGGCGGATGCCGATCACACCGGCGGCGACATCCATGTCGCGCACCGCCATCCAGGCACGCCCGATCGAGCTGCGAACCATGTTCTTGGCCGCGAGCGCCATCAGGACTACGATGGTCAGCACCATCAGGTATTTCTTCACCGGCGTGTCGAACGGGAAGCTGAGTATGACCACCGTCTGCGCCGAAATGACGCCGGATGAACTGAAGTTCGAGAACCAGCCAAACTTGGTGAGCGCCCACACCACGAAAAATTGCGCCGCCAGCGTCGCCACCGCCAGGTAGAAACCCTTGATGCGCAGGCTGGGCAGGCCGAATACGATGCCCACCAGCGCTGCCATGATCCCGGCGAGCACGAAGGCAACCAGGATGGGCATGCCCGGAACGCGCAACACCAGGTTGTACGCGGTGAAAGCGCCCACCGCCATGAACGCCGCCGTTCCCAGCGAAAGTTGCTCGGCATAACCGGTCAGGATGTTGAGGCCGAGCGCGGCCAGGGCGGAGATGAGAAAGGGGATGAGGATCGCGGAGAGCCAATACTGGTTGCCGATGGCAGGTACGACCAGAAAGGCGAACAGCAAAACCAAGGTGATACCGATGCGGTCCTGGCGGATCGGAAAGATCTGCTGGTCGGCTGCATAGGTGTCTTTGAACTGTCCGGCGTCGCGGTAGAGCATGTCAGTGACGAGCCAGTTGTGAGCGCAGTGGGGAAATTGCCATTGTCATACCCGATCGATATGTTTCTCGCCGAACAGTCCTTCCGGCCGGATCAGCAGAAAGGCCAGGGCGAGCGCGTATGGGAACCAGATCTCCAGGCCGGCGAGATTGACGCTGACGCCCCACGCTTCGGAGAGCGGTGCGTTCAGAAACTGCGGGATGTAAATTTCGGCCAGTTTTTCCGAGGCGCCGATGATCAGGCCGCCGACAATCGCGCCCGCTACCGACTCGAAGCCGCCGAGGATCAAAACGGGCAGCGCCTTCAGCGCGGTAAATGTGAGTGAAAACTGAACGCCGTTGCGCGCCCCCCATAAGAGGCCCGACACCAGCGCGACAAAGCCGGCCACGGTCCAGACGATGGCCCAGATCTGCTGCAGCGGGATGCCCACCGCCAGCGCTGCCTGGTGGTCGTCGGCCACCGCGCGCAGCGCTCTGCCGATGCGCGTCTTCTGGAAAAACAGCGCCAACCCCGCTACCAGGAGTCCGGCCGCCAGCGCCGCGAACAGGTCGAACTGGCTGACGTTGATGCCGGTATTCTGCGACAGCCACTCAAGCGGCATGTCTTCGATGCCGAGTTCCAGTCCGTGCGGCTGCGAACCCCAAAACAACTGTGACAGCCCTTCGAGCACGAAGGTGAGGCCGATGGTCGCCATGAACAGCGTGATCTGCGCCTGGTTCACCAGCGGCCGCAGCACCACGCGCTCGGTGGCGATGGCGATCACGACCATGGCGGCGAAGGTGATCAGGAAAGCGACCCAGAAACTGAAGCCGCGCTCCACCAGCGAGACAAAAGTGAGCGCGGCGAAAAACACCATCGCCCCTTGCGCGAAATTGAATACGCCGGAAGCCTTGTAGATCAGCACGAAACCCAGCGCCACGAGCGAATACATTACGCCCGCCAGCAGCCCGCCGATGAGAACCTCGAAGAAGAATTGCATATCGCCGTTTCCTTGGTCGCGGGCTTTAGTGGGTGGCGCCCAGATAGGCGCTGATCACAACCGGGTCGGAACGCACGTCATCGGGCGTGCCCTCGCCGATCTTCTTGCCGTAGTCCAGCACCACGACATAGGTGGAGATGTCCATGACCACGCCCATGTCGTGCTCGATCAGCAAAATGGTCGTGCCGAACTGGTCGTTGACGTCTAGGATGAAGCGGCACATGTCCTGCTTCTCCTCCACGTTCATCCCGGCCATCGGCTCGTCGAGCAGGAGCAGCGTGGGCTCGGCGGCGAGCGCCCGCCCGAGCTCGACGCGCTTTTGCAGGCCGTAGGGCAGGCGCCCGACCGGGGTCTTGCGTATATGCTCGATCTCGAGAAAGTCGATGACTTCCTCGATTTTCCTGCGGTGCGCCAGCTCCTCGCGCCGTGCCGGCCCCCAGTAGAGCGCCTGTTGCAGGAAATTGCAGTGCATCTTGAGGTTGCGCCCGGTCATCAGGTTGTCGAGCACGCTCATGCCCTTGAACAGGGCGATGTTCTGGAAGGTGCGCGCAATGCCCTGCGCCGCCGCCTCGTGCGTGTCCATGTCGTGGCGCTTCTTGCCGAGGAAGGTGATGGTGCCTTCCTGCGGGTGATAGACGCCGTTGATGACATTCAGCATCGAACTCTTGCCGGCGCCGTTCGGTCCGATGATCGATGAAATTTCCCCGCGCCTGATCTCGAAGCTGACGCCGGTGATCGCCTTGACGCCGCCGAAGCGCAGGCTGACGTTGTCGATGCGCAGGAAGGTATCGTCGGCCGCCGCGGCCGGGCTCTGCCCTTGTCGGCGCAGTTCCGCGATCGCATGCAGTGCCTGATCGCGCGTGTCGTACATGTTTGCGCGGAACGCTGCGCGCCCCGCGTCGAGCCGGATCGCGTCGCGCGTCTGCGCACTGGCGCCGACGCGAACCGAGCCGAGGCCGTGATTGACGTTGCAGCCCTTGCCGCGCTCGGCAAAACGCTCCCAGGCCGCAGGCGCAATGACGCAATCGGTATAGATCACGAGGAAGTACCAGCGCCGGCCGCTCGCCGCCAACTGGCGGTCGATCTCGTCATAGAAAGCGTCGACCTCGGCTGCGGCGGAAAACGTGAGGCCGGTAAAATCCACCTCGAACGTCTCCAGGGCGTCGTGAAAGCTTAAGCGTTCCGATGTGCTTCGTTCTTGCATGAGTCCTTCGCCGTGTTCGCGCGCGCGCTGTCGATTACGCCGCCTTCTTGACGCTTGCCGGATACGTCCTGGCATCGCGGATTTGCAGGTCGGCCGCCACCTTGCTCCTGCGCCCGTCTTCGAACTTGACCAGGGTTTCGATGAACTGCGAGGTCTTGCCCGAGTAGAGCGCGTCGATCAGCACCTGATACTTTTCCGCGATGAAGCCGCGCCGCACCTTGCGCGTGCGCGTGAGCTCGTCGTCGTCCGGGTCGAGTTCCTTGTGCAGGATGAGGAAGCGGTGCACCTGCGAGTCACACAGCATCGCATCCTGCGACAGTTCGGCGTTAGCTTTTTCCACGCACTCGCAGATCAGGTCGTACACCTCGGGCTTCTGCGCCAGGTCGGTGTAGCCGGAGTAGGCGATATTGCGCCGCTCGGCCCAGTTGCCGACCGAACCCATGTCGATGTTGATGAAGGCGCACACCATCTCGCGGCCGTCGCCGAAGGCCACCGCCTCCTTGATGTGGGAGAAGAACTTGAGCTTGTTCTCGATGTAATTGGGCGCATAGATTGCGCCGCTCGCCGTCTTGCCGACGTCCTTGGCGCGGTCGATGATCTTCAGGTGGCCGTCCTCGTCGAAAAAACCGGCGTCACCCGTATGGAAGTAGCCGTCGGCGTCGATCGACTCCGCGGTCGCATCGGGACGCTTGTAGTAGCCCTGGAGCATCCCCGCGCTTTTTACCAGCACCTCGCGCGTGTCGGAAATTTTGACTTCCACCCCGGGGATCGGCTTGCCCACGCTGTCGAACTTGATCTCGCCGTCGGGCTGCAGGCACACGGCAGCGCAGGTCTCGGTCGAGCCGTATAGCTGCTTCAGGTTGACGCCGATCGAGCGGTAGAAACGGAACAGGTCGGGGCCGATCGCCGCGCCGGCGGTGTAGGCGACGCGGATGCGGCTCATGCCGAGGACGTTCCGTAGCGGCGCATAGACGAACAGGTTGCCGAGCGCATACAGCAGGCGGTCGCTTGCGGATACGCCCGACTTGCCATCGAGAATTTCCGAGCCGCAGCGGCGCGCCACTTCCATGAAGTAGTGGAACATCCCGCGCTTGATCGCGCTCGCATCCTCCATGCGGATCATCACCTGTGTCAGCAGGTTTTCGAACACCCGCGGCGGCGCGAAGTAGTAAGTGGGCCCGATCTCGCGCAGGTCGGTCATGACCGTGTCGCCCGATTCCGGGCAGTTGATGGTGAAGCCAGCAACCAGCGCCTGGCCGTAGGAAAACAGGTGATCGCCGACCCAGGCCATCGGCAGGTAGGAGAGGACGCTGTCCTGGGCGCTGAGGTGGTCGAAATCGACGCCGCTTCTAGCGGCGACGATGAAGCCGGCGTGGGTCAGGCACACGCCTTTTGGCTTGCCCGTGGTGCCCGAGGTGTAGAGCATGATCGCCACGTCGTCGGGACTACCCTTGCCGATTTCGGCGCCGATGAAGTCCGGTTGGCTGCGCATGCGGGCGCGGCCCATCTCCTGTACCTGGTCGAGGGAATGCATGAACGGCTGGTCGTAATGGCGCATCCCGCGCGGCTCGTCGTAGAGGACGTGCGCAAGCTGCGGACAGTGCGCCTTGACCTCGAGCAGCTTGTCCACCTGCTCCTGATCCTCGACGACGGCGAACTTGATCTCGGCATCCTGCAGCACAAACAGCATTTCCTGCGCCACTGCGTCCTGGTACATGGGCACGGGCACGCCGCCGAGGCACTGCGCCGCCGCCATGGCCCAATACAGGCGCGGCCGGTTGTCGCCGATGATTGCGAGATTGTCGCCGCGCTTGAAGCCGAGCTCGGCCAGTCCGCAGGCCAGCGCGCGCACTTCCTCGCTGACCTCGCTCCAGGTCCAGCTCTGCCAGATGCCGAGGTCTTTCTCGCGCACCGCCGGATGATCCGGGCGCACCGCCGCCTGATGCAGCAGCAGCCGCGGAAACGTATCCGTAGACCCTTCCGACATTGGACCCTCCTCCAATTCCCTGCGCGCGTCCGGGCGGGCGTTCTCTTGCTTATTGTAGCCTAAGGCTGCTGCCCGCATAAACCCCGGTGTTTGCGCCCGCGAGGCCGCGCTGCCAGAGCAGCGCCCGGGCGCGAACGCATCACTATACGTTACAAACTTCGTGCAAAATGTCATTTTGCTGACATTTGGAGTGCGAACGTCCGATGCGGGTGCTGGAAGACATGCTGGCTTTGAGTTCATGGACACATGAACTGCCCCCGGACCATTTGGACCGGGTTCGGGCAGCCATCATGGTGCGCGAATTCCCCTCCGGGGCCTATGTCTGCCGCAAGGGCGACCAGGCAAGCGCATGGCTGGGCGTGATCGACGGACTGATCAAGCTGCACAGCATCTCACGCTCGGGCAAGGCGGTGACCTTCGCCGGGATACCCGCGGGCGGATGGTTCGGGGAAGGATCGGTGCTCAAGGGAGAGCCGCTCAAGTACGACGTCGTGGCGCTGCGCACGTCGCGCATCGCGCTCATGCCCGAGGCCACGTTCCGCTGGTTGCTGGACACCAGCATCGGGTTCAACCAGTTCCTGCTGAAGCAATTGAACGAGCGCCTGGGACAATTCATCGGCATGGTTGAACACGATCGCCTGCTCGAGCCCGACGCGCGCGTAGCGCGAGCGCTCGCGGCGCTGTTCAACCGTCACCTGTATCCGGTTACCGAGGCGCATATCCAAATCTCGCAGGAAGAGCTCGGTTACCTCGCCGGCGCCTCGCGCCAGCGCGTCAATCGCGCCCTGCAGGTGCTTGGGGGCGCAGGACTGGTCAAGGTCGACTACGGTCTGATCACCGTTCTCGATCTGAACGGCTTGCAGCGCTACGGTACCTGAAGCTTTTCTCTGAAGCCGTGCAGGTAGTTCGCTCCGTCTATGGCGCGGCTGCCGTACCAGGACGTCATCTCGCCGTCGATCAACGCCAGTTCTTTTGCGCGCATCCCAGGCAGGGCGCGCAATTCGGCTAGATGCGGAGCGCGAAAGCGATAGGGCTCGCTCGCGAGCAGCACCAGATCGACGCCATGCAGCAAAGCATCGTTCAGTTCTACACGCGGATAGCGGATCGCGGCGTTCGCCGGGACCGTGTCCCAGCGGGCCAGCGCTAGCATGCGCGAGATATAGGTATCGCGCGCCACCGTCATCCACGGATCCTTCCAGATCAGGTACAGCACCCGCTGGCGCTGCCACGAACGCGCGGCTTCGGCCAGAGCGCGGTGGGCTCCCTCGAACCGGGAACACAGCGCTTCAGCCGTCTGCCCTTTGCCGAAAATTCCGCCGATCAAGCGGTATAGCGGCGGGTTGTCGAACGGGCCGAGTGGATGCGTGACGATCAGGTGCGGCACGAATCGCGCCAGTGCTTCGGCGGCGGATTTTTCGTTCTCGTCGATGTTGAGCACCACATGCGTCGGCGCCAACGCGCGCACTTTGTGCAGATCCACGTCCTTGGTGCCTCCGACCTTGGCGATCGATTTCAGGATTGCGCGCGGATGCACGCAGAAGCCGGTGCGGCCCACCAGTTGCCCGGCGAGGCCCAGGTCGCAGATCAGCTCGGTGATCGAGGGAACCAGCGATACGATGCGCGCCGATTCATCCGCGCGTCGATGCACTGTGCCGAGTGCGTCGCGCAGTAACATCGCCTAAGCTGCGGCCACGAACGCGTGCAGCGGCCCCGCGTACTGTTGCGCCAGGGCGCAGCCGGCGCCACCGGAGGCGCCAGTGATAAATACCTTGAGCGGCACCGGCGAGATTATTTCCCGCGTTCTTTGCGCGCCAATTCGACCAGTTGGCCGAGCACCCGCATCAGATCGGGCGTGCTGCCGGTCATGCGCGCGGTGGTGACATATTTTCCGTCGACGACGATGCTGGGCACGCCCTTGATGTCGTAGGTTTGGATCAGTTGGCGCGCCTCGACCAGTTTCGCCTGGATTTCCGGCGAGCGGTAGGTGCCGACGAATCTTTCTCTGTCGATGCCGTTGTGGCCTACCCAGTTGGCCATCACCGCCTCTTCATTCAATTTGACGCCGTCGAAGTGGAACTGGTCGTAGACTGGCCAGTGCAGCCGACCCAGCTGGCCTACGGCCTCCAGCGTATAGAACAGCTTGGCAAAATTGTCCCAGTTGTCCGAGGACAGTGCCGGCACGCGTCGCAATGCGATCGTACCCGGCGAATTGAAGTACCAGCGAGCGAGCGCGGGTTCCAGTTCGTAGCACACCGGACAGCCGTAGTAAAAGAATTCGATGACCTCAATTTTGTCGCCGCTCGCAACCGGACGCGGTGGATCCAGACGGACGTAATCGCGGCCGAGTTGCGGCATCGACTGTGCCTGAGCCTGGCTGATGGCCGCCGCCAGTGCGAGCCCAAGCACTGCGATCACAACCAAGGTTTTTCTTAGGAAAATCATTGCGCTGCCCTCAATCCACACTGGAACGCCGAATCATATGCTATCCAGAGAAGTTTGCCAAAGCGCTTGTTCCGAACCCAATGTGCCACTATTCTCACCGCATGTTTTCGCGAACTCTGAATTGGCTGCTGGCCGTGGCAACGGCTGCGCTGGCGTGTACCGTGCTTGCACTGGCGACTGCCGCGCATGGGCAACCATCGGCCGTCGCCGACGGCTACGCGGACGAGGATCGCGATTGGGGCATTGCGCCAACCAAGCGTTTGCGCCAGCAGCCTTATCACGGGCCGACACCGCTTACGATTCCGGGCGCACAAGTGCTGCGAACGCGGCAATTGCAGGCCATGCTGGCAGACGCTGGCGCTGCCCCCGTTCTGATCGACGTGCTGGCGGAGGAGGGGCATGTAACCCTGCCCGGCACGCTATGGGTGCCCGGGGCCGGACGCGGAAGCAATTTCATGGACCCGGTGCAATCGGTGCTGATGCAGTTGTTGGCAACGTTTACCGGTGGCGACAAGGCGAGAGCGATGGTGTTTATTTGCGCGAGTTCGCAGTGCTGGTTGTCCTACAACGCGGCGCTACGCGCGGTGGCGGCGGGTTACGAAAAGGTCTATTGGTATCGCGGCGGCATCGAAGCCTGGGGCGCAGCAGGTTTGCCCACCGCAAAGGCGGTGAGCAGGGCCGGCGTTCGCTAAGCTCTGCCAGCACGAAGGAATCCCTCCCCTCGAGCGCCGGCAGCGACTATTTCTTCTGCGCGGCGGATGCGCCTTTCTTGCGCGACTGCTCGATCAGGTAATCTGCGACACTGGTCAGCTGCTCGAAGGATTTTATATTGTCGGTGATGACTACGTACTTGCCATTCACCGCCAGTGCCGGGACGCCTTCAACTTTGTAGGCCTGGGTGAGCTGTGCCGCGCGTTTCAATTTGCCCTCGACGCTGAAGGAGCGGTAGGCAGCGGCGAATTTCTTCGTGTCCACGCCCTGTTTGGCCAGCCACTCAGTGAGCGCTGCTTCATTCCCCACCCTGAGCCTGGAACCGGCGTGGACGGCGTCGAACAGCGCCTTGTGCAGACGCTGTTCCTCGCCGATGGCTTCCAATGCATAGTAAGCGCGCGCACCCTGCGCATACTCGTCGTTAAACATCGCCGGAACGCGCTTGAACTGGACATCTTTCGGCAGTTTCTTTATCCAGGGTTCGAGCACCGGCTCGAAATGGTAACAATGGGGGCAGCCGAACCAGAAAAACTCGAGGACTTCGATTTTATCGGCGGCATCGGTTGCTTGCGCCGAGGGAAGCTCCCGATACTCGGTACCCGCCACAGGTTGCGCTTGCGTCACACCCGCGAGCAGGAAGATGCCCAAACCCACTAGAAACCGTCTCAGCACTTTGTTCTCCAAAAAAAACGACCAGGGCTCAGTTCGAGCCGGAGTCCTTGACTTTGACCAGCGAGGCCTCGATTCCGTTCTGCGCCAAAGTCTGGCGCAGGCGATTTATTTCGTCCACCTTGCTGTACGGCCCAATCCGCACCCGGTACCACGTGCCTTTTTCGGCCAGATTGACCGGTTCCACGCCCGCTTCCACTCCCAGTAACGCCAGCCGCGCTTTCAGGTTGTCGGCATCGGCGGGATTTTGAAAAGAGCCGACCTGCAGCAGGAAATGTTCGGTCGGCGCCCCCGGCTTGGCCGCCTGTTTGATTTGCTGTTCGGTCACAGCTTCCTCTGCGCCGGGCAGGATCTTGTAGAAATCGAAGCGCGGTTTTTCCACCTGCTGCGTCGTCATTTCGTCCGGCTTAGCCAGTGCCTTGCCCATGTCGGGGCTCGCTTTCTCCGGCGGCTTCGATTTGTTGAGGAAGGGAATCGGGGTCTTGTTCATGTACCAGGCGACCCCTACCGCGATGCCCAGGCCGAGAATCAGCCCGATGAAAATCCCGAGGAGCGTGCCGCCGCTGCTCTTCTTTTTCGCTACCGCTCTCGGTTTATAGTTTCTTGTCATTTCGGCTTCGTTTCAAAATGAGGGGTTCAAGGCGGGAAAGAAAGGGTCCCACCGATTCCTCGGCCCCTCATACTCCTCGGATATGTCCGCGGCCGTTTCGGAATACGCTGATAGGGACCCTCACATTTTTTCAGGGGCACTCACACCCAGCAGCGCGAGACCGTTTTGCAGCACCTGCCGAACGGCGAGTATCAGCGCAAGCCGCGCCAACTTGAGCCCCTCGTCGGCGACGAGCACGCGCTCGGCATTATAGTAGCTGTGGAATTCCCCTGCCAGTTCGCGCAGGCAGAACGCGACCAGGTGCGGCGCGAAATCGCGTCCGGCTTCATCCAGCGCTTCCGGAAACTCTCCCAGCCGCTGCGCCAGGTCGAGTTCGCGGGTGAGCACAAGCGGCTCGAGGCTGGCCGCGGCGAGCGACTGCGGGTTTCCGCCCCATTGCGCCAGTACCGAGCAGATGCGCGCATGCGCGTACTGCACGTAATAGACCGGATTGTCCTCGGTCTGCGACTTCGCCAGATCGATGTCGAAAACGAACTCGGTGTCGGCCTTGCGTGAAACCAGGAAGAACCGCACCGCATCGCGCCCTACCTCGTCGATCAGTTCGCGCACGGTGACGTAGCTGCCGGCCCGCTTCGACAGCTTGACTTCTTCGCCTCCCCGCATCACGGTCACCATCTTGTGCAGGACGTAGCGCGGATAGTCGCGGGGGATGCCGGTAGCGGTGACCGAATTCAGGGCCTGCAGGCCGGCCCGCACCCGCGCCACCGTACCGTGATGGTCGGAGCCCTGTATGTTGAGCGCGTGCGCGAAGCCGCGTTGCCACTTGGTGACGTGGTAGGCGACGTCGGGCACGAAATACGTATGGCTGCCGTCGGACTTGCGCATCACCCGGTCCTTGTCGTCGCCGAAGTCGGTCGTCTTGAGCCACAGCGCGCCATCAAGTTCGTAAGTTTTGCCCGAGGCGGTGAGTAAATTTACCGTCGCCTCGACCTTGCCCTCGGTGTAGAGCGAAGATTCGAGGTAGTAGTTGTCGAATTTCACGCCAAATGCTTTGAGGTCGTCGTCCTGTTCACGGCGCAGCGCGGCAACCGCAAACCTGCGCACCGCGCCAAGATCGCCGGGATCGCCGCCTGCGGCCAGAAAGCTCGCGGCGATCTCGCGTATGTATTCGCCGTGGTAGCCGGATTCTGGAAACGTCACTGCTTCGCCGCGTTGTTCGCGTGCGCGCGCCTGCACCGATAGCGCCAGATTATCGATCTGCACCCCGGCATCGTTGTAATAGAACTCGCGCGTCACTTTCCAGCCCTGCGCTTCGAGCACGGCGGAGATCGCGTCTCCCAGCGCCGCCTGGCGGCCGTGGCCCACGTGCAAGGGCCCGGTGGGATTGGCGGAAACGAATTCGACCAAGATGGTCCGGCCGCGGCCGGCGTCGGCGCGCCCGTAGCGTGCGCCTGCGGCGAGCACTTTATGCACTGCATCCAGTTTCGCCGCGGGCTTCAGGCGCAGGTTGATGAATCCGGGCCCGGCGAGTTCGGCTGCGGCCAACCAGGGCGAGTCGGGAAGACCGGCGATCAGCGTCTGCGCCAGCTCGCGCGGGTTGCGCTTGAGTGCGCGCGCCAGTTGCATCGCGACGTTGCAAGCCCAGTCGCCGTGCGCGGCCTGCTTCGGACGCTCAAGCCCGATGATGGATGCCGGATACTGCGGCGCCACGCGCGCCAGAGCTTGCGTCAGCAGATCGATCAGATGCGATTTGATTGCGGCAGACAAGGAGAGGAGATTGCAGCGAAAAAGGGCGCGTATTATAACTTGGGAAGCTGTGATTGAGTCCATGTCGCAATCAGAGCTTCCTCTGACTCGGGGGACGCCCGAAGGTCTCGATCCCCCTTGAGGGGAAAGTCCCTTGAGGGACAAAGGGGCCTAGGGAAGGGGTGGGCCCCTTCCCTTCCCACCCGGCCCCTCGTTCATTCCATCCCTTGACGCCTTTTCCGGTATCAGAACTCGATCGGATCGACATCCAGATGCCAGCGCACCTCGCGCTGGGGCAGGGCATACAGTTTCGCGCTCCAGAGCGTGAGGTACGCCTGCAGCGCTTTGCGTGAATACGACTGAACCAGCAGCTGCGCGCGCTCGCGCTCGGCCAGCCGTGTTACCGTCATCGGCACCGGATCGTAAAGTGTGATGCTCTCCGGCGCCGGCCCCGCCAACGCCGCTGCATCGCGCAGGAATTCGAGCGCAGATCCGAGCGCTGCCGCTTCCGCACGCAGCACGGCTTCGAACACGAACGGCGGAAAACCGGCCTGCTCGCGCTCGGCGAGCAGCGTCTGCGCGAAGCCGGCGTAATCATGCTGCGCCAGCGCCAGATACAAAGGGTGGCGCGGATAGCGCGTCTGGATCAACACTTCGCCGGGGAGGCCGGCGCGTCCGGCGCGCCCTGCGACCTGCACCAGCTGCGCGAACAGGCGCTCCGGCGCGCGATAGTCGGCAGAATAGAGCGCACTGTCGGCGTTGAGCACCGCGACCAGAGTCAGGTTCGGAAAGTCGTGCCCCTTCGCCAGGATTTGGGTGCCCACCAAGATGTCGGCGCGGCCGCCTTGTATATCCTGCAGCATGCGCGCAAAACTGCCCTTATTGCGCGTGCTGTCCCGGTCTATGCGCAGGATGCGCGCCTGCGGGAAACGCGCAGCCAGCGTCTCTTCCAAGCGCTGCGTGCCGCGGCCGAAAGGGCGGATATCGGCATTGCCGCAATTCGGGCAATGGCGCGGGATCTGCGTGCTCGCGCCGCAATGATGGCAGCGCAACTGTGCGTCGGCCAGATGCAGCACCATCCGCGTCGAGCAGCGCATGCAGCCGCTCACCCAGTCGCAGACCGGGCACATGAGCACCGGCGCGTAACCGCGTCGGTTCAGAAACACCAGGCTTTGCTCGCCGCGCGCAAGGCGATCCTGCAGCGCCACGATCACCGGTGGCGCGAGACCTGCCTCCATTTTGTGCTTGCGCATATCGACGATGTGCACCAGCGGCAGCTGCGCCTGCGGCACGGCACGCTGCGATAGCTGCAGCAATCGGTAGCGTCCCGACAGCGCATTCGCGTAGGTCTCCAGCGCCGGCGTGGCCGAGCCGAGTACCACCGGGACTCCGGCCTGGTGCGCGCGGAAGATGGCGACATCGCGCGCCGAGTAACGCAACCCGTCCTGTTGCTTGAATGAGGCGTCCTGCTCCTCGTCGACCACGATCAATCCGAGCTTTGGCAGCGGCGCAAACACCGCGAGTCGGGTGCCGAGCACAATGCCCGCGGCGCCGCTTTGCGCCTGCAGCCAATGCTGGGCGCGCTCGCCGTCGGCGAGGCCGCTGTGCAAGCTGACCAGCGGCGTATCGGGAAAGCGTTCGCGGAATTCCTGCGTCAGGCGCGGCGTGAGATTGATCTCGGGCACCAGCACCAGCGCCTGCCTGCCCGCAGCCAGCGTACGCGCGATCAGGCGCAGATAGATCTCGGTCTTGCCGCTGCCGGTGATGCCATGCAGCAGATAGACCGCGTAGCCGGGTGCGGCGCGCTCGATGCGGTCGAGCACCTGCCGCTGCTCCGCATTGAGCGCGGGCGCCTCGATGGAACGGGGGGCTCCGGCTTCGGGCGAGAGCTGATAGCGTTCTATCCACCCTGCGCTGCAAAGCTCAGCGAGCGCGGTCTTTGCGCTCGTGCTTTGCGCCAACAACAGCTGCTCGGCGCATTCTGCGCGCGACAGGCTCAGCAGCAACGCGTGCTTCACCTTCGACCGCGGCGGCAACTGCGCCATTGCTGCGCGCCCGCTGGCAGTGAGGCGGTAAGCGAATTCCTGCTTCAGGCTGAACTTCATCCCCGGTCGGCGCAAGCGTGTCGGCAAACCGCAAAAGATGACTTCACCTAACGGTCGGTGATAATAGCCGCTGCAAAATCGTGCCAGATCCATCCAGTCGCGCCCCATTGCCGGCGTCTCGCGCAGGATGCGCACTGCGGATTTCAACTTCGCGCTTTCGATTTCGGACGTGTCGGCGATGCTGACGATCACCCCTACAGACTGTCTGCTGCCGAACGGCACCAGCACGCGCATGCCGATGTCTGCGGCACTCGCATCGGCGCAAAGGTAATCGAACAGGCACGGCAGCGGCAGGTCGAACGCGACGCGCAGTATGCTCATTCACCACCAGCGGAATACATCGACCTGCCGATTTAGATAAGTAAGATGAAGCGAATTATCTCGAAGCCACTGCATCATCTTATTGCCAAAGGGGAACTTGGGTTGTGCACAAAATATGTGGGTAACTATGTGGATAAGTCCGCCAGCTCACCGTAAGCGTCTTTGGCGTAAGGGATTTTCTGCTTTGCCCAAATTTACAGCTTGGGCCTTAATCTTTTAAAAACATCATGTTGGACTGCTCACCCAGGGAAGCAGCGCGCTCGACCAGTAAAATCGGGCGAGAGCACGATGTTGTGCATAAGTCAAGTATTTTGGAACCTGCGGAACTCCTTAATTGGCGCCGGCTTCCGCGCTGCTGCCGTGATAGCGCCGGCTCGATTGGTGCACGCAATCGACGAGAATCTTTACCGCTTCCGGCGGTGTAAATTGGGAAATGCCATGGCCGAGATTGAACACGTGGCCGCTGCCGTAGCCGAATGACGCGAGGATCTTTTCCGTTTCGCGCTGCACCGTTTCCGCAGGGGCAAATAGTACGTTAGGGTCCAGGTTACCCTGCAGCGCGACCCGCTCGCCGATGCGCGCACGCGCCTGACCGATGTCGACGCTCCAATCGAGACCGACCGCATCGCAGCCGGTCGCGGCAATATCCTCCAGCCAGTTACCACAGCCCTTGGTGAACACGACCGCCGGCACGCGCGCGCCCGCCTGCTCGCGTTTGAGGCCGGCGACGATGCGCTGCAAGTAGGCGAGCGAGAATTCGAGATAAGCCGCATGGGAGAGGTTTCCGCCCCAAGTGTCGAAGATCATCACCGCCTGCGCGCCGGCCTCGATCTGGGCGTTGAGGTAATGCGTCACGGCCTGCGCATTGACTTCCAGGATGCGATGCAGCAAGTCGGGTCGCGCGTAGAGCATGGTCTTGACGGTGCGGAAATCGTCGCTGGCGCCGCCCTCGACCATGTAGCAGGCAAGCGTGTACGGGCTGCCGGCAAAACCGATCAGCGGCACGCTGCCGGCGAGTGCGCGCCGGATTTCAGCGACCGCGTCGATGACATAACGCAATTCGGCAGCCGGATCGGGCACCGTCAGATCGCGGATTGCCCATTCGTCGCGCAGCGGCCGTTCGAACTTCGGCCCTTCGCCTTCGGCGAAGTAAAGTCCCAAGCCCATCGCATCGGGAATGGTGAGGATGTCCGAGAACAGAATCGCCGCGTCGAGTTCGTAACGCGCGAGCGGCTGCAGTGTGACTTCGGTGGCGTATGCCGGATTCTTGCATAGACCGAGAAAGCTGCCGGCGCGGCTGCGCGTCTGGTTGTATTCCGGCAGGTAGCGGCCCGCCTGGCGCATCAACCATAGCGGCGTATATTCGGTCGGCTGGCGCAGGAGGGCGCGGATCAGCGTGTCATTCTTCAATTTGGTCATGGTCTACTTGAGTAGTTTGGTGGTAATGAACTTCCATTCGTTGGGGGACACGGGCGTGATCGACAATCGGTTGCCACGGGCCAGCAGCGGCATTTTGGCCAACTGCGGATGCAGGCGCAGTTCAGCCAATCCGATGAGCCGTGTTTTTCTTGTGAATTTGACATCGACGTTCACCCAGCGCGGGTTCTCCCGCGTCGACTTGGCGTCATAGTACTTGCTCGTCCGATCGAATTGCGTTTCGTCCGGATGGGCATCGGCGCAGACTTCCGCCAGGCCGGCTATGCCCGGCTCGGGGCAGCTCGAATGATAGAACAGCACCGGGTCGCCGCTTCGCATCTGGTCGCGCATGAAATTGCGCGCCTGGTAGTTGCGCACGCCGAACCAGGCGATGCTCTTCCGCGGCGCGCGCGCAAGATCGTCGATGCTGAACTCGTCGGGCTCGGATTTCATCAGCCAGTAGCGCATTGCGAGTCACCAAACAAAAATCGCAGACCTCGGTCTGCGATTGATGAGTTATTGGATTCCCCGCAAATGCCGTCAGACCCGCATCCTCTGAACCTGCAGTCCAGAGTGGTCGCATTCCGGCCACCGTAGGTACATCCACAGTCGCACGAGGCGATGGGACGCGCACAAAAGCAGCACTATGGTTTGCAACCGCAGCACATATATTGGTTCAAGGAATATATGGCCTAAACGAGCATCGCAGGGAAACTTTTAGCGGTCTGGCCCGCCCGGGCGCGATTTAGAACAGGGAATCCTGTTGCGACAGCGCCTGATCGAGCTTCGACTGCACTGAATTCATTCTACGCTTTAATTCCGCGATGTCAAAGCCGCCACCTAGCTTCACGGACAGCAGTTCGTTGGCGATATTCAGAGCCGCCATGACGGCGATGCGTTCGGTGCCGGCGACTTTACTCGCCGCTTTGATCTCGGTCATCTTCTTGTCGACATAGGCGACTGCGGCGAGCAGCGCTTCGCGCTCTTCATCGGCGCAGGTGACCCGATAATTTCGCCCCATGATGTTCACATCGAGGGCTTTGGCTTTTTCGCTCATTCTGGAATTTGGCCGAGCAGCGCTTCGAGGCGGGTCTTGGCGACCGTGACCTTGCTTTCAAGGCGCTTGACGTCATTCTGTGCGGATACCAGCTGTAGCCTCAATTCCTTGTTTTCCGTCTTCAGGCGCTGGCACAGTTGAAGGAACTGGTCGAGTTTGCCATCGAGGGCGTCGAATTCCGCATTCATCGCAACACTATAGTTTCAAAAATCGTGACAAGTCAAGTAATAACAGCCAATTGTCAATGTTCTTTCCATGATGAACAAGCTGCCTTATCTGGATGACTCGCCGCTGAAATTAAGCCACGCCAGGTTCGCGCAAGCGGAACTCGCCGGCACAGCTGAATTTATGATTCCAGGCGGTTTTCGTACTTCCGCTGCGCAACAAGTTTTCGTTTGGCTACGGTACCGTGTAAAATTGCGGCACTCGTTCTAGGTGTCCGCCGGCGTATCCTGCCGGCGGGTGAAACGGGAAACAGGTACAGCGTGCATGCGCGCCCAAGCCTGTGCTGCCCCCGCAACGGTATGTGAGCGCGGGTTTGTCACGATGCCACTGCAGGCTAACGCCTGCGGGAAGGCGACAGACTCAATCCCACGAGCCCGGAGACCGGCCTTGCGCGACAGGTGGAAACACTGCGGGGACGCGGTGCGCCGGTTGTCGTTCTGTTCCTCCCCCCGCGTTTCCTTTGTTGTTTCAGTTGTGCCGCTTGCGGGGACGCTAGCGGCGGGGGGAAGTCATGCAAATCAAATCCGTTATTTCCGTCATCACGCTCGCCTTGGCGACGCAGGCATTTGCACAGGTAGACGCCGTGGTGGTCACGGCCACGCGCTTTCCGGAAAAGAAACTCGAGCATCCGATCGGGGTCACGGTGATCACACGCGAGCAGATTTCAAACAGCAGCGCGGCGACGTTGCCAGACCTGCTGTCGCGCTATGCGGGCATCAATACGCGCAATAACAGCGGCAGTCCGGATGTGGCGATCGACATGCGCGGCTTCGGCGTAAGCGGCGACCAGAACACTCTGGTATTGCTCGACGGCCAGCGCATGAACGACATCGAGCTTACTACGGTACGGTGGTCCGCGATTCCGCTCGAGGCGATCGAGCGCGTCGAAATTCAGCGCGGCGGCGGTGCGGTGTTGTATGGCGGTGGCGCCACAGGCGGCACCGTCAATATCATCACCCGCTCACCAATCGCGGGCGACAAGAGTGCGGGCGTAGCGGCGAGCTACGGCAGCTACAATACGAATGACATGCGCGCCAGCGTCAATCTGGCCGGGACCAACACGGGTTTTGCGCTGACGGCTAGCCAACACAACGCGGACAACTACCGGGTCAACAACCGCCTGGAACAGGACAACGTGCTCGGCGATCTGCGCTGGATCGGAGACCGCGCGGGTCTGGTCTTCAAATTCGGGCTGGACAACCAGAGCCTGCGTTTGCCCGGCGCGCGCACTGGAGTCCAGTTGAGCACCGATCCGCGCGGTACGGCAACGCCGGGCGACTACAGTGCGCGCGACGGAAAGAACGCGACGCTCTCGGGCCGCTACGAGTTCGACTCCGCCGAGTTCGCCGTGGACCTTTCGTACCGGGACACCAAGCGCATCGGATTTTTCGATGACTACTCCGGCTTCGGTTTCAGCACTTTCACCGATACCCACTCCAAGGTTTGGGCGCTCACGCCGCGGCTCAAGAAACTGTACCGGTTCCTCGGGCGCGACAATGTTCTTGTATTCGGCATGGATGCGGATATCTGGGATTACAACGCGCTGCGCGCTGCCCGCTTCGAACAGCTGGGCGCGCCGCAAGTCGACCTCGCCGCCAGGCAAAAAGACCGCGCATATTACGTGCAGAACCACACCGCGTTGGGCGACGCGACCCAACTCACGCTGGGCGTCCGCCTGCAGCGCGTGGACATATCCGCCAATGACCGGATCAACCCGGCAAGCTACGCGAACGTCTCGCAGGGGCGCAGTCCGCGCGCCTGGGAACTCGCACTGCGCCACAATTTCACGCCTGCGCTCGCCCTGTTCGGCAAGCTCGGCGCCAGTTTTCGTGTGGCCACCGTGGACGAGATCTACAGCCAGTTCGGCGGCCCGGCATTCGATTCCATCGTGACGCCGCTCGAGCCTCAGACCTCGCGCGACCGGGAAATCGGCGCCGAGTACAGGACCGATGCCGGACGTCTGCAGGCGAGAATCTATCGCATGGATCTGCGCAATGAAATCCATTTCAATGCGATCAATTTCACCAACATGAACCTGTCGCCGACGCAGCGCGAAGGAATCGAACTCGAAGGAAACCGCAAACTGGGCGAGCGCTTCGATCTGTTCGGCAGCTACACTCACGCGCGCGCCGTGTTTCGCGAAGGCATCTACAACGGGTTCGACGCGACTTTCAAACCTATCAGCGTCGACCTGAGCGGCAAGAACGTGCCCCTGGTGCCGCGCAGCTCGGCCAAGCTCGGGCTCACCTGGAAGATCGCGGACAAAACGCGCCTCTCCGGCGCGCTCGGCTATGTCGGCAAGCAGTATTTCGACAACGACCAGGCCAATACCTTTCCCGGGCAAATGGCTTCCTTCGTCACCGCCGATGCTAAACTAAGCCACACTGGCGGACCTTGGACCTTCACGTTGGCAGGGAACAACCTGACCGACAGAAAGTATTACACCTATGCCATTCGCAACGGCGCGGGCACTTCGTTCAATGCCTACCCCATGGCCGGGCGCAATTTCCTGCTCACCGCGGCATACCGCTTTCGATAGCTAAAAGGGGAACGCTTGCGCCGAACGCTGCTCATCTGGCTGGCACTCACGGCGGCAGCGCTGGCGGCGTTTGCGATTGCGCTCGCCACCGGCAGTACCCGGTTGCCCTTGCCTGATCTGCTGCGAACGCTCGTTTCGCCCGGCGACAGCGTCGCCAGCGAGATCGTCATGCAGTTGCGCCTGCCGCGCGCGCTGGCTGCCTTTTCCGTCGGCGGCCTGCTCGCGCTTGCCGGTGCGCTGATGCAGGTACTGCTGCGCAATCCGCTCGCCGATCCCTATGTGCTGGGTGTGTCGGGTGGCGCTGCAGTCGGTGCGCTGAGCGCCATGCTTGTCGGGCTGGGCGCGTTCGCCGCAAATCTAGGCGCGATTGGCGGCGCGCTGGCCGCGATCGCCCTGGTGTTCGCCTTTGCGCGGCGCGACTTCGTCCGCCAGCAGACCCTGGGCGTGATGGATGCCTCTCCGCGCCTGCTGCTCACCGGAGTGATCATGGCCTCCGGTTGGGGCGCTGTCATCACCTTGATACTGACCCTGGCGCCCGACGCCAAACTACGCGGCATGTTGTTCTGGCTGATGGGCGATATGAATGGTACGGAATCCTGGGCGCCCGCCTTTTTCCTGCTGGCGGCTGCGCTGGTCGTAACCTATCCGCTGGCACGCGATCTCAATGTGCTGCTGCGCGGCGAGGCGCTCGCGCATGCGCTGGGCGTAAAGGTGGCGCCGCTGCGCCGCCTGGTCTATGTCGTCGCCTCGGTCGCGACAGCGCTTGCCGTAACCACGGCCGGCACCATCGGCTTCGTCGGGCTGGTGGTGCCGCATGCGTTGCGTCTGGCGCTGGGCAACGACCAGCGCATGCTGCTGCCGGCGAGCGCACTTGCCGGCGGGACGCTGCTATTGCTGGCCGACACCGCGGCGCGCACGCTGCTCGCGCCGCAGCAATTGCCGGTGGGCGTAATCACCGCTCTCGTCGGAGTACCGGCGTTCATGTTGCTGTTGCTGCGCAATCAGGGCAAAGCGTGAGCGCGCCGCTGCTTGAAGTAGAAGATCTGTTGCTGGGCGTGAACGGACGTACGCTGGTGCGCGATTTCAGTTTTAGCCTCAGGGCGGGCGAAGTGTGGTGCATGCTCGGCCCAAACGGAGTAGGCAAGAGCACCTTCCTGCACACCGCCGTCGGCCTGCGCGAGCCACAGGGCGGGGTGTTGCGCCTGGCCGGGAAGCGGCTAGCCGAATGGCCGGCGGACGAGTCGGCGCGCCAACGCTGTTTTTTACCGCAGACTTTTCATGACGCCTTTAGCGCAAGCGTGCTGGAGAGCGTGATGCTCGGACGACATCCCTATCTCTCCCGCTGGCAGTGGGAAGGCGAGGCGGAGCGCGAGATCGCCTTGGCCGCGTTGCAAGCGGTAGACCTGGCCGGTTTCGAGCGACGCGACGTGTTGACTCTCTCCGGCGGTGAGCGCCAGCGCGTGGCGCTGGCGGCACTGTTGGCGCAGGATGCGCCCCTGCTCCTGCTCGACGAGCCGGTGTCGCACCTCGACCTGCATCATCAGATCATGGTGCTCTCGCACCTTGGCGAACTCGCGCGCACGCGCGGCAAGGGTGTGTTGTTCACGGTGCACGAACTCAACCTGGCGGCGCGCTTTGCCACCCATGCCCTGCTGTTGACGCCGGAAGGGGCGGTGCGGCAAGGACCGATAGCCGAAGTGATGACCGAGGCTGCGCTGTGGGGTGCCTTTGGCCATCGCGTGACGCGCATAGAAGCGGCCGGGCGGACCTTGTTCGTGCCGCAGTGATGACGCGGCAAATGGATACCGATCCGGCCTCGGTCTATTGCCCGGCGCTGCTGATCGCCGGCTGCGCTTCCGGACAAGGCAAGACAACGGTCACCGCCGCGCTCGCGCGCCGTCACGCACGCGCCGGGCGGCGCGTCAGGGTGTTCAAGAGCGGTCCAGATTTCATCGACCCGATGCTGCTGGAGGCGGCGAGCGGCGCACCGGTATACAACCTCGATTGCTGGATGGTTGGAATCGAGGGCTCGCGTGCCCTTCTCTATGCCGCGGCGCGGGAGGCCGACCTGATCCTGGTGGAAGGGGCGATGGGTTTGTACGACGGCGAACCGAGCTCGGCCGATCTCGCCGCCACTTTCGGCTTGCCGGTCGCCGCGGTGATCGACGCATCCGCCATGGCCCAGACCTTCGGCGCGGTGGCCAAGGGCCTGAAGGAATATCGTGCATTGTCATTCGCCGGCGTTATCGCCAGCCGCGTCGCGGGGCTGGGCCACGCGCAGATGATCGCCGCGAGCCTGCCGCCGGACATCCCCTTCCTGGGCGCGCTACCCGAGACGGCGCAGTCATTCCGCGAACGCCATCTGGGTCTCGTGCAGGCGAGCGAAGTCGAAGCGTTGCCGGCCATGCTCGATGCCCTCGCAGATTTGATCGGGGCGCAGAGCCTCCCGCCCGCGGTGTCTTTCGCTCCCCGCGAAGCTCCCTTGCTTTCCCGCTTGCTCGCCGGACGGCGCATTGCCGTGGCGCGCGACGCGGCGTTTTCTTTTCTGTACCGCGCCAATCTGGATTGCCTCGCGGCGATGGGGGCGGAACTGAATTTCTTTTCGCCGCTGGCCGATGAACCCGTGCCCCGCGCGGACTCGCTGTATTTGCCGGGCGGCTATCCCGAGCTGCATGCGGCAAGGCTCGCAAGCAACCCGCGCTGGCTAGATTCGCTGAAACCTTCGTCTCAGCCGGTCGGCCGCTGCTGGCCGAGTGCGGCGGTATGACGGTGCTGTTCGATACACTCGTCGCGCTTGACGGCATAGCGCATACGATGGCCGGACTGCTGCCGGGCGAGGTGACGATGTGCGAGCGCCTCGTCGCCATCGGTCTGCAATCGCTGCAGCTACCCCAGGGCGAGTTGCGCGGGCACGCGTTTCACCACTCGCGGCTAGACACCACGCTCGCGCCTGCATACGAATGTGCGCCGCATCGATACGGCAGGGGCGAACCGGTTTATCGCCGTGGCGCGATCACCGCGTCATACTTGCACGCCTACTTTCCTTCCGACCCGGCCGCGGCCGCCGCATTGCTGACGGGGGACGTGTGAAGATGGCGATACTGCGATGTGTGCTAGCGTTAGCCGCGCTGTTGGCGGGCGTTGCCGCCGCGAGCGGAATTCGCCTTACCGACGATGCCGGCCGCATGCTTGTACTCCCCCACCCGGCGCAGCGCGTGGTCAGTCTGGCGCCGCACTTGACCGAACTGATGTTTGCCGCTGGCGCGGGCTCTCACCTGGTGGGCACAGTCGAATTCAGCAGCTATCCCGAGGCGGCCAAGGGCATCCCGCGCATCGGCGACAGTGCGCTGCTCGATCTGGAGCGCATCGTCGCGCTCAAGCCCGACCTGATTCTGGTATGGCAGCACGGCAATGCGCAGCGCCAACTCGACAAACTGCTCAGCCTCGGCATCCCGGTGTTCTACAACCAGCCGGACCGCCTGACCGATGTGGCACGCTCGATCGAAAAGCTCGGCCGGCTGGCCGGCACCGAAGCGATCGCGTCAGCGGTGGCCCGCGCATTCGTCGCGCGCGAGGCTGAACTGCGCAAGCGTTATGCCGCGCGGCCGCCGGTGCGGGTGTTCTACCAGATCTGGGAAAAGCCGCTGATGACCATCAACAACGATCACCTCATCAGTGATGTCATCCACCTCTGTGGGGGGCAAAACGTGTTGGGCGATCTCAAGCAGCTGGTGTCCGTGATCTCGACCGAGGCGGTGCTCGAAGCCGATCCGGAAGTGATCGCCGGTGCGACCGCCGAACCCAATATGCGCGACAACCTCGACAACTGGAAGGTCTGGCCGCGCATCCTCGCAGTGAAGCGCGACAACCTGTTCGTCATCCACACCGACCTCGTCAGCCGTCACACGCCGCGCGTGCTCGACGGCGCGCAGCAGATGTGCGAGAACCTCGACAAAGCGCGATCGAGGCGGCCAACATGAGCTATCGGCGCATCGTCTGCTTGTCGACTGAAGCGGTGGAGACGCTTTACCTGTTGGGGGCGGAAGACTGCGTTGCCGGCATTTCCGGCTTCACCACGCGCCCGATGCGGGCGCGCAAGGAAAAGCCGAAGGTGAGCGGATTTTCAAGCGCGAAAATTGACCGCATTTTGGCTGTCACGCCCGACCTAGTGATCGCCTTTTCCGACCTGCAGGCTGAAATAGCGCGCGACCTGGTGCGCGCCGGTGTTGAGGTGCACGTATTCAATCAGCGAGATCTCGCCGGCATATTGCGTATGATCCGCTCGCTGGCGACGCTGGTCGGCAGGGCAGAAAGAGGCGAACAGCTTACGGCCGAACTGCAGGCGCGACTGGAGCGCGTGCGCGGCTTCGTGATCAATCGCTTTCGCGGCGACATCGGTCTGCTGCAGCCCGGTGTGGAGTGGCTGGTGCGCAAAACCGGCAAACCGGTATTCGGGGTCATTCCGTTTCTTCACGGCCTGCATCTCGAAGCCGAGGACTCGATCAAGACCGAGCAGGCCGAGAAATTGGCAGGCAAGCTTTTACGCGTGATCGTGCCGGTGCTGCCGCGCATCAGCAACCACACCGACTTGGATGCGCTGCGCGCGCATCCCCAGGTTGATCTGCAATTCATCGCACCGGGCATGCGCATTCCGCGCGCCGATCTGATCGTATTGCCGGGCAGCAAGAGTGTGCAGGCCGATCTCGCCTGGCTAGATCGCGAAGGCTGGACTGTGGAAATCCAGCGGCACTTGCGCTACGGCGGCAAGGTCATCGGCATCTGCGGCGGCATGCAGATGCTTGGTGCGCGGTTGAACGACCCGCTGGGTCTGGAGGGCGCTGCGGGCAGCCGGCCGGGATTGGGCCTGCTCGATTTCGAGACCACGCTCAATCCGGAGAAGTGCTTGCAGCAGGTGCGAGGGCGGCTCGTTGGTTCGGGCGCGCGCGTCGCCGGCTACGAGATCCACATGGGTGCCTCGACCGGGCCGGCGCTTGCGCGCGCCGCAATCGAAGTCGACGACGGCCGCCGCGACGGCGCGCTGTCCGAGGACGGGCAGATTTTTACTACTTACCTTCACGGCTTGTTCGACGCGCCCGAGGCCAGCTCCGCGCTGCTCGCCTGGGCCGGCTTGGAGCGTCCGCTGGCGCTGGACTACGACGCAATGCGCGAAGCGAGCATCGATCGCCTGGCCGACGCGATGACGGAGCATTTAAACATCGAGCAGCTGCTCGCAGAGGTGGGCTAGGGTTCACCGTCCGGGAGTTCTCTGCTATCGTGGGCGCATGCTGAAGGACGGAGTCGATTTGCAGGGCGTGCGCCGCGTGCTGGTAATCAAGCTGCGCCACCACGGCGATGTGCTGCTCGCCTCGCCCGTGTTCTCGGTGCTGAAAAATCACGCAGCGCAGATCGAGGTAGACGCGCTGGTCTATGCGGATACTGCGCCCATGTTGACCGGCCATCCGGCGATATCCCGGGTGTTCGGCATCGACCGCAGTTGGAAGAACTTAGGATTGGTCGCGCAGGCGAGCAAGGAATGGGGGTTGCTGCAGGAATTGCGCCGCCGCGACTACGACCTGCTGGTGCACCTGTCCGAGCATCCGCGCGGGGCCTGGCTGGCGCGCTTCCTCGGTGCGCGCTACAGCGTAGCGGCCGATTATCCAAGGGTGCGCGGCTGGTGGAAAAGAAGTTTCAGCCACCTGTCTCCCCTGCCCAAGAACGGCCGGCGTCATATGGTTGAGTTGAACCTGGACCTGCTGCGCCGCATCGGCGTGCAGCCGGGAGAGTCGGAGCGCAAGCTCTGCTTCGTGCCGGGCGAAGAAGCGGAGCGCGAAGTGGGCCGCATGCTGACCGAGTTGGGGCTCGCGCCGGCGGGTTACATCCATCTGCATCCAGCGTCGCGCTGGCAATTCAAGTGCTGGCCAGCCGCGAAGACCGCCGAATTGATCGACAAGCTGCAGGCACTGGGCGAGCGCGTGCTCGTTACCGCAGCGCCGGATGCGGAAGAACTCGACCTGGTTGCGCGCATCCGCAGTCTGGCGACTACACCCTTCGCCGATCTGAGCGGCAAGCTCACGCTGAAGCAACTGGGGGCGGTTTCGCGCTATGCCAGGCTGTTCGTCGGTGTCGATTCGGCGCCTATGCATATCGCCAGTGCCATGCAGACGCCGGTGGTGGCCTTGTTCGGGCCCAGTGGCGAGTTCAACTGGGGACCCTGGCAAGTGCCGCACCGCGTGGTCGCCTCCAACCACAGTTGCCGCCCTTGCGGCAACGATGGCTGCGGCGGCGGCAAGTTGAGCGAATGCCTCAGTACCCTGCCCGTGTCCGAGGTGCTGCAAGCGGTACTAGCTCTGTCGCGCTTTTGAAAATCGCCCTGATACGCCAGCGCTACAACCCGTACGGCGGCGCCGAGCGCTTCGTCGAGCGTGCCATGACGGCGCTAGCAAAGCAGAACATCGAAATGACCTTGCTCGCGCGAGACTGGCTGGGGGCAGAGCAGTTGGCCGGCGAAGTGCGCATGATCCGGTGTGATCCCTTCTATATCGGCCGCGTATGGCGGGATTGGGGCTTTGCCCGCTCTGTGTGTACGGCGCTCAAGACCAATGCGTTCGACCTGGTGCAGTCGCACGAGCGCATCGCCGGTTGCGACGTCTATCGCGCCGGCGACGGCGTGCACCGCCAGTGGCTGGCCAACCGCTCCCGAGGCGCCGGTTGGTTCGAGCGCATTGCCCTCGTGCTCAATCCCTATCACCTGTATACGCAGGCCGCCGAAAAACGCCTGTTCGAGAGTGCCAGATTGCGCGCGGTGATCTGCAACTCGAACATGGTCAAGGAGGAGGTGCGCCGCCACTTCGGCCTGGCCGAGGACAAGCTGCACGTGATCTACAACGGCGTCGACCTCGCCGCCTTCAATCCGGCGCTGCGCGCGGCGTGGCGCGCGCGCAAACGCGCTGAATTCGGCCTTGCCGATTCGGCAACGGTGTTCCTGTTCGTCGGTTCCGGGTTCGCGCGCAAGGGACTGCCACAGCTGCTGCGCGCCATGACCGGCGTGCGCGGCGCGCACCTGATCGTGGTGGGCGAGGATCGTGAGCTTGCGCTCATGCAAGCCACGGCGGCCAACATGAAGCTCAGCAGTCGCGTGCATTTCGCCGGCGCACAAAAAGATGTGAAGCCCTGGTACGGCATGGCGGATTGCTTCGTTCTGCCCACCCTGTACGATCCCTTCCCCAACGCCGCGCTGGAAGCCATGGCCTGTGGCCTGCCGCTCATCACCAGCATGCAGTGCGGCGCGGCCGAGTTCGTCGAGTCCGGCGTCGAGGGCTACACCTGCCGCGATGCGCTCGACGTGGTCGAACTCGCGCGCTGCCTCAACCTCGCCGCCGCGCCCGGACAGGCTTCGAGGATGGGTGCCGCGGCACGGCGCCGGGTTGAGCCCTACGGCCTGGACGCGATGGCGCTGCGGCTGACGGAACTCTACGCGCGTTTGGTCCAATCCAGGTAAGCAGTCAGCCTCACCTGGTGTAGAACTTCTCCGTATTGTCGAGATTGCATTCGGCGATCCTTTCCACGAGCACCAGGAATTTCCCGCCGCCCGCGCCGGCAGTTCTATTGCCGGCGACGAGGATCGAAAATTCGCCGCTGGGGACTCTGTTTTCTGTGAGGGCGGCGGCGGCTTCGTCCACCTGATCGATGTTGTCTATCTGCGCGATGCGTACGCCGAAAGACGCTTTTCTGCCGCTGCTGCGCGCTTCTAGCGCGGCGGCCTCGCCTTCCATGATGTGCACGTGCAACCAGTCCTGGCCGCGCGAATACTGGCTGTTGATGGCCAGCACGATGTCGCGATCACCGGGCAGCATTTTCACCGCCCGCTCCCAGGCGAATCTCCAGACGCCCGGCACGGCGGCGATGTGCTCCACGCCCCTGAGCTCGGCGCGCGGTATCACCAGCAAATGCGCTTTGCCGTCGATGCACATTTTCCGGTCGCGAATGACGACGAAGCGCTCGTCCGCCTCGATCAGTGCCGTCTCGTCAGTGCATAGTCGTTCGCGCGCCAGGTAGGAGCGGTCCGCGATTGAGGACGTCGCGTGGATGCGGCCCGCCGCGCGGCAGGCTTCGTCTTCGCCACAGCGCCTGAGGGTGTCGATGATGCGGCGCAGGTCTTGTCTCTGTGGGCAGGGAGTGCCCGCGGCAAAAGAAGCGGATATGCCGGCTAGCAGGGTGAGCAGCCAGACTGATCGAAGCGAGTTCCTGATGATTTGCATGCGTCAGTGGATGGGAGGCAACCGGCTTGGAGCGTATCCTCAATTCTGCTGCCGCGCCAGCGTTAGGGCTCTGATATAATTGGAAAATTCTTTGCCGGACTACGCACCAAACCATGGCAATTGCCGAAACCAAGAGCCGCGTCCTGTACCTGCGGCTGCTGCGCTATGTCCTGCCCTACTGGCGCATGTTCGCCCTGGCTATCCTGACCATGGTGCTGATGGCGGCGACCGAGCCCTTGTTTCCGGCGCTGATGAAACCGCTGCTGGACGGCAGCTTCGTCAGCAAGGATCCCACCACCATACGCTACATTCCGTTTGCGCTGGTCGGCTTGTTCCTGGTGCGCGGCCTGTTCGGTTTTGCCAGCGACTACGCGTTGAGCTGGGTGTCCAACCGCGTGGTGTTCGACCTGCGCGCCGAGATGTTCGGCCGGCTGGTCAACCTTCCGACGCGCTATTACGACGACGCCTCCTCGGGCGCGCTGATTTCCAAGCTCGCCTATGACGTGAGCGGCGTCACCGCCGCGGCGACCACAGTGCTGACGGTCATGGTGCGCGACAGCCTGACCGTGGTCGGCCTGCTCGCCTGGATGTTCTATCTCGACTGGAAATTGTCGCTGATCACGCTGGTGATCGGTCCGATCATCGCTCTTGTGATTCGCGCATTCAGCAGCCGCCTGCGCGAGGTGAGCCGCAACGCACAGCTGGCGATGGGGGACATCACCCACGTCCTGGACGAAGCGATCGAATGCCACAAGGTGGTGAAAGTTTTTGGCGGGCAGCAATACGAGCAGCGCCACTTCGGTGCGGCGATCAAACGCATGCGCGACTTCGCCATGCGCCAGACGGTCGCGGCCGGCGCATCGGTGCCGTTGGTGCAGGTGTGCGCCGCCATCGCGGTCGCGGTCATCGTCTATTACTCCACGCAGCAGAGCGGCGCCGGCGTGACTGTGGGCGGCTTCGTGTCGTTCATGACCGCCACGCTGATGCTGCTCACGCCCCTGAAGCACCTTACTGGGGTCAATTCCTCGCTGCAGCGCGGACTCGCGGCCGCGGAAAGCGTGTTCTCCATCATCGACGAGAAACCGGAGGAGGATAGCGGCACGCAGAGCATGGACCGCGCCGAAGGGCGGATCGAATTCGACCGTTTGAGCTTTTCCTACCCTAAAGCCACGCGGCCGGCGTTGACCGACGTGAGTCTGACGGTCGCGCCGGGCGAAACCATCGCCCTGGTAGGAGGATCGGGTGGCGGAAAGACAACACTCGCGAACCTTATTCCGCGCTTCTACCAACCCAGCTCCGGGCGCATTTTGCTCGATGGCGTCGATACCCAGACGCTGACCCTGGCTAGCCTGCGCGCAAACCTCGCGCTGGTCAGTCAGGATGTGGTGCTGTTCAACGACACGGTCGCGGCCAACATCGCTTACGGACCTTTGGCGGGCGCGAGCGAAGCGGCGATTGTCGCCGCAGCCGAGGCTGCGCACGCGATGGAGTTCATCCGCGAAATGCCGGAGGGACTGCAGACGATGATAGGCGAAAACGGCGTGCGCCTCTCGGGCGGACAGCGCCAGCGACTGGCGATCGCGCGCGCGCTGCTGAAGAATGCGCCGCTGCTGATCCTCGACGAGGCCACGTCGGCCTTGGATACCGAATCGGAGCGGGTGGTGCAGGCGGCGCTGGAGACCCTGATGCAGGGCCGCACCACGCTGATCATCGCGCATCGCCTGTCGACCATCGAAAAGGCGGACCGCATCGTGGTGTTGCAAAAGGGCAGGATAGCCGAAGTCGGCTCGCACGCCGAGCTGCTGGCGCGCGACGGCCTGTATGCTTATCTGTACAGGATTCAATTCTCCGCTGATGAGAACACGTCTGAGCCTGACCAGGCCGACGTCCCGGGCTGGTCTTCTGCGGCGCATTGAGTCGGCCCTCGAACGATGCATATCGTCCACAGCGAATCCTCCTGCGGCTGGGGCGGGCAGGAAATCCGCGTGCTGGAGGAAGCTGCCGGCATGCTCGAACGCGGTCACCAGGTGAGCCTCCTGTGTCCGCGCGAGGCGCGCATCCATGCGGAATCTGCCCGACGCGGCGTGCCCGCGGTCGCATTGCCCATCGCACGCAAGAGTCTGGCCGGTCTGCGCGCGCTGCGTGCCTGGCTTGCAAACGCGAACTGCGATGTTCTAAACAGCCACAGTTCCACAGACAGTTGGCTGGCGGCGGTGGCGCTCCTCGGCATGAACCCGCGGCCGGCGCTGGTGCGCACGCGTCACATCTCGGCCGCGATCCCGGACAATCTGGCGACGCGCTGGTTGTATCAGTCGGCCACGCGAACCATCGTCACCACCGGCGAGCGCCTGCGCGAGCAATTGATCCGCGACAATTGTTTCCGCGCGGAGAGCATCGTCTCGGTGCCGACCGGGATCGACCTCGCGCACTTTGCGCCGGCAGATAAGGCGCGGGCAAAGATGCAACTCGGCCTGGATCCGGCGCAAGCCTGCATCGGCATCGTCGCCACCCTGCGCAGCTGGAAAGGGCATCGCTTTCTAGTCGAGGCCTTCGTCGGGCTGAAACGGCAGGATGTACGCCTGCTCATCGTCGGCGACGGGCCTGGGCGGGACAATCTAAAGCGGCAAGTGGCTCAACTCGGGCTGCAAGCGCGGGTGCTCATGCCGGGCAATCAGGCCGACGTGGTGCCTTGGCTGCGGGCGCTGGACGTGTTCGCCCTGCCCTCCTATGCGAACGAAGGTGTGCCCCAGGCGCTGATGCAAGCCATGGCCGCCGGGGTCCCGGTGATTTCGACGCCGGTGGGCAGCATAGACGAACTGGTGCGGCACGAAGAAACCGGTCTGATGGTGCCGCCTCGGAATGTCGAGGCGCTCGGCGCCGCCATCGCGCGCCTGCTGGACGAGCCCGCGCTGGGGCAGCGCCTGGCTTCGGCAGCGCGAGCGTGGGTAAGCAGTCGCTATGCGCGCGAGCGCATGCTCGACAGCATGGAAGCGGTTTTTCGCCGCGCGGCCGCGTGATCAAGCCGGACGCGCAGCTGTTGGTGATCATCGTCGCACGCATCGGCGACACCTTGCTCGTGACGCCGGCGCTGCGCGCGCTCAAGGCGGCGATTCCGCAAGGCCGGCTGACCGTGCTCGCTCATCCTAAACGGCTGGAAGTGCTGCAACAACTCTCCTTTATCGATGCGCTCGAAGCGATTACCAAGACCACTGCCCAAGCCCGCGGTTGGGTAGGCAAGAGCCGCTTCGATTACGCTCTGGTCTACGGCCAGGACGCGGCGCTGGTGCGCTATGCGCTGCGCGCGAGCGATTGCGTCATCGCATTTGCGCAGAAGGACGATGCACTGAATCGTCGGCTCTCGCACCTGGTGGCGGAACCGAGCGCGCCGCAGCACGCGGTGCTGCACCGGCTGTCGCTGCTCGCGCCCTTGGGTCTCGAGGCCGAAGATCTGCGCCTGGCATACCGAGTCACGGCGGAAGAGCGTGTTGACGCGCGCAGGTGGTTGGCGGCGCAGGTTGCTTGCGGCCGGCCTTTGATCGGCCTGCAGATCGCGAGTTTTCCGACCAAGGCGCACCGCGATTGGCCGCTGTCCAGCTTTCGGGAATTGCTCGCGCGCATCCTCGTCACGCACCCGCAGGCGCATTTCCTGCTGCTGGGCGACCAGTCTGCGGCACACAAGGCGGCTTCCTTGATCCGCCTGCATCCGGATCGGGTCGCGCTTGCAGCGGGCCGTTTGCGCCTGCGCCAGAGCGCAGGGCTCATGGCCGAGCTCGATCTCTACATCGGCGTCGATACCGGGCCGACGCACATCGCCGGTGCGCTCGGCATACCCATGGTGGCGCTGTATCACTCCGCCTATCCGGGGCGCAACCTGGCGCCGTTGCAGCATCCGGCTTGCAGCGTGATCGAACATCCGCTCACGGGAAGGAACGCCGCGTCGACGGTATCCATGGCCGATATTCCGGTCGCGACGGTATGGCAGGCGGCAATGGATCTGCTCGCGAGAACGATGAGCAAGGGAAAGCCATGAAACCGTGGATGCAACTGTTCCCGTTCGGCGTATTTTTGTTCATCCTGCCTTTTCCGGGAACGGTGGCGCTACGGCTGCTGGCGCTCGCCGCGGGATTGGCGGTGTGCGCCTGGTCCTGGAGTAGGGACGCTATCCCGCCCATCCCGGCAAAGTATGCGCTGGCGCTGTGGATCGGCTGCGCGCTGCTGTCGCTCGCCGCCGCGATCGATCCGTCTTACTCGCTGGGCGAGATCAAGAACGAGATCGGCTATGCCATGGCCGCCTATCTCGGCTTCCTTACCTTGACGCGAACGCGCGCGGACGCCCAATTCTTCGTCGCGGCGCTGATCTGGGGAAGTCTGGCGCTCGCCGCGCTTGCGCTGTGGGAGCATTTTTCATCGGACTCGGCGTATTGGAACGAATTCGGACGCGCCGGCGGCTCGGGCAGCTACAGCAGCTATTTGCTCGCGCTGTTGCCGGTCTTGCTGTGGGCGGGCTGCGTGCTGCCGCATCGGCAGCGATGGAGCCTGGTTGCGGCGATTATCGCCTTGCAGCTTGTGGTCGCCGTGTTGGCGGGGCAGCGCGCATTCTGGCTGGTGTTGGCGTTGCAGGCGCTGCTGGCCTTGTATCTGCTGCGCGCGCGCGGTTTTATTGCGCTGTCGGCCCCCCGTGCGCGGGCGTTGGCTGTGGTTGCCGTTATCTTGTGCGCGCTGGCGGTCGTAGGTGCGGCGGCCAAGCGCGACACGCTGACCTGGACGCAGGATCCGCGCCTCGCGACCTGGACTGCGGTTGCCGCGCGTATCGCGGAGCATCCGCTGGCCGGCAAGGGCTTTGGCCGGGAGATCATGAAAAAGGCGTACCCCGATTTGCTGTCGCAAGAATATCCTGCGCTCTGGCACGCGCACAATCTGTTCCTGAACTACGGCATGTCGCTGGGAATTCCGGGGATAATCTCAATTGCTTTGATATTCTTCGCGCTGCTGCGAAAATTCTGGAAATTGAGCCGTGCTGTCGATCGGGAGGTCGCCATGGCTGGCATTTGCGGCGTATTGCTGGTCATAGGCGTGGTCGCGCGCAACCTGACAAACGATTTTTTCCAGCGCGATCTGGCGCTTCTGTTCTGGGCCATCGCCGGCATGCTGCTCGGCTATGCAAATCATGCGCTCGGTGGCGAGAAACGATTGCAATCAAGGGGAAACCGTACATGTTTCTGAACAAACAGGATCTGAAATTTTTGTTGCGCTCGCGCTCGAGGCGATTCATGCGCGCCGCACGTTTCGGCAACACCGGGCCGATAGCGACCTGCAGTTGGAAGCAGCACACGCTGCACTACAGGCCGGGCACCAGCGATCCTCACCTGATCTACAAGATACTGCTGCGCACCGGGCTCAGTGCCGAGTACGCTTTTCCATCCAAGCTACAAGCACAGGTAATTTTCGACATCGGCGCCAACATCGGCGCGGCGTCGGTCCTGCTCGCGGAGCGATTCCCGGAGGCGCGCATCTTCAGTTTCGAACCGGTGCCGGAAAATTTCGCGCTGCTAGAGCGCAACGTCGCCAAGGCAACCAACGTGACGCCGGTGCAGCTCGCGTTGTCGGGCGACGCAGGCGGCAGAGAGCTCATCTGCTCTCCCGACAAATTCAACCAGGGTGGTTTTTCCTTTTACCAGGAAGGGGCTTCCCGGGACGTCGCGCGTATCCGCGTTGCGACCGCTTCGCCGGCAGGATTTATGCGCGAGCGCGGCCTCGACAGCGTCGACCTGATCAAGATCGATACCGAAGGCGCCGAGTACGAGATACTCACCGCTTTTGACAGCGCAATTCTGCGCCAGGTGAAATGGATCATCGGCGAGCTGCACGGCCAGCGCGACTTCGAGCTGCTCGCCTATCTGTCGCAGTGGTTCGATATTTCGGTGAAGAAATCTTTTCGCAAGCCGCTGTTTGTGTTCGCCGCGTGCAACAAGAATGCGCTGGGACAGATTCTTGCCTAGCTGCCGGAGGAGGGTGACTCGCTTCCGGTTACCGCATTCCCGCGCATGAAGATCTGCTTCTACAACGTGACGGCCAGCTTTATTCAGGGCGGACTGGAAACCTACTGCTGGGAAGCGGGAAGGGCGCTGGCGCGCCGGGGACATCGGGTGAGTATCGTCGCTGGTGCCGGCGGCGAACCGCGACACCAGGAACTGGAACTTCTGCGGTTCCCGTTCCGGCGCGAACAGGCATGGCCGGATCTGGGTAAGCGTTTTCGCCGACTGATGGAGCGCGTATCTTTTGGCACCCATTCGCTGCAACACTTGGTCGGCGCCGGCTACGACGCCGTGGTGGTGAACAAGCCTTTCGATTTTCCCATCCTGTGGCAGGCGCGGCGCAAGGGCCTCGCGGCGCAGACGGTATTCCGCTCCGGCGGCACCGAGTTCTATTTCGGAGACCGCTATTTCGTGGGCAGCGTCGATCATTGGCTGTCCACCAGCCGCTACAACGCGGCGCAGGTCCAGGCGCATTTTGGGCGCGAGGTGCAAGTGGTGCATAACGGCGTCGACGTGGATCAGTTCAAACCGCTGCAGCGCGAAGCGCAACTGCGCCAGAGCCTGGGTTTGCCAGAGGCGGCGCGCGTGATCGCCAGCGTCGGGCGTCTGGTCGGCTGGAAAGGCCTGCGCGTGATCCTCGATGCGATGCCGCAATTGCCGCGGGACGTGCATTTTCTGGTGATCGGTGAGGGGCCGGAAGAAGAAAAGCTGCGCGCGCAGGCACGCGCGCGCGGGGTGGCAGAGCGAGTGCATTTTTGCGGACGCGTTGCGCACGACCGGCTGCCACAGGCGCTCGCGCAGGCGGACATCCTGGTGCAGCCCTCGATCGGCGAAGAGTCCTTCGGCATCACCCTGGTCGAGGCCATGGCGTGCGCGCTGCCGGTGCTGGCGTCCCGCCAAGGCGGCATGACAGAAATTGTGTTGCCTGGTGTGACCGGCGATTTGCTGCCCGCGGGAGAAGTCGAAGCCTGGCGTGCCGCCATAGAGCAATTGTTGCAGCAGCCGGACAGAATGCGCACCATGGGTGCGGCAGCGCGGATGCGCGTGGCGGCCGAATTTACCTGGGTCGCCAACGCCGCCAAACTCGAACGATTGCTGCTGGAGGGGCGCAAGTAATGTGCGGCATCCTGGGTTTTGCCTCCCGCTCGGGCAGCGCCTTCCGTCCCGACCTCGACGCCGCGCTCCGGCGGCAGCGCCACCGTGGCCCCGACGATAGCGGCGTCTGGCGCGACGACTGGACGACACTGGGATTCAATCGGCTTTCGATCATCGATCTGTCGCAACTCGGGCATCAGCCGATGCAAAGCCCGGACGGCCGCTATGTCATCGTCTTCAACGGCGAGATCTACAATTTCCCTGAACTGCGCGCCGGCCTTGCGGCGCAGGGCGAAACCTTCGCCGGCCATTCGGACACCGAAGTGCTGCTGCGTGTGTTCGCGCGCGCGGGCTTCGAGGCTTGCCTCGCGCGCCTGCGCGGCATGTACGCGCTCGCGGTGTGGGATCGGCAGACGCGCACCTTGTCGCTCGCGCGCGACCGCCTGGGTGTGAAGCCTCTGGTCTACGCCGAAACCGACGCCGGGTTTGCGTTCGCCTCCGAGATCGCCACGCTGTTCCAGATCAAGCCCGATCTGTCGCGTGCGCCCGATTACGCCGCCATGGATCACTACTTGACGTTTCAGTACATCCCGGCGCCGCTGTCGGGCTTTCGCGCGGTCAGAAAGCTGCCGCCGGCGCATGCCATGGTCGTGCGCGAGGGCAGGGTGGAGCGCGTCTGGCGCTACTGGGACATCGATCATACGCTGCGCTCGCGCCTGTCGTTTGGCGACGCCTGCGAGGCGCTGCGCGAGAAAGTTCTGGAGGCCACGCGCATCCGCCTGGTGAGCGACGTGCCGCTGGGGGCGTTTCTGTCGGGCGGCGTCGATTCCAGCATCACCGTGGCGGCGATGGCGCGATTGGCCAGCGACCCGGTCAAGACTTACGCCATCGGCTTCGAGGACGAGCGCTTCAACGAGCTTCCCTATGCGCGCGAAATCGCGCGCCACCTCGGCACCGAGCACCATGAAATGACGGTGCAACCGGCCGCCGTCGCGCTGTTGCCGCAACTGATCGAGCATTTGGGCGAGCCGATGGCCGACAATTCGCTGCTGCCAACTTATTACGTGTCCGAGTTCGCGCGCAACAGCGTGACCGTGGCACTGACCGGGGACGGCGGTGACGAGGTGTTCGCCGGCTATCGACGCTTTTACCACATGCGCCGGGCCGAGACGCTCGCCAGATGGCGTCTGACGCCGCTCTGGCGCGGTTCGCGCCGGCTCACCGTGGCGGTGGAAAATCTGAGCCATCCGGGCAAACCGCGCCGGCGTTTTCCAGCGACTCGCGCCGACGAAATGCTGGAACTCGCCGGCGCCGGCCGCTACCAGCACCTGCTGGCCTTCTATACCGACAGCGAAAAGCGCAAGCTGGTCACGCCCGAATTCGCGCGCTACACCGCCGGTTCGCGCACTGACGACTACCTGGCGCAGGCGCTGGCGCGCGCCACCGGCGCCGATGCGGTCAACCGCTGGCTATACGTGGACCAGTCCACCTATCTGCCGGAAGACATCCTGTTCAAGGTGGATATCGCCAGCATGGCGAATTCGCTCGAATGCCGCTCGCCTTTTCTCGATCACCAGTTGATCGAGTTCGCCTGCTCGCTGCCGGGCGCGTACAAGCTGACGCGCGGCGGCAGGCACAAGCACATCCTCAAGGAAGCGTTCAAGGACTGGTTGCCGCCGGGGTTCATGCAGCGCAAGAAGCAGGGCTTCTCGGTACCGCTCGCGAACTGGGTCAGGAACGATTTCGGCCCCATCCTGCGCGAGCGGCTGCTGGCGCAGAAAGCGCTCGCTCCCTGGTTCCGGCAGGACGCGGTCGAACGCATGGTCGAGGAACACCTTTCGGGCCGGACCTCGCACAGCAACCGGCTGTGGTCGCTGCTGGTGCTGTCGCAATGGGTCGAGAGTTTCAAGGTGCCACTGTGAAACCAGGTTTCAAGATTCCGCCAAAACTCCTAATCCTGTCATTCCGAGCAAAGCGAGGAATCTGCTTTTCGTGGTGCGCAAGAAGCAGATTCCTCGGGCGGTGCCCTCGGAATGACAATTTTTGGATGTTGCCTTAACTTGGGCTCGACGGAAAATTGAGTGCCATGTCCGCGCCCAGCGTCTATCAGATCAATCTGCAGCAGCAGTTTGGCGGCGGCGAGGTCTACACACGTTTTTTCACCCTGGCGCTGATCGAGCTCGGCTACCGAGTCGTATTGTTCGTCAGCCGCAAGGCCGACTTCTGGGCGTCCCTGTTGCCCGCGGGCGTGGAACTCGTTGCGGTGGATGGTGCCCATGAAATCCTGCGCAGGCTGCCGCAGCG
>Ga0334722_10000157_pt1 | contig 99874 bp, 105 predicted proteins | sample C3_bottom_MG_FD_207210 | JGI IMG/M metagenome (GOLD analysis project Ga0334722, IMG submission 207210) | Sediment microbial communities from Yellowstone Lake, YNP, Wyoming, USA - C3_bottom | ecosystem: Environmental > Aquatic > Freshwater > Lake > Sediment | place: USA: Wyoming | collected...
AAGGTGATTATTTGGAATACGGAGTACAATGACCTCGAGCACTGCGGACTGAACGGCAAAACGCCGAACGAAGCGCTCGCACTTATGAGCTAATCAGTCCGCCAAATGTGTGTACCTAAAACATCGGTGTATAAGGTCCCCGCTGTTTCGTCCCGTTGATATGCTTATCTATGGGCCTGCCGCCGGCGGACCGCATGTCGATAGGAGGAAGCCATGATGCTCTTAAACTTAAAAAGAATTATTGGCGGGATAGCCGCTGCATTTGGGGTCTCTCTCTTTCCCTTCGATGGCGTGGAGCCCAAGAGGGAACTGGATGAAGATCCCCAGATAACGAAGTTGCGCGGGACCTTCTAGATGAAGCCCAAACGACGAAAGGCCGCTCACGTGAGCGGCCTTTCTTTTTGTGGAGGTGCGGGGTTGGTCACGAGTTGCTAAGCGTATTGCTCCAGGTCTTCGCAATCCACTAAGCACTCTCGACCCCGGCTCAGCCGTTTTACGGGTACGCAAAACATGCTTCCGCCACTCGACACTCCCACAGAAGCAAAGCAGTTTGCTTCTTCACCTCCACAAATGCGAAAACCGCCCGGAGGCGGTTCGCAATTTGTGGAGGTGGGGAGTATCGAGCTCCCGTCCGAATCTGGCCAAGAAAGCGAGTCTACGACGCATAGTCAACGTTATATTTAAGATAGGGTGCGAGGAACGCAGACGAAACCACTCCTATCCGATCTCTTATTTAGATGCACCGGCCGAGATTCCGGGCACCGATTCTACAGACCATTCCGCCCATTCCTCCCGCTGTAGAAACCGGGGAGGATGAACGTCGCGAGGCGAGTGGCCGTTAGGCGACCGCGTACGCGAACGTAAAGTCCTTCATACCGAAGTACGGGGACTTCACGCTTGCAAGAGTGTTCTTGGCAAGTTTGGTTGCTCGTTGGATTGTGAGTGTCATACGAGCGTGCACTGCGTCGCACGTCTTTCAAGGTACAGACCGTCAAAGCCGGTCACCCCCGAGCAATTCAGAATCTATATTCCACATTCTAAATTCCGCTCTGTTCGGGACTACCGATTTTTTAAGACGCGCGCCGCCTCGCGTGAGGCATCTTTTTTCTTCAAGTCTTCACGGCGGTCACTCTTACCTTTACCGCGGACGATTGCGATGCGCGCCTTCACGAACCTTCCGCTATTATACACCTCAAAGGGTATGATTGTCAACCCTTTCTTCGACTCAGCCGCGAGAAGCGTTGCGATCTCTTTCTTATCCAAGAGGAGTCGGCGAGTGCGCTCCGGGTCGTAGCCCTTGGGAGCATTCGCCACTTGATATGCAGGAATGGTCATCCCGACGATAAAGGCCTCGCCGCCGCGCACCACCACGCGTGCGCCATCAAGCGAACCGAGACTCGCGCGGAGTGCCTTTACCTCGGTGCCCAGGAGCTCAATACCCGCAGAGAAGTTCTCGAGCGGGGCATATTTCAAATGGGCCTTTTTATTGGCGATGAGGGTCATGTGAACATCTTCTCTATTTCTGCGCGTTTCGCAAGCAGGTCGTCCCAGCCCATCTGATACGACTCGGCTACGGCGCGACGGTTCCTGGTGAAGAGACCGGCCGGGAGCGGTGAGGAAGGGCCGATAATAATCAGCTCGACATCAGAAGGGAGATGGTCGAAGTGAGAACGCTTGAGGTCATAGAGTGCAAGTTGGCGGATGATGGGGTTCACGAAGAAGGCGTAGATACGGAGGAACCCTTTCTGAAGGTTTGAAAGGGCGACGGTGTTGCTGATGACTAGGATCTTCGTCGCGCCCTCCTTGCGCGCTTTGCGGATAAGGTTCGCCATGTTCATGTTCAAGTCGCCATCGATGAAGGTGTGTTCGCCGAGTCGCACAGCGCCGCCGTAGAGAAAGGGGATCGCCTTCGCCGCACGCATCACTTCATAAGGGTTGAACCACGTATTGTTAGTGATGAACTCGGCGCGACCGGTATCGAGATCGGTCACGGGGACGAACCAGCGCGTCGGTGTTTTGATAAAAGTGCGTTCGTCGAGTGGGAGCTCTTGGTGCATGATGGTGTCGATGATGTAATCGAGCTCGAAGCGGGGCGGGAATCGGTGCACGACTTCAGGAGAGGGGAGGTAGCGGAGCCAGATCTTCTCGATGTGGTCGTACTGCTTTGCGAGATAATAGAACATCGCGCCGACTGAGCCCGAGGCAGAAATGAAGATGTCAGGCTCGGTGATGCCGAGCTTTCTCGTGAGTGCGACAAGTGCACCAGCGGCATAGGCACACTTCATTCCGCCGCCGCTCGTGACGATCGCGACTTTTTCTTCTCGCATGTAAAGAGTATACCCAGCACTCACTCATCGGTATATAGCGTGAGCGGAATAAAATTGAACTAGTGGTAATATACAAAAAAGTGAGTGCTAGGGTATACTGCCTTTCATGGCGCCCGTATCTCCGAAAAAGCAGAAAAATAAAAAAGCCCCGCCTCGCCGCGGTTTAAGAGCGGGGCTCGGCGGACCGTCGTTCTTCAGTAACCTCGTGACGACGATACTCATCTTCCTTCTTCTGATGAGCCTCTATTCGCTCATCACTGGATTTATAAAACCGAGCGATACAGTCCCGCTCTCGACCGTTGCGGCCGATGTTGCAGCAGGCAAGATAAGCACGATCACCGTCAACGGCGATTCTCTCGCGATTACCTATAGCGATAGTTCGACCAAGACCTCGCGCAAGGACCCTGCCGCCGGCCTGCCCGAGACCCTGGCGACCTACGGTGTCACACCTGAGGAGCTTACGAAAGTCTCAATCACCATCCAGGGGCAGTCAGGATTCCAATTCTGGTTCCTCACGCTCGCACCGACCTTGCTCACGTTTATCTTCTTCGGGCTTCTCTTCTGGTTCCTCTCGCGACAAGTAAAGGGCGCCGGGATGCAGGCATTTAGCTTCGGGCAGTCGAAGGCGCGCGTTATCGACCCGGCTGACCTCTCTCAGCGGGTCACCTTCGCCGACGTTGCCGGCGCGCGCGAAGCGAAGGAGGAATTGCTTGAGATAGTCGACTTCCTCAAGAGTCCGAAGAAGTTCCTCGATATCGGCGCACGTATCCCGAAGGGCATCATCCTCATGGGTGCACCAGGGACCGGTAAGACCTTGCTCGCTCGAGCGGTGGCGGGTGAGGCGGGCGTACCCTTCTTCTCGATTTCTGGTTCAGAATTTGTAGAGATGTTCGTGGGCGTGGGCGCCTCTCGTGTGCGCGACCTCTTCCAGATGGCGAAGAAGGCTGCGCCCGCGATCATCTTCGTCGACGAGATCGACGCGGTCGGCCGCGTGCGCGGTACCGGGGTTGGCGGCGGCAACGATGAACGCGAACAGACCTTGAACCAGATCCTCGTCGAGATGGACGGCTTCGAGCCGACCGAGAAGGTGGTGGTGATGGCGGCGACGAACCGGCCTGATGTGCTCGACCCTGCCTTACTGCGCCCCGGACGTTTTGATCGACGCGTGACGATCGACCTGCCGGACCGTCGTGATCGCGAAGAGATCCTCAAGATCCATGCACGGCAGAAGCCGCTCGGTCCCGATGTGGCGCTTGCCGTTATCGCTGAGCGCACGCCGGGCTTCTCGGGCGCCGAGCTCTACTCGCTTATGAACGAGGGTGCGATACTCGCCGCGCGCGAGAATCGTAAGGAGGTCACCCAGTACGATTTAATACGTTCGATAGAAAAAGTGATGCTCGGCCCCGAGCGCAAGAGTCACCTGCTCTCTAAGAAAGAGAAGGAGCTCACCGCCTATCACGAGGCTGGTCATGCGCTCGTCTCATCGATATTGCCGAACGCCGATCCGGTGCATAAGATCTCGATCATCAGTCGTGGGCGGGCGGCCGGCTATACGCTCAAGCTCCCCTTCGAAGACCGCAAGATGCAGTCGAAGAAGCAGTTCCTTGATGATATCGCGGCGACGCTTGGCGGTTATGTGGCCGAGGAGATGCTCTTCGACGATGTTACCACCGGGCCCTCTAACGACCTGATGGTCATCACCGCACTCGCGCGCGACATGGTCGCGCGCTACGGGATGAGCAAGAAGATGGGCCCTATCGCCTTTGGCGAACGATTGATGGGCAATGAGCCATACTCTGAACGTGTTGCAGCAGAGATCGACGCAGAAGTCTCGTACATTATTGATGAGGCGAAGGCGCGTGCGACGAAGGTCATCAGCGAACATCGCACCGCGCTCGACGCGATCGCGAAGGAGCTTATCGAGAAGGAGACGATTGAGCGAAGTGAGTTTGAAAAAATATTGATAGCCAACGGCATCACACCGAAGAAGCGTGAAGAGGATGTCGCACCCGGTATCATCATTGCTCCGCCGCTCATCTGAAATGCAAAACCCCGGGCATTGCCTGGGGTTTGTGTTTGAGGCCTTTCTCCTCATTCTTTTTGACGTTCTTCTTTTTCTTCTCGCACGCACTTGATAGCGGTACGCACGAGAAGGGGTCTTTCGAACCGTGCAATCCAATCGAAGTAGCCAGCACCGCCCGCTTCCGTTCTCGGGCTAAGTGTACCGCGCTGGTTTTCGTGATTGATCTGCCGATACAGTTCTTTCGCCATCTGTTCCTCTCCTTCTACTACGGTTGGTTGGGAAAACTACAACGTACCACGACAACAGACTGCACAGTAGCATTCCGAACCGATATGTTCAATATTTTTGTGGGCGTGCCTGGACTCGAACCAGGAACCGCGGAGGTATAAGCTCCGTGCTCTAACCATTGAGCTACACGCCCTTCTTACTCTCGTACTGTAGCGCACAGCTATTCCAAATGCATCTCTGTGTCGGCGGCGTGGGCGCGCTCTGCAAGGGCAGGGTGCTCGCGTAGGTCGGGGTCGCTCTCGACGAGGTGCGCGGCCTCGGTGCGCGCGGCCTCCACAAGCTTTAAGTTTTTCAGTGCCTCCATCGCGATGTCCGAGACGCCCCACTGCCGGCCGCCCACGAGCTCGCCTGCGCCCCGGAGCGCGAGGTCGTACTCGGCGAGCTCGAAGCCGTTCTTCGCATTCTTAAACGCTTTCATGCGCTCCCGCGTTGTCTCGCCGAACGATTCAGGGAGCGCGAAGCAGTAGGACTGGTGTGTCGAGCGGATCACGCGGCCGCGGAGCTGATGGAGCTGGGCGAGCCCGAAGCGCTCTGCGCCCTCGATGAGGATAACGGTCGCGTTCGGCACGTTCACGCCCACCTCCACAACAGAAGTTGCGACGAGGATGTCGATGTCGCCGGTTTCAAATTTTTTCATCACCTCTTCTTTCTCACTCGGCTTCATCTTGCTGTGCAGTATGTCGATAGTTGCTTCAGGAAATATTTCTTTCTGCAATCGTGCCGCTTCAGCCTTGACCGACTTGGCTTGGAGCGCGAGTTCCTTGGCGGGGTCGGGCTCGTCGATACGCGGGCAGATGACATAGGCCTGGTGGCCAGCCGCGAGCTCTATGCGCACGCGCTCATAGGCGCTTGCACGCTTCTTGGGGTCAAGCACTTCGGTGATGACCGATTTTCTGCCCACGGGCATCTCGTCGAGCAAGGTAAGGTCGAGGTCGCCGTAGAGCGTGAGAGCGAGCGTGCGCGGGATGGGCGTCGCGGTCATCGACAAGAGATGTGGCGCGGTATCTCCCTTCGTTGCGAGCTTCTGGCGGTGCATAGTGCCGAAGCGATGTTGCTCATCGATGATGGCATACGCGAAATATTTGAATGCGAGTGACTTCTCGATAAGTGCATGCGTGCCGATGACGATAGGTATTTCACCGTTCGCAACCATCTTCTTAAACGCCGCTTTGGAGAGCTTGGTGGATTCTTCATAGCGGACTTTTGACGGGAACTTGCGGCACTCGCTCCCCGTGATAAGACCGATAGGAATGGGATGGTCTTTAAAATAAGACACAAACGTAGAGAAATGTTGTTTCGCGAGAATCTCGGTGGGGCAGAGGTAGGCGACCTGAAGCGTGCCGGCGATGCGGCCTTTCGGAAGCGATGTTGCGACGAGATATGCTGTTGCTGCGGCGACCGCGGTTTTGCCGCTCCCCACATCGCCCTCGAGAAGGCGGAGCATAGGATGCGTTTTCTCAAAGTCGCTCACGATAGTGTCGATCGCCTGCAACTGTGCTTTTGTCGCCGGAAAAGGGAATGAGCCAATAAAATCGGCGAGTGCCGTTTTATCTACCGTGACCGGTAAAGCCTCCTCTCGCAGAAGCGCGCGGCGACGCTGCTGCATGACGATTTGGAGTGCGAATACTTCTTCAAAGGCGAATCGCTTGCGGGAGGCATCGGCATCAGACTGCTTCTGTGGTGCGTGGATGAAGACCAGTGCAGCAGAGATTGAGGGTAACTTGTAGCGGGCGAGGATCTCGCTCGGGATTGGATCTTCGATCTGCTCGTGCATATGCGTTTCAAAGACTTTGCGCACTGCGTGCATCAGCCAAAGTGAAGAGACGCCCTGACTCTCCGGATAAATGGGATACAGCTCTGTATCCAAGGTTCGACCTTGTTGCAAGGTCGAACCTTGATGAAAGAGCGTGTCGTGGACTGCGTCAGGCGCAACAGGTGACTTATCAATCGCAGGATTTGCGAGGTATATCTTCGCTCCTGCTCCCGCCACCTTCCCGCTCACCTTCACCACCATGCCGTCGTGGAGCGACTTGGCGATATAGGGCTGAGAGAACCACATCATCTTAATCTTTCCCGAGGCATCTTCGAGCCATGCTTCAGCGATGGGCCGTCTACTTTTCCATGTTTTCCTAATGTCCGGCTTTCGCACGGTGCCGTAGAGCGTCACCTCGGCGCCGGGCTGCACGCCAGCAATAGTGCCCACATCGCCGCTCGACTCGTAGCGAGCGGGGAAGTGGTACAAGAGGTCGCGAATAGTCCGTATGCCGAGCTTTGCGAGCGCCCGCTTCTGCTCGGGCTTGAGGCGGGTAAATATGGTTTCAATATGGTTTGACAATTCCATAATTTATGAGTATGGTTCAAAGTAGGAAGTCCTTTGCAATCACTATACCGCACAGGACGAGAAGCTCGCCCGGGCATTCGGGCAGTCAGTCGCTCCGCGAGGAGCTAACGACAAGGAGACAGAAATGAAATGGAGTGAGACACACGCCGGTGTAATTAATGCGGCATCACAGCGTTTTTGGGTCGCGGTCGGTGATAAGGCCGATACTGTTGCAATTCGGATGAATACTGATCCCGACTTCGTCGCGCGGCTTGCAGCGCTTGCCGTAAATCCTGATTCGAGGCTTCTCAGATATTTCTACAACTTCGATGCCAAAACAGTGGCGAATTTCGTCGCGACAGAGAAGTTTTGCCCCGGCAAGACAGTCGACGGCATAAAGGTCGGTTGGCTCGGTGATAATTTCAAAGAGCACCTCCTACCGAAAATCGAGAGCGATGAAGTCGCGGCCGAGGAATTGGCTGTGAACAAATTGCTCAAAAGCTCGCGGGACCCAGCGATCATCACCGCTCTCGGCGGCGAAGAAAAGGTCGAGATCAGTCTCGGCCAGTTCTGGGAATTCCTGAAGACGGCAAACCAGAAGTTCTGGTACGTCGCTTACATCAGAGACGCCGGAAGCGTTCTGTGGACGGTCTGCGGCTACTGGTGCGACGACGGCTGGGGCTTCTCGGCGGATTCGCTCGACCGCCCGAGCAGGTGGCGCGGCGGCCGCCGGTTCCTCTCCCGCTGATTCTAAAAAACTTAGCCCTTTCTGAAACTGGGACCCTTTGAAACTTTGCAAAGAAATTTGCGGAGCGGAGAAGGGTTCTTTTATTTGCACTCCATACTATCCACACTGCAATGCGGTCGCACGAGAGTTTGGATAGTTGTGTGCGAGAATAAATGGATATGGGTGTACTTGAGAAGGAGGCAAAAAAGATTAGGAGACTGCAAAACTTCCAAAAAGGGCTTCTGGCGGCTGCTGCCATCGGTGGTGTGGTACTTATTGCAGCGACGATTCCGAATGCGGCTCAACTACTTCGCTTTATGCCAGGGTATAAGAAAGGCGCACGATTCAATCATCAGGCAAAGACTGCACTCGGACGGCTTGCTGCTAAAGGTCTGATTACATTTGAAGAGCGAAATGGTAAACGGTATGCACGGGTGACTGAAGCTGGAAAAAAAGTACTCGAACTTGAATCTCTACGGGAGGGAAGCGTGAAGAAACCGAAACGTTGGGACGGTCGGTGGCGCGTTGTTCTTTTTGATATTCCAGAACGTCGTCGAGGGGTTCGTAATCAATTACGGCTGTTCATGAGCGAATATGGATTCGTGCGACTTCAGGATAGTGTGTGGATTTATCCGTATGACTGTGAAGATCTTATCGCACTTGCGAAGGCGAATTTCCGCATTGGTGTGAACGTGCTGTATATGATTGTAGAGAAACTTGAGCACGACAAGCATCTGCGTGAACATTTCGCACTCCCCGTTTCTTGAAGTATTTTTTCAGGGTATCCAAACTATGGTGCGACCGCATCATAGTTTGGATAATGTGGAATATGAAGGAGTTCGTAGTGACGAAGACTTTTTGTTTACTGAATAAAGGCGCTATACTAGTGTCCCTATGGATACCAAAAAAATATTGGCGGCGTTTAAGAGTCAGGGGGCGCGGGTGGAGATGAAAGCGCGCGTGAAGCTAAGAAAGAAAAGCGATTTCTCGCTCTGGTATACGCCGGGCGTTGCTACGGCGTCGTCACATCTTTCGAAGCATCCAAAAGATGCTCGCCTTATGTCGATAAAGAAGAATAGTGTCGCCGTTATCTCTGATGGCTCGGCTGTCCTCGGCCTCGGCAATATCGGCCCCTACGGCGCCCTGCCGGTGATGGAAGGGAAGGCACTCATATTTAAGGAGAAGGGGAATGTGGATGCGTGGCCAATCGTCTTAGACACTCAGGACCCTGATGAGATTGTGCGTGTCGTGAAGGCCATCGCACCAGCCTTCGGCGGCATCAATCTCGAGGACATTGCGGCGCCGAAGTGTTTTGATATCGAGAAGCGCCTCATTGAAGAACTCGATATCCCCGTGATGCATGACGACCAGCACGGCACGGCTATCGTCGTCCTCGCTGGCCTCACGAACGCCGCGAAGGTGGTGAAGAAAGACATGAAAAAGTTAAGGGTTGTCGTGAGCGGCGCAGGTGCGGCCGGCACGGCGGTCGCGAAGCTCCTCGTCTCTGCCGGAGTGAGAGACATTATCCTCCTTGATCGCACGGGAACCATCTACGTCGGCCGCCCAGAGATGAACACGCACAAGAAAGAGCTTGCGGCGCTCACCAATCCGCGCAGAGTGGAGGGTGGCCTCGCTGAGGCGATGTCGGGCGCAGATGTCTTTATCGGTGTGTCGGGCAAGGGGCTCCTGCACGCCGATCAGGTGAAGAGCATGGCGCCGAGAGCAATCGTCTTCGCGATGGCGAACCCAGAACCAGAGATCCTGCCGAGCGAAGCGAAGAGGGCGGGGGCAATGGTCATCGCGACCGGTCGATCCGACTTCCCAAATCAGATCAACAATTCTCTCGTGTTCCCCGGTATCTTCCGTGGAGCGCTCGACAAGGGCGTGAAGAAGATCACTGAGGCAACCAAGCTCAGGGCGGCACGCGCGCTCGCAGCACTCGTCGCGCGGCCGACCGCAGAGAAGATTATCCCCGATATGCTCGACCCGCGTGTGGTGAAAGCCATCGCGAAATCAGTGCAGTAGGAGAATAATTGCTATCGGTGTCTATTGGAGTACAATCCATCTGCTGCCCCACGTTGGGTAGTGATGAGGCGAGAAGCCGCTTCGCTGAAACTTCTGGTCAGGGGGTCGAAGCTCCGCGGTGGACTGCCAGGGAAAAGGCTTTGAGGTAGGGCGTCGCTGTGGCCCGTGCACGAGGAACGCCTTCCTGCTTGTTTCAGCAATGGGCAGCATAAGTCTCATTGCTAGGGTAACGGACTCTCCCGAACAAAAGAGCAATGTGCTCGCAGGCCACGTAGAGTTCTGCGTCGTACCCGAGCATCGGTTATGCTCGACATCGTCGCAGTATGGGCGAGAGGATAGTCAGGTCTTTTGGAACGAAGTCGCCTCTGACCGGGTAATTTCTCTTCCTTCAAGGGTCGCTTCGGCGACCTTTTTTATATATGAAGACAGTTGCGCGGGCGGTGCGCTAGTCCTCTGTTTGGAGTACACTAGGGTGGTATGAATACCACCACCATAGTGCTTATTGTCTTAGCCGTCATCGTGCTCTGGGCGATATTCGCGTATAACCGCTTTGTTACGCTCGTGAATCAGGCGAAGGAGGCATGGGCCGACATCGCGGTTCAGCTCAAGCGCCGCTACGACCTCATCCCGAACTTGGTCGAGACGGTGAAGGGTTATGCGACGCACGAGTCGAGCGCCTTTGAGAACGTGACCAAGGCGCGCGCCGCCGCGATGGGCGCGACCGGTACTGCAGATAAAGCGCAGGCTGAGAATCAGCTCACGGGTGCTCTGAAGTCACTCTTCGCCGTTTCTGAAGCGTATCCCGACTTGAAGGCCAACCAGAACTTCCTGCAGCTCCAGAAGGAGCTTGGTGATACCGAGGACAAGATCCAGGCCGCTCGCCGCTTCTATAACACAACGGTGATGACGCTCAACACCGCCCTGCAATCATTCCCGGGCAATCTGATCGCTGGCAGTTTCAGCTTCAAGCCGATGGATCTCTTCGAGCTCGCTGCTGCTGACGCTGTGGCCGCCGAACCGGTGAAGGTGCAGTTCTAGTTCGACGAGTTCGTCACAGGTGATGAATCTCTACGAACAGCGCTCGAGCAACATCCGCCGGACCTGGGCCCTGGTGCTCGGATTCCTCGTCGTGGTTATTGCCGTCGGATACGCCATCTCGTGGTACTACGGCAATCCGGTGATTCTCTACATCGCAATCTTTGTTGCGGTAGCGACCAACTTCTACGCCTACTGGGAGTCTGACAAGCTGGTGCTCTCGCTGAATCGCGCACGTCCGGCTTCAAGAGAAGAATTCTTCGACTTCTACACCGTTACCGAGAATCTCGCGATAACTGCCGGCCTTCCTCAACCGAAGCTCTATGTGATCGACGATCCGGCGCCAAACGCCTTCGCCACCGGACGCGATGAGAATCACGCCGTCGTCTGCGCGACAACCGGCCTGCTCGCGCTGTTGACCCGGAGCGAGCTCGAAGGCGTCGTTGCGCACGAGCTCTCGCACATCAAGAATCGCGACATCCTGCTTATGACGGTCGCCGTGGTGCTCGCGGGCTTCGTCGCTATCGTCGCCGACATCTTTTTGCACATGTCGCTTCATGGCGGCGGGAGCGATAACAAACAAGGGAATGCCATTTTCATGGTTCTCGCCGTCGTCGGCATCATCCTCGCGCCGGTAGCCGCGAAGCTGATCCAGCTCGCCGTCTCGCGTCGACGTGAATTTCTCGCCGACGCTTCGGGTGCGCTTCTCACACGCTACCCCGAGGGTCTCGCCTCGGCGCTTACGAAAATAGGTTCGGCGAACATCCCGATGCTCCATTCGTCGCACGCGACCGCGCATCTCTTTATCGATGAACCTTTCGGCAAGCAGGAGGGGAGCAAGCTCGCCTGGCTCGAGAATCTGTTCGCTACGCACCCGCCTATCGCTGACCGCGTCAAAGCGCTGCTTGGCCCACAGGGGTAATAAAAGGGTTTTGTGTGCAATATGCCCATTTGGTACTAGACCAAATGATATTATGTACAGATATGCTAGTGAATGTCCCGCTTAAATATCCAAAAAAGAGTCATCGAAAGGCGATTTGTATCCCTAAACCATCGAAGTTGCTCGCGGAGTTCTTTGGAATTATGTTGGGTGATGGCGGTATCAATAATTCATGGCAAGCAAATATAACCATGAATTCCGTGACAGACGCAAAATATGCTCCATTTGTAGAAAAACTCATCAAAGATCTTTTTAAGATTTCGCCGGCCGTTCGTAAACAAAAAGAGCGCAATGCAGTCGTTATATCAACTGCAAGCACTACCCTTGTTGATTTTCTGGTCGAGAAAGGTCTTCCTCGTGGAAACAAACTTAAAAATGGAGTTCAAATACCAGCATGGATTCTCAAAAAGCGTTCCTATCGTGCTGCATGTGTTCGTGGACTTATAGATACGGACGGATGTTTATTTATCCATTCGCATAAAATAGCTGGAAAATCATACAAAAATATCGGTCTTTGTTTTACGAGCTATTCGCCAAAGATGCTCGGGCAGGTCGCAGGGGTATTTGAAGAATTCGGGATTATGCCGCATATTGGTAGCCAGGGACGCAGTATCTATCTTTATCGAGCAGATGCCGTCGCTAAATATCTGAAGGTGTTTGGTACCTCTAACGAGCGTATAAGCTCGCTGTATAGGAAATGGGGAAGTAAGGAGTAATATGGAGACGTCGGATAGTGGTTTATTCCACCGCCTTGGAAAGGCGGCAGGCTCGAAAGGGTCTCGAGAGTTCGAATCTCTCCGTCTCCGCACATAGAAACTTCACGTTCGGACAGAGCCGCGCCGCGAAGCGGCGCGGCAAGGGAGGTGGTCAGAAAATGCCGCCGCTGTGCGGCGAATTGGCTCGGCGGGGTGAATTCAAAATGCGGGGATTTGCAACGAAGGGTGGGGTTCGTTCCGATTTTCTGGACGAACGACTTGATTGCAAGAAAATCAGAGGAGGAGGACAAGAAATCGGCTTGTTTCATATCCAAAATCCACTCCCGCAAGGGTTCGACCCAATTCTTTCTCCCGCGTTCAAAATCTTTCTTCTGTTCTTTCAAAGCGGCGAGGACACGCATGAGAGCGTCTTTTCGTTTGAGATACATCTCTTTCGGTACATCGCCATCGAGATAGGTTGAAACGAGCTTCTCCATGCGTGTCTCGTTCGCTTTGACATGGTCGGAAAGATTTTGAACCTCGCTCCCCGACGCCACCGTTTCTTCGCTCTCCCATTCGTCTATCTTGTTCAGCATCCAACCCGTATAGCGATCGGGGAGCGAGATTGTTTGAAGCCGTGCCGTTATTTTTTCCGCTAACTCGCTTTCCTGCACATACGGTTGCGAACAGTGGCCGCGCTTTTTCGAGCATCGATAGTAGCGGTACTTCGTACCCCAGCGGTTCGTCGCCCACTGCGCGCTAATCATCGAGCCACACTCGGCGCATCGAAAAAGTCCGGTAAAAGGAAAATCATGCTTGGTTTTCCTTTTACGCGGCCGCTCCTTACTCTCGACGACTTTCTGCACGGCTTCAAACAATGCGGGAGTTAGAATTGGCTCAAAGCTTCCATCAAACCATTCGCCGTTGTGTTTGATGAAGCCAAGATACGCTCGATTAGTGAGAAGTCGTTTGATGGGAGCTTTGGCAAGTGGCGTGCCATTTTTCGTCACTATGCCCAAGTCCGCCAAAAATTGCGCGAGCGAGACGAGGGTATGCGACCCTTTGGCGTATTCTTCGTACGCTAACTTTACGACCCGCGCGTTAGTTGGATGCGGTTCGATATTGCGAATGCGCGGGTTATTCTGGTAGCCAAAGGGCGCATGATTGAGCCACTCGCCTCGACGCAATTTCTGGCGGACGCCACGCTTGATATTCTCACTCAAATTGTCCGAGTAATATTTCGATTGCCCGAACGCCACTTGCAACATAAAGAGCCCTTGCGGGGTCGGTTCAAACCAAAATGTCGGAAAGCGCAAAGACACCACCTTGCGAGTGTCTACGGCGTATATGACGCGTCCACCGTCAATACTGTTACGCGCGAGGCGGTCGGGATGCCACGCCAATATGCCGACACCATCTAATTTTTCAATTTTCGCCATCATCAAACCGAACACCTCGCGCCCCGGTGTCTTTGCACTTTTCGACTCTTGAAATTCCTCAAGAATTTCAAGATTTTCTTTACGCGCCAATTCTCGCAGTTCAAAAAGCTGTGCCTCAATGGACATCACCTGACGGTCGTCCTCTTCCGTCGATTTACGCGCGTATAGAAAATATTTTGGTTTGTTCATATGCTTTTGGATTGAAACAAGGGCAAATCCCCGCATTTTGAATTCACCCCACCGAGCCAATTCGCCGCACAGCGGCGGCATTTTCTGAACCCCACCTCTCCCGCGCCGCTTCGCGGCGCGGCTCTGTCCGAACGTGAAGTTTCTATGTGCGGGGTCATTATATCCTTTGCGCGAACCTATTTCGAGCGGAAGCCCTGACTCGCGCCTCGCGGACTCGGCGCTCGCCCCGCGATTACGCGGGGCCGCCCTTCACCACAGGAGTACTTCCAATTTCTAATCGCTTCGCTCAAGAAATTTAGGTCGCGCCCTGCCGCTTCCTATGCATTTTTGTTTTGGCGGGGGGAATGCATTGAAGAATGGAATGGAGCGGCAGGGCGAAGGGCTTTCCGTTCTCAAATACAGAATATACCAAACTGGTATATTCCACAACCGACTATATCGTGATAGTATAAATATGTCGAAAAAGTATTTACCAAAATACCAAAAATTGACCGCGAGACTCCGTTCCGCTCGCCTTGACGTCGGACTTACGCAAGTCGAAGCAGGTAAAAAGTTGAAGAAGCCACAGGCGTACTTGTCCAAGATAGAGCGAGGTGAGCGCGGAGTGGATGCGGTAGAATTGGGAGAGTTGGCGAGAGCTTATGGTAAATCAGTCGACTACTTTCTACGATAAAAAATGAAATACTTCTTTCCACTAAAATTTGCTGTTTTGCTCTATAGTGCTTATTTTTTAATCCCTCTCTTTTTTATTCTTTACCTACCGAACACTACCGGCTGGATCATGCTGAAAGTATTCCTCGCCTTGTTCATGTTTGGAGCATTCTATTCTGCAACCACAAAACATCCAGAAATCACACTTGGCGCTTTCATCTGTTACCTTGGCTTGTTTTTCGTTCTTTGGTGGTTTTTCTTGGGAACAATTATCGGCTGGTTATCGTCATTCGCCCTACTTCTTCTAATCTGGACAAAATTCGCATTCATCAACAAAACTGAAGGGGAAGGAATGTTTTCCCCCAAATATGAAGAGATGAAAAGTAAAAATAACAAAAAGAACTAGAATTTTATGTTTAATTTTTTTCGCAATCGAAAATATAAGAAAATGATCAAAGTGGGCGCTACGCGCGTTCTCGAAGATTTTGCACAGATAATAAACGACACTATTAGTCATCTTGAAAAAGAAGGCCGCATAAAAAGCCCCGTCCACAAGGAAGTACTGAAACTTGAATGTACGGCAGTAGTATTTTGGTTTTTTCGATATAGTGATGTGTTTCCTGAGTCAATACGAAGATTTACCCTTGATGAAGTACACCAACAATACCTTTCAAGCCTGAAAAGAAATGGGTACAGCAGAGATCAGGTACAAGCGGTATGCGATGAGCTAAATGAAAGATACAAAACCTATGATGCGTTTATGAGCAAGGCGGAAGATTTTGTAGGAGTTGGAACGAGCTTTGCTCGGTTTGTTAGCGAAAATGCGAAAACTGGGCTTGATGCGACAGAAATGACCATAGTTATAGATTTGATTGACCAAGTGAGATTGAAATTTAAGGAGTATCGTGAGGCGATGGCGGCATAAGATTATGGACATAGACATCGAAAAATTTGCCGAAACCGAGGGAAAGAAAATCGCTGACGCAATTACCTCAAAATACGGAGAAGACCCTGTTGTAGAGCATAAATCGTTTTTAGGCTCATTTTTTGATGGATTTCTTGGTGGCGGGCTTTCTCGTCTCAAAGTGGAGAAAGAAATTTATGATAGAGCATTCCACGAAGCGACAGCGTTTTTTCTTGAGAACAGAAATTCGAAGTTTGACTCCAAAATAGCCGAGATTTTGAAGTATAGGATTTCTATTCGCGCGGCAGAACCGAAAAAACTCAAAAATGCAACCGTGGAGGAAATGCTTGCTAATGTCATAAAAATTGAGGCGTTGGATTCTTTGCTTGAGAAAAATATCGTTGTCTAAGGGAGCAATCCCCGCCATTTTATAATTTCTCCTAAAAATGGCGGGGATTTGTGCGCGCTGGGTGGGAAGAGTGTCGCGTAATCGCGACACTCGGGGGCAAGCACATACAGATTTGAGCCTCGCCATTCCTTATGAAATTTGGTTTGGCGAGGCACCTTTTGTATTTGGGTTGAACGGCTCATTTCTTCCCATATGAGCCTTTCCGGGAAGAAGTTGAGTCGTTCCCGCCCGAGCCCTGCCGCTCCATTCCATTCTTCAATGCATTCCCCCCGCCAAAACAAAAATGCATAGGAAGCGGCAGGGCGCGACCTAAATTTCTTGAGCGAAGCGATTAGAAATTGGAAGTACTCCTGTGGTGAAGGGCGGCCCCGCGTAATCGCGGGGCGAGCGCCGAGTCCGCGAGGCGCGAGTCAGGGCTTCCGCTCGAAATAGGTTCGCGCAAAGGATATAATGACCCCGCAGTAAATATTATCTATTGAATAACCTGTGCCCCTTACATGGAAAAAACTATGACAATACTAGGCATAATTGGACTCATTGTTGGGATTATAGGTTTCTTTGCTTTCGATCTTCCGTCGCATTTAAGTGATTGGTACTATGCCGTCTATCTAACACCAAAAACTATCTTTGTAGAGAAAGGTGATTGGTCAACGACAAAATCTGTACAAATAGTGAATAATAAGCCATACCCTATATATTCAATTCAACTGGAAGTGTCCGAAGCAAACACTGGAACAAATATTGATAATATTGACATCAAACCACAGCCTCACATCGTATCCACAAATTTCAGTACATCAACTGATATGAATGCATTCGTTATCTCGGGCTATTCAAAACTTGATAATAGGAAGTGGAAGCGCTCAATTATTTACCAAATAGATGCGCACTCCTCTTTTAGTATTAATCTGACTGTACCAGCATCATCCGTGGCGGAAAAATTTAACCTACGAATTACAGATTTCAGTAAAGATTCCAATGCTATTCTTCAACAAAATGCAGCAACTTTCGTTAATTTCCAAATCAAAAAATGATAATCCGAGTGCCTCAAGAAAGCTCGCTCGGATGCACTAAAATACCCTTGGGGGTGCTTTATCTCAAAAGTCTGAATCCTGAGTAGCTCGCAGTTTTGAAACAAGAGAAAATAAAAAAGCGCCGGAGATTTCTCTCCGGCGCAATTGTTCCTCGGTGCTCATTCCTGCAGGCGGAATGATTCAACCCCCTCCCATCCGCCGCGCACGATAGACTTTCGGTACAGGTCTATCGTCTTGATGGGGACGGTTATCGGATCGAACCGTATCCCCTGGATCTCCGGCCACGCCCGGTCGAACACCGGAGTCGTTCCCGTGGCGATTGTGACATGGAGAATATTGTCACCGTCGTACTCGCTCTCCTCATATCCGGGCAGAGACGACAACAGGTCGTTGATACCGACCCAGAGCGTCGCCGCGCGAAACGTCGCCTGAGCCGGCAAGACGATATGCTCCTTCCCGAAAGGGTAGAGTCCGTGGAAGGTCGCTCGCGTCTGCCGCAGCAGCTTCGTGATACGCACAAGACCCTGCCGTAAGACCTCCTCATCGGCTCCGCGTATCGGCCGATGAAAGGTCATGTGCGGCGCGAGCTCGTAATGGGGCGGATTGATCCCTGTTACGTCGGCGACCCTGTCCATCAGCTTGATTATTTCGCAGCAGGACGGGACTACTATAGGGATTACCACAAGATGCTTAAGATGCTTGTGCATGGTTGACTCCACATGGTTGATTTCGGTTGATTAAAAGATCGGGAACGGCTAAAGACATTGAACCATTTATAAAACGATATGTCAATATCGTGATGTGGGGAGTGAACGTGGTGAACATTGAGCGTGATACAGTAGGAATCAACATGAAGCGTCGTCTCCTCTACGGAGGATTTCTGCTAGTCGTCATCGGAGGAGTACTTGTACTGTACTCGCAGGTAGTAGCTCCAGTTAGCACGAAGATGCTCGAAGAATCAGTAGCAGTGTTCGGCGGGGTGTCCTTAACAATTGACTATGCGACAACGGCCGCGGCTCGCGAGCTGGGGCTCGGTGGCCGTACCAGCATTCCAGATGTCTACGGTATGCTTTTCGTATTTCCAAAAGATGATCTGTATGGCTTCTGGATGAAGGATACGCTCGTGCCGCTCGACATCTTCTGGCTTGATAATAAAGGACAAGTCGTTTCGATTGCCGCAGACGTGGCTACCTCGAGCTATCCAAATGTCTTTTATCCGACAGCATCGGCCCGCTATGTCCTTGAAACGGTGGCAGGCTTCGCCCGCGCCCACGCTATCGCGACCGGCACGCCGCTTCGGTTGAAAAGTTTCCCAACCGTTACAGAATAACGCTGTCCACAATAGCGTTTCGTGCGTGCAGGAGTAAACTTAGGGTAACGAGTCGGATTTATTATTACCCTTTACCCACTGCTCTTGTATGTCAAAAACCGTTAAAGTTTCTCCCCGCGCGAAATCTGCTCTCGCAAGTGCCGTGGTCCCCAAGGCGCCGGTTTCAAAAGAGACTCTCCGCTATCGAGAGATGATCGCACAGGTAGAGAAACGTGACGGTCGGCTCGTCCCCTTTGATTTCGAGAAGATTGTTTCAGCCGTGTATAAGGCAATGATAGAAGCGGGAGAGGGGAGTCAAGAAGATGCAGTGCTCGTCGCGCATCAGGTGGCAGGAGAGCTCGGACGCTTCGCGAAGAAGTACAGAAGCTTCCTCCCGACGGTTGAGGGTATGCAGGATTCGGTTGAGAAGTATCTCATCCTCAACGACTACGTGAAGACGGCCAAGGCCTACATCCTCTATCGCGACAAACGTGCTCAGCTACGCGCCTCGCACGCCGAGATTCCCGAGCATGTGAAGAAGCTCGCAGCGGAGAGTAAGAAATATTTTGAAGGCAATGCACTCGGCGAGTTCGTCTATCTACGGACCTACGCGAAGTGGATCCCCTCTGAGGGTCGACGCGAGACGTGGATCGAGACGGTCGACCGCTATATGAGCTTCATGCGCGAGAATCTCGGCACCAAGCTCACCGAGAAGGAGTATGCCGAAGTGCGTATGGGCATCTTGAAGCAGGAGGTCATGCCCTCGATGCGTCTGATGCAGTTCTCGGGCGAGTCGGCCCGCCGCTGCAACACCTGTGCCTATAACTGCACCTTCACGGCACCGACCAAGCTTCAGGACTTCGCCGAGATCATGTATCTCTCGATGCAGGGATGCGGTGTCGGCTTCGCGGTCGAGAGCCAGAACATCGAACAGCTCCCGCAGATCATGAAGCAGGGAGGCAAGAAGGCGGAGACGCACCTCATTGCAGATTCAAAGGAGGGTTGGTGCGATGCACTCACGCTCGGTCTCACGACCTGGTATGCCGGAAAGGACGTCACCTTCGACTTCTCGCAGATTCGGCCAGCAGGCGCGCGCCTGAAGACGATGGGCGGCAAGGCCTCGGGCCCGGAGCCGCTCCGATCGCTCCTCGCCTTCGCGCGCGACCGTGTGCTCTCGCGTCAGGGGCGCCGTTTGCGCACTATCGACGCACACGACATTGTCTGTAAGATCGGCGAATGCGTGGTCGCCGGCGGTGTGCGCCGCACAGCAATGATCTCGCTCTCTGACCTCGACGACGTGGATATGCGTGACGCCAAGAAGGGTCAATTCTATATGACCGATCCGCATCGCTCGGTGGCGAATAACTCTGCCGTCTATGAAGCTCAACCGACCAATGCCGAGCTTATGGATGAGTGGGTCGCACTCATGAAGAGCGGGAGCGGTGAGCGAGGCATCTTCAATCGTGCCGCCCTGGCCAAGACGATGCCGAAGCGTCGTGCAGACTACTTTAAGACAATCGGCTTTCTCGGCGAAGACGGCGTGGTGCAGGGGCCTATCGGGACCAATCCGTGCGCCGAGATCATCCTGCAGTCAAAGCAGTTCTGCAATCTCTCTGAGGTTATCGCGCGCGCAAACGACACCGAGGCCTCTCTGCTACGCAAGGCGCGCCTCGCGGCCATCATCGGCACCTATCAGTCGACCCTGACGAAGTTCGGTTACATCTCCAAGGACTGGACCGATCACAATAAAGCAGAACGCCTTCTCGGAGTCTCGATTACTGGTCAGTGGGACTCACCGGTGGTGCGCGAACCGGAGGTGATGCGCAAGGTGCGTGACATTGCCGTGAAGACGAACGTCACCTATGCAAAACGCTTCGGCATCGAGCGATCGATGTCGGTGACTGCGGTGAAGCCCTCGGGCACTGTCTCGCAGACCTTCAATTGCGCTTCCGGCATTCATCCGCGTCATGCGCCCTACTACATTCGCCGCGTGCGGATCAGTGCGACTGACTCGCTCTTCAAGATGATGAGGGATCAGGGCGTGCCGTATTATCCTGAAGTGGGGCAGTCACTCGAGGCGGCGAATACCTATGTCTTCGAGTTTCCGGTCAAGGCACCCGATCATTCTAAGGAGGCGCGTTTCAAAGACGATCTCACTGCCCTCGATCAGCTTGAATACTGGAAGCGGGTGAAGTTGAACTACACCGAGCACAACCCTTCGGCAACCATCTCGGTCTCTGAAGACGAGTGGATCGGCGTGGTGGATTGGGTACAGAAGAATTGGGATATCATCGGCGGGCTCTCCTTCCTCCCGCGCTCTAACCACATCTACCGTCTCGCGCCTTACGAGACCATCACGAAGGATGAATATGAGGAGCGCTTGGCTCGCTTCCCGCAGGTCGATTACTCCCAACTCCTCGCCTATGAGCGACAAGACGAGACGGAGATGAAGAAGGAGCTCGCCTGTGCTGGCGGCACCTGTGAAATCGTGTAGGAAGTTCCCCTGGTGAGAAAGTCTAAGGAGCGGGAGAAAAGAGAACACCCACGCAGGAGCGTGGGTGTTCTCATTTTTGGGGACCGAGCCGATAAGCCGAATTCTGTCGTGGACGATCATTTATCTGGGTCCCGCTTTACAGCGGGACTCGAGCGGCACTCCCGACCGAAGTCGTACCACAAGGGCACTTCCATTTTTCTAACACGGAATACCGTGAAGAAAAATCGGTCGGGCACGGCCTTGCATGCGGGTAAGGATTTGGTCGTTGCACCCCCGTCTTTCGACGGGATTCTCCCCGAAGGGAGTCCTTCACTTTCGCTCAGGACGTCACTGTGGTCACCTCTATCCTTACGGACGACGGGCGTTACCCCCGACGCCCGACTTTCGTCGGGGTCGGGGCTCCGACTGTAACGTCGGAGCCGCTACCTATTTCTCACCTTACGGCGAGAGCATGTTCGGACTTTCCTCCCTGTGAGATTTCTCTCGCAGAGCGATCGTCCAGCTCGGTCCGTAAGGATTATACCACATTTGAAACAAAAGTGTGTGCTAGTCGCTTAGGGGATATGAGAATCGGCTGAATATTGGCGTGCTTCTTGCAGCATTTTCTGTAGAGAAGCCATACGTGCGGTAGATAGTGCCTGTGCGTCCAGAATGGCGCGGGTCGGCACCGATGCGCCCGTATGGGCACCAAGGCTTGAATACGGATAGGCTATCAGGTGTTCTTCTAAGAATTGAGGGTCTACCACGTGGTTGGTTTTCCATTGTGGCTCATAGAGTACTGCAGGATTAGAGTGTACGTAGCTCATGAGATGCTGGAATGAACGAGGAGTAGGCGCATGACGGGACTGAAAAGGCTTAAGGAACAGGTTACCCACCCGCCCGTGCCGTGCGTTGAAGTAGAGAGTGTATGCCGTCCCTATCTTGCGCATAAATGCGGTAATACCGCCCTCTCTGATCTCTTGTAATACGAGGTCGAAGTGATCGGGCATCAGGCAGAACGCGCCAATAGTGACGAGTCGTTTACCGCGAGGGATATGCAGAACTTCTTCAAATGTGCGTATGCCGATGTCGTCACGTCGAAGAGGGAACTCATCATTTGCCAAATACAGAAGCTCAAGAAACCGTCGGTACTCCTGGGGATTTTCAAAGGAGATGCGCTTTTCAATACTGTGATTGTAGCAATGGTACCACTCGCCGACAATAAATGGTTCATTTCTCTTCGTCATGCTCTCAATTATAAGGTGTCACCTTACGGAGTCAAGGTAAATAAGAAAAACACGAGGTGACACCTCGTGTAAATGTGTGGATAAGAGCTTCGCTAAGAGACCAAAACAGTATACTGGGCAGTATTATCATCTAGTAAGTAGAAATACACACCTACCATGCCTCCACAATCAGTTGCGTCGCCGCGTCGCCGCTCGCTTGATACTATCAGCATCTGGTCACTCTTTATTACGATAGCTGCAGCCGCACTCATCGTTATCCCCTCTGCATCAGTTGCGATAACGACGACCAAGACCTTCGTGCTTGCCGCAGGAGCGATCATCACGCTTGCACTCTATATTCTCGCGCGCCTTTCACGCGGGAATGTCATCTTCCCACCATCAGTTCTTATCGGGGCGCTCTGGTTCCCGGTCATTGCCTATGCGTTCTCGGCATCATTTTCAGGAATACCGTTCGGTAATGCGTTCTGGGGTACTGCGCTCGAGCCAGATACGCTCGGCTTCATGCTCATCGTGGCGATCCTCGGTACGCTCTCGGCGCTCGTCTTGCGTCGGCCAGAACAATACTCCTCGTTCCTTCGTGCAGGCGCCTATGTGTTCGGCATTATCGCGCTCTTGCAGGTCGTTATTGTCATTGTCGGACAGTTCGCTCCCAAAACAATCTCGCCCGCGTATTCGATTGTCGGTTCGTTTACTGACCTCGCTTCGCTCATGGGTCTTGGCGTTGTCGCTATTCTTATCACGCTTCGATTCCTCGAGCTTTCACGGCGCGCGTACCGCTTGCTCGTCGTAAGTGGCGTCGCGGCGCTCCTCCTCCTTGCTATCGCGAATTCTACGCTCGTCTGGGTGCTCGTTGCCCTCGTCTCGCTCGGACTCTTTGTTGAGGCAGTCATGCAGAAGGGATCTCGAGGTGCGGACGCCGATCTCGACGAAGCCGTGGTGATGAACGAGGCTCCGCTTGAGACAGAAGAGGGGAATCGTTCGCTCGTGATGCCGCTCGCTGTGCTCGCAGTATCGCTCTTCTTCCTTATCGGTGGAACGCTTGGAGGTGCGCTCGCGAATGCGCTCCATGTGAATATTCTTAACATCCGTCCGTCGTGGCAATCGACCTTCTCAGTTGCCGGTAAGGCACTCTCCTCGTCGCCAATCTTCGGCTCGGGCCCAGGCACCTTTGGTGTCGAGTGGCTGAAGTACCGTGATGCAACGCTCAATTCAACCATCTTCTGGAATGTCGACTTCTCTTCCGGCATCGGCTTCATCCCGACATCGTTCATGACGACTGGCGTCATAGGCATCGTCGCCTGGCTCGCCTTCATTGGCTTCTTGCTCGTGTTCGGTCTGCGCATGCTCGTCGTGCGTACGCCGCAGGATCCGTTCATCCGCTACGTCTCTATTATGTCGTTCATCGGGGTGGTCTACCTCTTGTCGATGGCGGTCTTCGATTTGCCGAATGCGATTATTCTCGCACTCGCATTCGTCTTCGCTGGACTCTTTATCTCGACGATGCGGTACGCTACGGGTGGCCAGCAGTGGGGAGTCATCTTCTCGCGTAGTCCGCGTGTCGGCTTCGTCATCGTGTTCTCGCTCACTATCCTCCTGCTCTCATCGGTCGTTGCTGCGTATACGCTCGTTGGCCGGTATATCGCCGCGAGCCAACTCGCGAATGCTGTTGCGGCATTCTCGGTAGGCGATCTCGATACTGCAGAAAAATCTGCACAAAGCGCCATAGCATTCGCGCCTTCTACCGCTGCCTACCAGGTCCAGTCAGGCATCGCGAATGCACGACTCAATATAATCGTCGCCTCTTCGACCATGGACAAAACGACGGCACAGAAGGAGTATCAGGCGGCGCTCTCTGCCGGCATCAATGCCGCTCTGACCGCTACGAATCTTGATGCAACCGACTATCAGGGTTGGCTCGCGCTCGGTAATCTCTATGCTCAGGCCGTGCCGCTCGGTGTCTCGGGCGCCTATGACAGCGCTAAGACTGCCTATCTGAAGGCAGAGGCGCTGAACCCGACCAATCCGCAGATTCCGTATATTCTCGCCCAGCTGAATATCGCGAACAAGGATACGAAGGCTGCACAGGTAGATCTGAAGGCCGCAATTGCACTCAAACAGGATTATACGGCGGCTATCTTCCTCCTCTCTCAGCTCGAGGTGCAGGACGGCAACGTGAAGGACGCGCTCGCTTCGGCGCTCGCGGCGGCCTACTTCACCCCAAACGATCCGAACATCCTTTTCCAGGTCGGTATTCTCTATGCGGCCTCGGCCGACTACAAGAATGCGGCCGCAGCGCTTGAGGCGGCGATCGCGGCGAATCCTCAATTCGCAAATGCCCGCTACTTCCTCTCGGCAGTCTATGAGAAGCTTGGCGACACGAAGAGCGCGCTCGCACAGATGCAGGCGATCTCTGACATGTCAGATGAAAATGCTAAGGCGGTTGCTACACAACTCGCCTCGCTTATCGCAGGTAAGAATCCGTTCCCCGAGAATCTTCTCTCGGTCTCGTCGACTCCCGTCAAGCAATAGGCTAGTATAAGGCGATGGTTCGAAGTATTCTCGAGCGCATCGCAGCACCGGTACGCGGCCTGCATCAGGCCGCGTATCTGCTTGCTGCCCTCACGCTCGCGTCACAGGCGCTCGCACTTCTGCGCGACCGCATCTTCGCGCATACCTTCGGGGCAGGGCAGGTGCTCGATCTCTACTATGCGGCATTTCGCGTGCCGGATCTCGTCTTCGCACTTGTCTCTTCGCTCGTGAGCGCCTATGTGCTCATCCCGCGCATCACGGGAATGGATCGAGAGACGATACGTCGATTATTGTCAGAGTCGGCTTCGTTCCTCTTCGGTGTTGGCGGGCTTATCTGTCTGATGCTTGCAGTCTTCATGCCGACCTTCCTCGCATTCTTGTATCCCAATCTTACTGCTTCTCCCGATCATGCCGCCTTCGTGCTTCTTGCACGCATCCTGCTCCTTCAACCGATCTTGCTTGGCCTCTCCGGTATTCTCGGGAGTGTGACACAAGTACATCGACGTTTCGCACTCTTTGCGATCTCGCCCGTCCTCTATAACCTCGGCATTATTCTCGGCACAGTCGTCTTCTATCCGCTCTCTGGTCTCCCCGGCATCGGTCTCGGCGTCGTGATCGGCGCTATCGCATATCTTGCGGTGAATATTCCGGTGGTCATCGAGGCGGGCGTTCTCCCGCGGCTGTGTATGCCTCGGTTCGCCTCAATGGTGTCGATAGTGCGCGATTCGGTACCACGTTCGCTCGCGCTCGGTATGGGTTCGGTGACCGCGCTTCTCTTGACGGCACTTGCCTCAAGAATGGGTACGGGCGCCGTCTCAGTCTTTACCTTCGCGAGCAATCTTGAAGCGGTCCCGCTCGCGCTCATCGGCTCCTCCTATGCGGTGGCCGCGTTTCCCGCGCTATCTGAGGCGGCGACTCCAGAAAAACGCGATGAGTTCACCCGCATCCTCTCGTCGAGCGCACGGCATATTATTCTCTGGTCGGTCGTCTCTCTGGGGCTTATTGTCGTACTTCGAGCGCATCTCGTCCGAGTCATTCTCGGCACCGGCGCATTCGATTGGGGTGCGACGCGTCTCACTGCTGCGCTTCTCGCTATCCTTGCAGTTGGTCTTGTCGCCCAAGGGCTCATACTCCTCTTCTCGCGCGCGCTCTATGCCGTGCGTCAATCTTGGCGACCGTTCACCTATCAGCTCGCCGGTGGCGCACTCACCATGCTGCTCGCCATTTTCTTTCTCACGCTGCCGACCCAAGGATTCCCCACGTGGCTAGCTGAATATCTAAAGGTCGGTGATGTGGGAGGCGCTACCATCTTGCTTCTTGCGCTCGCCGCAACGATCGGGCAGATATGTCTCGCACTCCTCTCCCTCATCGCACTCCGGAATGTTGCTCCAGGGCTCTCGCGCACGCTCTCTCGTCCGCTCGTTGATGGATCGCTCGCGGCTCTTGCGGGCGGGACAGCTGCGTACCTCACGCTCTTCTTCGAAGGCGGCATCGCGCCGCTCACGACCCTGATGTCCGTCTTCTTGCAAGGTCTTGTCGCTGGTATTGTGGGGCTTGTTGCTTCGGCGCTTACACTCTATGTCGTTGAGAATGAAGAGTTCCTCATCGTCGTGAATGCGCTTGGGCGTCTTGTCCGCATACCCGGATTGCATGCGAGCGTACTGGTGCCTTCTGCAGAAGAACCGACGCCTCTACACTAATTTTCTATGAATCAAAAACAGATACGAAATTTTTCTATCATTGCGCATGTCGATCACGGCAAATCGACCTTGGCTGACCGCTTGCTCGAGCGCACAGGCGCGATCCCCGAGCGGCTCATGCGCGATCAGGTACTTGACCGGATGGATCTCGAACGTGAGCGAGGCATTACCATCAAGATGCAGCCAGTACGCATGCACTACGGAGACTACATACTCAATCTCATCGACACACCTGGGCATATCGACTTCTCCTATGAAGTCTCACGCGCGCTGCATGCAGTTGAAGGCGTGCTTCTCTTGGTCGATTCTACACAGGGCGTGCAGGCACAGACGTTGACGACACTCGCGATGGCCGAGGCGCAGGGGTGCGTCATCATCCCGGTCGTCTCGAAGATCGATTCGCCGGCCGCGCGCGTGGCTGAAGTATCGGCTGAACTCGCAAAGCTCGTGCACGTGCCGGTCGAAGAGGTGCTTGCCGTCTCGGGGAAAACAGGGCAGGGGGTGGAAGAATTGCTTGAAGCGATTGTGAAGCGCGTACCTCCGCCACACGCCTCTTCAGCAACTTCTGAGGGGGAACCGCGTGGTCTTATCTTTGACTTTTCGTATTCAACGCATCGCGGCGTCGCAGTGTATCTGCGCGTCTTCGACGGCACTTTCACCAAAGGCCAGTCGCTCACCTTTCATGCAGCAGGGAAGGAGTTTGTCGCCCTTGAGACCGGCATCTTCACTCCTGGTGAGACACCCGCCGATTCACTTTCGGCGGGCGAGATCGGGTATATCGTGACCGGCATCAAGGAGCCGGGAGTTGTCGCCGTGGGCGATACCATCGGCGCGATTAAGGGTTCGCTCCCTGCGCTCCCGGGCTATGAGCGGGTGCGACCGGTCGTCTGGGCCTCGGTGTATCCCGAGAGTCAAGACGATCTCCCCCTCCTGCGGAAGTCGCTTGAGCGTCTGCGCCTCTCCGACTCCTCGCTCTCGTTTGAAGAAGAATCGTCGGGCGTGCTCGGACGAGGGTTCCGTTGCGGATTCCTCGGACTTCTCCATCTCGAGATCATCACGGAACGTCTGCGACGCGAGTTCAACCTCACTCTCATTGTCACGATCCCGACCATCTCCTATGTGGTCACGACAACGAATGGCGTTCGCGAGACTATCTACACGCCGGCGAAGTTCCCCGAATATGGCAACATTTTGAAGATTGAAGAGCCGTGGGCAAAGGTCATCATCATTACGCCGCCCGAGGTCGTGAGTGCGCTCGTCCAGATGCTCTATGATCACGAGGCACAGACGCTCTCGAGTGAGACCTTCGGCGACGGTCGTATCGAGATGACGATCGAGATGCCGCTCCGTGAGCTCATGCGCGGATTCTTCGACAAATTAAAAAATATTTCGTCGGGCTACGCCTCACTCTCCTACGAGATACTCGCGGAGCGAGAAGCGGATGTCGTGCGGCTTGACGTGCTCGTCGCTGATGAACCAGTGGCCGCCTTCGCCCGTGTGATTGCGCGGCGGCGAGTCGAAGAAGAGGCCGAGAAGATGGTAGAGAAGCTCCACAGCATCATGCCGAAACAGCTCTTCGTGACCAAGATCCAAGGTAAAGCGCTCGGACGCATTGTTGCCTCACGGACGCTCTCGGCAATGCGCAAGGACGTCACGGGTTACCTCTATGGCGGCGACGTTTCGCGCAAGAATAAGCTCCTCGACAAGCAGAAGAGAGGTAAGAAGAAGATGCTCGAACGCGGCCGCGGCAAGGTGAATATCCCTGAAGAGGTGTTTATGAAGATGGTGCAGTCCTCGGCTGAGTAGCGTTATACTGGGCACATGCGCGCGAGACAGCTGCAGCGGGGCATCTTCATCGGCATCCTTATTCTCGCCGCCTTCTGGCTCGCGTCGCTCATCTGGGGGCTTGCCGGAAAGGCACACATCGCGGTCTCACAGGCGAATGAGGCGAAGACAGAGTATGAGGCACTTGAGATGCGTAAAGCCCTGCTCGCCGCGAATCTCGCGGCGCTTGCCACAGAACGAGGGAAGGATGCGGCGATCCGGACGGCCTTTGGCGTTGCACGGCCGGGAGAAGAGGTTATTGTGGTAGTGCCGCCGGCCACTGCGACACCCACCACGACACCCTCCTGGTGGGAGAAATTCTTTGGCTGGTTTTAATTTCTACCGAAGTTAAACTTCGGTAAACAATGCGGAATTGGTTTAGCCCCGACGCCCTGCGGCAGGGGGTCGGGGAGCCGACCGAAGCGTCGGCTTGGTAGAACCGGCATTCGCTTTTTGTGCGGGATTAGTTTAGTGGTAGGACGACTGCTTCCCAAGCAGTAAGCACGAGTTCGATTCTCGTATCCCGCACCAGTGTTCCTGTGGATAACTATAAGTGGTATACTCGTTCTATAACTCAAAAGACATGAATAAAAACGTCACCATTTACAGTACGCCGACCTGTCACTTCTGCCAGATGACCAAGGATTTCCTTAAGGAAAAGGGTGTCGGCTATACCGAATTCGACGTCGCACACGACCTCGAGAAGCGCCAGGAGATGATCCAGAAATCCGGTCAGATGGGCGTGCCAGTGATATTCGTCGGCGATGAGATGATTATCGGCTTTGACCAAGAGAGGCTCGTGTCTACTCTGGGCATCGCCGCATAACGTCCAGCCCTTTTATAGGGCATGCCCTTGTAGTTCAATGGATAGAACGGCTCACTCCTAACGAGCTGATCCAAGTTCGATTCTTGGCAGGGGCACCAGCCTGCTATACTAAAAACACATGGACCCCGAAATTAAGAAACAGCTTGAAGAGATACACGCGCTCGCGAAGGACAATCATCAGATGCTTCGCGCCATCCGTCGCCATCAGTGGTACGGATTTATCGGCACAATCGTCTTTTGGGCTGTCTTGCTTATTGCGCCGTTGTATCTCTATCAGCAATATCTCCAGCCGGTCGTCGCGAAGTTCTCCGCGACGACCGGCACGTCCGCTTCAGGACCCTTCGGACTCCCGACTTCCGCTGATCTGCAAAAGCTGATAAACTCGTTTAAGGCGGCACCGTAGGGTCCGCATTGCCCAGATAGCTCAGTTAGTAGAGCACTTCCCTGAAGAGGAAGGGGTCATCAGTGCAAATCTGATTCTGGGCACCAGTATGTTGCAGAGGCTCTTTTCGTGGATAAAAACCTATGAACGGCATCTCTCTGCCTTTGCGATGGTCGCAGGGTTCGTTATCGATAATATATTCTTCGAACGGGTCGATCTGTGGCAGACGCAGGCGGTCTTCGCCGCCTACACGGCTGCTTGCTTCATCGCGATACCGCTTCTCCATTGGATCGAGATGCGTCCTTCGCGCCTCGCCTCCTTCTCTCGTCTGCGTCTCATCCTGCCTCTCGTGACCCAGTTCGCACTCGGCGGATTCTGGAGCGGCTTTGTCATCTTCTATGGACGTTCGGCGGTGCTCGGCGCGTCGTGGCCTTTTCTCCTCTTCCTCTTCTTCATATTCCTCGGGAGTGAATATTTCCACCAGTATCATGAACGGCTCGTCTTCACGAGCGTGCTCTTCTTCTTCGCGCTCTACTCGTATGCAATCTTCGCCGTACCCGTCTATACCGGTTCTCTCGGGACGATGACATTCCTGCTGAGCGGTGTAATCGCCGTCGGAGTCTTCACACTCTTCACCATGCTCTTACGCATGCTCGCGCGGGAACGCTTTCTCCCCGATGTCTGGCGCATCAGAGTCGGTGCGTTTGCGGTACTCGTGTTCATGAACATTTCTTACTTCACTAATGTGCTGCCGCCACTGCCACTTGCCGCTACGGCCGCCGGCGTCTATCACACGGTGTGGCGCGTCCCTGGAGCGTATCTGGCGAACGAAGAAGCGGGACAATCGTGGCAGGTGCGCTATCTTGGCTTCTCACCGACGTTGCAGGTGACGCTCGGAGAACCGCTCGCCGCTTATAGTTCAGTCTTTGCACCCACGACGCTCTCGACGACAATCGTGCATCGTTGGCTGCACTATGACCGCACAAGCAAGAAGTGGGTTCAGCGATCGACGATTTCTTACTCGATCAGGGGCGGCCGCGACGGCGGGTATCGCGGCTATACCGAGATGCCGATTACAGAAACAGGGGAGTGGCGCGTCGATATCGAGACAACCGATGGCCGTCTCATCGAACGGTTACCCTTTACTGTTGTAGAGACGACGACAGAACCCACGTTGACGACGATTACGCTGGAATAAGCTTTGTGGTAAAAGTTAGCCGGCTTTGACGCGGAGTTTAGTCTGCTTCGCTTTGTCGAGCTTCGGGAGAATGATGGTCAAGAGGCCGTCCTTGGCGCTTGCAGAGGAGGCTTCGACGTCAACTTCTTGCGGGAGCATGATAGCGCGAGTGAATGAGCCCCAGAAGAGCTCGCGGGTGAAATAATCGGAACCAGCGACCTGCTCACGTTCTAGGCGAGATCCACCTATCTCAACCATATCGCGGCTTATAGAAATACTGAGCTCATCGGGACGCACGCCGGCGACAAAGGCGCGGATGATGATGTCGCTCGCGGTCTGATGCACGTCGACCGGGAGCTGACCCTCAGAGCCCGGCTGGTCGTCATCGAGCGGTGCCGGCCGTCCGGCTGCGTGATGGTGGCTCGCCTTGTGCGGTGGAGTCGTCGTGACTGGCGTCTCGTCGTCGAATGCATCAAAAGGATCATTTGCCGGTGCACTGCCTGAAAGACGCTCAAAGAACGATTTCTTCATATTCATGAGTGGTAATTGTTAGAGAGAGTTTGGTACTGAAAATATTTTAACACCTCGAACGCCGCGAAGAAAATGACTGCGACGATCCAAATGAGGGAAAGTGCAGCAAGCGTGGTCGAAGCGCTTCCATTTATGATAAGCGTGTTGAAGGCAGTGTGCAATGCGATGGCGAGGATAAGTCCGAGTGCTGCGGCGGCCGTGCGAACTATAGAGTGGCTTCTCGCTGAGAAGGCGAAGGAGAATCCGATTGCGGCAGAGGCGACGACGTGCAGTAGTGTGGAGCCGAGGAAGCGTAAGTCGCCGGTGAAGAGTATCGGTGCGAACTGTCCATCCACGAGCGGAGCGATGAGAAAGAGCATGTTCTCGGCTGCCGCAAAGCCGAGTGCAATCGTGATCAGATAGATGACATAATCAGGCGCCTCATCAACGGCATGGCGCCAGAGGATGAGTGCGGCCGCCATGCCGTACTTGAGCGTTTCTTCAACGAGTGCCCACGCGGTCAATATCGGCAGATTGCCGCTCAGATGCTCTTTAGCATATTGTTCGAAGGGGAGCGCGAGCGGGACAGCCATCATGCCGAATATGAAGGTAAGGGCGATAAGCGACTTCGGTTCTGGATGTGAGGCATCCTCCTTCAAGAGAAAGTAAAGCCAGATGAAGGAGGGCAGGAGACCGCCGAGAAATGCGTAGCCAAGTGTGGTGAAGGTCACTCGTGTATTCTACCGCACTTATGATGGCCATTTCGCGACCATGAGGAACTTCGCGTCTTTAGTGGGCATGGATTGGTAGATCTCTTCGGTGACGAAGGGCATGAAAGGGTGAAGGAGACGCAGCGTGCGGTCGAGAAGCGTCACGAGGAGGCGAGCGCGTGACGCACGCGCTTCTGCATCGGTTCCGGCGAGTACCGGTTTCGACTCTTCGAGTATCTTGTCAGCAAGCTCGTGCCACGCGTAGTGATATATCTTTTCTGCAGCCATGTACATGCGGAACTCTTCCATATCGGTCGTAACGTCTTTCGTCAGTATGTCGCATTGTTCAATCAACTCGCGCTCGTGAGCAGAAAATTGGGCACGCTCCGGGGCGCTAGCCCAAGTCTTATCCCCAATTTTCTGCTCACTCGCGCTCGCTAGCACGAACCGCGCGATGTTCCAGAGCTTGTTCGCGAAGTGTTTGTAGCCCTTCACGCGGGTTTCGTCGAAGCTGACGTCGTTGCCGATCGCGGTGCCGACCAGAAGCCCCATCCGGAGTGCATCGGCTCCGTAATGGTCAATCATGTCGATAGGGTTGATGCCGTTGTTCAGTGACTTGCTGAATTTCCGTCCCTGTTTGTCACGAACGAGTCCATGAATCATGACGGTTTTGAAAGGCACCTGACCGAGATGGAATCCGCTCATGAGAATCATGCGCGAGACCCAGAGGTTCAATATCTCGTAGGCGGGCGACATGAAGGAGGTCGGATGGAAGGTCGCGAGATCGTTTGTCTTTTTTGGCCAACCTAAGGTCGAGAAGGTCCAGAGAGCCGATGAGAACCAGGTGTCGAGCACGTCCGGGTCCTGCTCCCATCCGTCGCCTGTCGGCGTTTCTATACCGACCACGATTTCCTCGCCTCGGTACCAGACCGGGATGCGGTGTCCAAACCAGATTTGTCGGCTGATGCACCAATCGCGCAAGTTCTCTATCCAGTGGAAGTAGGCCTTCTTGAATCCTTCTTGCGGCATCGTGACGCCGCCGTGCTCAACGGCGGCGAGCATCAACGCTTTGAGAGTGAGAGAACTCCCGCTCTCGATGCCGGGGATCTCTGAATGTGCGAGGAGGAATGGCTTCGTCACATCGACGAACCACTGCAGTTTAATTTGGGGTTCGATAATGCCGCCTGTGCGTTCGGCAGTTGCGATGTTGTGAATATAGGGCTCTTCCTTCACGACGAGTCCTTTCGCACGCAATTTCTCGACGATCTTTTCGCGTGCGTCGGTTATCTTCATCCCTTCGAATTCTCCGGCGATAGGGAGGAGCTTGCCGTACTCGTTTATAATCTGCTCCTTGTCGAGTTCGTGCCTCTCAGCGATGTCGAAGTCGGCCATGCTATGCCACGGTGTGATGGTCATGACGCCGGTGCCGAACTCTCTATCGATTGACTCATCCTTTACGACAGTTGCTGTAATGGGGCCGTTGATCCATTCGGCTTCGAATGTCTGCCCGTCTTTCCAGTCTTGGTAGCGAGGATCATCCGGATGCATCACGACATATTTATCGCCGAATTTTGTCTCCGGGCGGGCCGTACCGATCGTAAAGGGGCCGTATTTTAAATAATAGAATGTCGCTTTCTCCTCTTGATACACGATCTCATCATCTGAAATGGTGGTCTGACCCTTCGGATCCCAGTTGACGATGCGATGGCCGCGATAGATGAGGCCGGCGTCGTACATACGCTTGAACGCCTCAGCGACCGCTTCGCTTCTCGCTTCGTCGAGTGTGTACGCGTAGCGCGACCAATCGAGCGATGCGCCCATGCGGCGTACTTGGCTAAGGATCGTTCCTTCGCTCTCTTTTGCAAATGCCGCGACGCGGCGGACGAGCTCATCGCGACCGAGGTCGTGACGGCTCTTACCCTCCTCTTTCTGGATATTCTTCTCGACGCGCGATTGTGTCGCGATGGCGGCTGAATCGGTGCCGGGGACCCAGACGGTGCGTTCTCCCTTCATGCGGTGATAGCGGACGACGGCATCTTGAAGGGAGTCTTCATAAGCATGACCGACATGGAGAACTCCGGTGACGTTCGGAGGCGGGAGCACGACTGAGTAGGGTGGAGCGTCTGCTCTCGTCACATTCTGGGCGACACACTCGTCGGGGTTGAAAAGGCCGCTCGCCTCCCATTCGGCATATAGCCGTCCCTCAGTCGCGGCGGGGTCGTAGGGCTTCAAGAATTTCTCGGGCATTGCTTAAAAATATAGCAAATATGCGAGTTTATGCGAGTGAGCGATTGCCGTGTGCGAGGATAGCGTCTGGAGTAGAAAAATCGTTTCGAAGGGCGCGATAGAAGCCGGCAAGGGCTATCATGATGGCGTTGTCAGTGGTGAGGGCAGCAGAAGGAATATGAAGTGTTACGTTCGGATATTCATTTTTTATCTTTTCAATAAAAACGCGGCGGATGTGCGTATTGGCTGAGACACCGCCGCCGATGACGAGCGTCTGTGCTCCCGTCTCGTCGAGTGCTCTCGCGGTCTTCTTCCATAAGACATCGGCAACGGCATCTTCGAACTCTCGGGCGAGATGCTGTTTCTCTAGATCAGTAAGGTCCGGGTGTTTCTTTAAGAGATTGAGCACCGCGGTTTTCAATCCGGCAAACGAAAAATCGCAACTCTGTTCGTGTATCATCGGCCGCGGGAGACGCAAGACATGACCGTCTGTTCCCAGACCCAAATCCGGCAGTCCAGACGCAGGCCAGAGCGGCGCATTCCCAGATCCAAATTCGGCAGTTTGGTCATACGCCGCTCTGGCCTGCTCGGCAAGCTTAGAGAGCTCGGGGCCGCCCGGGTAGGGGAGTCCGAGCATACGCGCGACTTTATCGAACGCTTCGCCGACGGCGTCGTCGCGCGTCGCTCCGATGAGTGCATATCGGAGCCACTCCTTCATCAGCACCAGTTCAGTGTGACCTCCAGAAATAAGGAGCGCAAGCACCGGCATTTTCACCTCTTGAATTTCTAAGGTCCGACCTTCGGAACTTGCATTAAGGTCGGACCTTTCGGAAGCGAGTGCGGCGAGGATGTGCCCCTCCATGTGGTTCACCGCGACGAGCGGCTTGTCCCAGAGAAGTGAGAGCGCTTTGGCGAAGTTGATACCCACCCAGAGTGCGGGCTCGAGTCCAGGGCCCGCAGTGACGGCAATCGCGTCTATCGCAGGTGCCTCGCACTCAGAAACAAATTCAAAAAACGATTCGGTAAGGCCGGGCTCGCGCGCCAAAATTTCAGAAATTTTGGCGCGCATTTCCTCCGAGATCGTCTGTGCATCTTCATGCAATAATTCTGCCTCTTCGAGCGCGCTTTCCAGTATCGGGACAAGATTCTTCGCGTGCTCGCGTTTCGCGAGGGCCGGAAAGACGCCCCCATACTCTCGGTGAATCTCTATCTGCGAGAGGAGCGTATTCCCAAGGACGCGGAACTGTGCCGCTTTCTCATCTCCTTCAGCCTCGAGTATCGCTATCGCGGTCTCATCACAGCTGGTCTCAATCGCGAGAATTTTCATTCTTCGATCTCTACCCAGGGCATCGAACTTCCATTTGGAATAAAAAATCCAGCAGAACCAGGGTGGCCGCCGCCGCCATATTTCCCCGCAATCTTCGATACGTCGACAGAGCCATCGCCGCGAATAGAGACGCCGAATCCGTTTGGGTGTGCAGTCACAATAAGGGCGAAGGGCGGCAGTTTCTCGTACAGTTCGTGGCCGACATAGGACTTCATCGTGATATTCGGATGCGTCGCAACGAAGAAGACTTCGTAGCCCTCGAAGCGAACCTTCTTCGCCCGCTCGACCGATGACTGTGCGAGCGTCTCAAAGAACTCCGTGTATGCAGCGGCTTTGTTTAGAATGCTGGCGCGCTTCGTCTCGTCCTCAAGTCCGAGTGCGAGTTCGTCCCACGCGGAGAACTCGAAGGGCAGTACGAGCAGGTATGAAAAAATATCGCGAGTCTCGGGGAGAGCATACTGATAGAGATCGCCGTCTTCAAGATAGGCCATGAGACGCGGCATCGGTTCGGTAGGATGAAAATAACTCCAGGCGATGGTCGCACCAGAATGTGCAGCATCGTAGACATGCTCACGTGTCGCTTCGACGAATGCCTTGGCGCTCTCGTGATGATCAAGCACAACGAGGCGTTTCGTCTTTTGTTCGAGCTCGCGCATCTGCTCGGTGGTCTCATAGCTGAAATCGACCAGGTATACCTCTCGGTCCTCGAGGCCTTCTGGCGGTGCGTCACCGTGATCGACCGGGATATACGTCGCCGTGTCGCCGAACTTCTTCCACGCGGCATAGGCGCCGCCGAAGCCGTCGGGGCACTTTCCGTGATAGAGCACCACGATCGATTTATCAGTCATCGTTCGATTATCGCACAAATCGCGTGTAGATACCTGCGGGGATGACGCGTTTCGAAGAGGATTCTTTAATAAGAAGTTCTCCAGCTTCGCCGGCAACCTCGCCAAAGGTGCTCTCGACTGCCTGAGTGAATGTGCGAGGCGAATAGCCGGCGGCGTAGCCGTTCACCAGGAAGAAGGAACCAGGTTTGTCAGAAAATATTTCTTTGAGCGTTTCGAGAAGAGCAGGGAGGTCTTCTTCTATTCTCCACACTTCGCCCTTAGCGCCGCGGCCGAAGGCGGGCGGGTCGAGGATAATGCCATCGTATTTTACCCCACGACGCGCCTCACGCTTCGCGAAGGCGAGAGCGTCGTCGAGCATCCAGCGAATCGCGTCTTCTGCGACGCCGGAGAGTCGCGCGTTCTCGTGTGCCCAGTCGAGTGACTGCTTCGACGCATCGACATGTGTCACGTGCGCACCAGAGAGCGCGGCGACGATGCTCGCGATGCCGGTATAGCCGAAGAGGTTCAATACATTCGGAATGTGGGACATCGTAAGTCCCACATCTGATGTGTGACTTACGATGTCCTTAATGCGATTCGCAGTCCATTCCCAGTTCGGCGCCTGTTCGGGGAAGATGCCTGTATGCTTGAAGCTCGTAAGTCGCGCAAGCGCTCGCGCATTCTCCCAGGCGACCGGCCATGAGTCAGGGACCGGCTTCATCATTGTCCACGCACCTTTCTTATCATGGAAGGCGAAGACCGCATGGGCAGAATCCCAAAGTTCAGGCTTCTGCTTCTTCCAGAGTGCCTGTGTCTCGGGGCGTGCGACGATAACCGTACCGAAACGCTCGAGCTTCATGTTCTCGCCCGAGTCGAGGAGCTCATACTCGCTCCAAGGAAGAGGTATGAGGTGCTGATCGTGGGTCATAGTGCCTCCGGATGTTTCTTCGACCATTCGTAGAAGACGACTGCAGCAGAGACTGCGGCGTTGAGGGATTCGGTGCGCGGGTGCATGGGGATCGAGAGCGTGACGTCACAGGCGGAGAGCGTTTTCTCTCGGATGCCGGCGCCTTCATTGCCGACGACGAATGCCGCCGGAGCGTCGAATGCATCTGTGCCCAGTGTCTGGGCCCCTTGCATCGCGAGTCCGTAGATCCAGAAGCCTTTCTCCTTAAGCTCTGCGAGCGTCGCGTTCACGTTACCGATCGAGACGAGCGGGATGCGGAAGGCCATCCCGGCAGAAGTCTTCACGACGGCACCCGTGATACCGGCCTGATTGTGTTCAGGGATAAGAACACCTGAGAGGCCGAAGGCGGCTGCAGAACGGATGATAGCGCCGACGTTGTGCGGATCCTGTACTTCACCGAGGACAGCGACGGCCGGGTTCGTCTTCGTGTCGAGTGTTGAAATGAAGGTGTTAAACGGCACCAAGAGGGCAGACGGGTCCATGACTGCGATAACGCCCTGGTGCGTCGCATCTCTACCCACAAGCTCCTTGCCAGAGCCCTTCGTGAGCGGCGAGACGGGGATGCTGTTCTTTTCTAGAAGGGTGCGTAAGTCGCTGTCCTTCAAATCAGGAGCGAGAAAGACCTTGCGGATGACCTTGGGCATATTCGAAAGCGCCTCCATAAGGGCGTGTTTGCCATAGATATAGACCTTGCCCCTTTGGTTCCCCTTGGGGGTGGCGTGGCGTTTCGGTCTCATTAGGTAATACTATAGCACAAAATCAATGTTTGTGCGCCGTGAGGAATTCGAATCCCCGACCTTCTCAACGTCAATGAGACGCTCTAACCAGCTGAGCTAACGGCGCATTTGGGGACTATATCATAATGCGACTTTTGTCGGAATATACCGTTTGAAAAAACGCGCACCCCGGAGGGGCGCGCGGTACTGTATTGCCGTTATGGGCGGGGTTCTTCGCCTTCTTCGATCATGACCCGCGCCCAGCCGAATGGCTCGTGGCGGTAGCGCATATCCTCGCCTCTCGTCGCAGCCTCTATGGCTTCTCTGAGCGGCTGGGTGAGATCGGCAATGGCTTTTGGATTCAACATCCTTTCTTACTCCTTCTTCTTCGGTTAAAGATCAAAATACAAAAAGACCACCACTGGTCCTTTTGTAGAAGTAGTATAGCACAAAACAAGAATTGTGAGGATATCATAACCCACGCGCGAACCTATTTCGAGACGAACAACGACTAATCGCGCCTCGATGACTCGGCGCTCGCCCCGCTCGCGGACTCGCGGGGCCGCCCTTCGCCCTGCCGCTTCCTATGCATTTTTGTTTTGGCGGGGGAATGCATTGAAGAATGGAATGGAGCGGCAGGGCTCGGGCGGAAATGCAAATACAAAAGGTGCCTCGCCAAACCAATTTTCAAAAGGAATGGCGAGGCTCAAAGTTTATGTGTGCTTGGCCCACCCACCCAGTCCGCGCACAAATCCCCGCCGCTTTGAAGAGAAATTATAAAACGGCGTGGATTGCTCCCTTGCTAATTTTCTGAGGCTCTCCATTTTCCTCGCCTTTCTTCAGGGAGCAAATCTGCCAATGACTGCATCACGATATCTGATTGTGTTCTCAAACCTCCCTCTATCCTTTTTCTCTCTTTGGTGATTTCTTTCCGTGCTTCATCCTCGCCTGGATTTTGAATGAGATCATTAAATCTTTCAATACCTTCGATTTTCTCAAGAGTGATTGGTTTGCCGATAATCATCTCTGCCGCAGGACGCCCTTTCAGTGAATGCGTCGGCGTCCGATTTATTCCCATGTGCGGGTCTTCGGATTTTATATTTATGGCAATAGGCACAATAATTGCATCAGAAATCTCCGCGAGGTACACAGCACCGTGCCCTTCTTGTTCAGGTATCTTGCCATCCTTTATCGGTACCGGCGTATACGCCGCCATCACAATCGCATCGCCGTCCTCAAGAGCTTCTTTCATCGGTACAAAATTATCTGGATTGAATTTTTTTGTATAGTATTCTTTCTTCCCTGTGATTGGATGTTCTCCCCATTTCATGTCGACCGGCATAGTATTGTCTTCACCTATTATTCGCAAAAAGATGTTCGTTCGAGCATCCTCTTTAAAATCGTGTTGCACAGATGCATTGACTGCCCTCATCCTGAATTGCTTCCCGAGCTTTGCGATAGGTACAACAACATCAAGATCAGAAATATGTGTTGTCGCAAAAATCACCTTCGCATCGGGCGGTAGATCTTTGAGGTTTTCTTCTCCCAGTACCTCTACATTGCTAAAATTCGCCTTCACCCACGCTTCTACAACAAGTCTGAAACGAGCAGGTGTTTCCTTGAGAGATTCTTTATGTTGTGGTAATCCTTCGTGCATATTCTGTAGAATATCATCTTTTGCAATCTACCTGTGCAGGGATATACTTTCACTATGAGTTTTGAAAAAAGATCAGCGCCGCGCATACCAGAAAAGAATGAACTTCCTCTGAAAATTGGTGGTCAAGAACATATCGCCGAAAGCGGCGAATCGAGCGTTTATAGAACTGACGTTCAAGATTCAAAGGAGCAAGAACATGCCATCGCTCTCAAACAAAATCGTCGAGAAGCATTTGCGAGCGACGAGGAAATGCACAAGAGCAAAGAGTTTTATGACTTCCTCAAAGCATTTCCTGGATTCGGAAAGTTCGTTCCCGAGACACTTTATTTCAAAGCTCGTATGACATCCGACAGTGCTCCGCAAGCATTTGCTATCCAACATTTTCTCAAAGGCAGAACTATTGATCAGATACCAAACGATGAACTATATAAAGACCCTGTCGTCGTTCAACAGCTTATAGAATTTGCACACGAAGCAATAGCAATTCTTCAACAGACTCGTGAGGAGAAATCTCTTAAGCCCGACTTCGGGACCGCAGGGACAGCCGACGCTGATGCCCAGCGGTATGGGAACACCTTTGGCAATTCTCGCTATACGACTAATATTTTAATTAGCGATTCTCCAGACGAAAATGGCCAACGCGTATTTTTTGTTGATACTGGCGTGAATGCCGATGAACGCGTTGATCCAAAACGACAATTTCTTGAACGACATGTGATGGGTCGAATGCGAGAATTTAACTTCAACCGTTGGATTAAAGAGCTTGAGAGTATATCGAATTCTCAAGAATCCTGAATTCTCCGCGAGAGAGAGGTTGACATTATATGTATGTCGTGATATACAAGAAGATAGGTCGAGCTGAAAAGCTCATTTCGTTTTGCTCATTGTCACTACTGAAAGGATACGTTCCATGCTCAAATCCCTTTTTCCGTTTCTGTATTTCGCCATCTTGGGCGGAGTTGCTTTCGTCGTGTTCAAGTATTTGAAGCTCGCAATGCTCCCTGCCACCATAGTTAGGGTTTTGGAAACCATTGGTGGCGGCCCGGGACATGAGGAGGCTCTTGTGCTTCTAATAGGGATCGCCCTTGGGCTTCTGACTGCCTCAATCCTTCTCGCTGTCCTGAAAGCAATCGGCATCGATACTGGTCTCTAAATCCCTTCTCAGTTTAACCCTGCTCTTTGATGTTTGAAGAGCATTTTTCTAGGAGATGAATCATGAATAGTAATCGAGATGCTCTGTTGTATAGCGAAAGGATAAGGAAGCAGTGTTTGTTCCTGAACATGGGCGGATTTCTTTGCAGCATAGCCGTTATAGCAGGTCTTGCTCTAATGGCACCGCAAGGTCAGACTCTCTGGGAGAGATACGGCGCACCCGGACTAATGCCCCTGATATCCATGGCTGTGTTCTGCGTCATGATGCTCATAAGCTTTTGGATGACCAAAGCCGTGCAGCATCGTCTGGCGTGTTCCACAGAACGAAAGGAGTGGGAGTATGTCATTGACCTAGACGCCGATCCTTTCGTGCCCAATGGCTGGACTCTAGCGAGCCATAAAAAAGGCGGCGGCAAATTCAGATGGGATCCATCGGAGTTCAAGCTGTTTGACCCAGGGTACAACAGATGGGGCTTCCAGCTTCAACGAGAAACAAAAGGCCAGAATGTCTGGAACGCCAATCTGCTCGACTGGTTCCTCGCTAATCCTGATTGCATCCCGAAGGAATGCGAAGGCAAGAAGACACTCTTCATGGGCACGCTTTACACTCAAGAGAGCGATAACTTCACCACAGCTCGCTACCTCTACAGACGCTTCGGCTTCGGCAAGTGGAGATCCGGCATCGGGATACTTGTTCCTCTCAACGGTCCCGTGGCCGTGCGAGTGGACAAAAATCAGTGGCGTTGAACTTTCGGTTTGTGCGCGTGAGCCCCTCATTGCTTCATAGCGTGAGGGGCTTTCTATTTTGACCATATCGCCCTTCGCCCTGCCGCTCCATTCCATTCTTCAATGCATTCCCCCGCCAAAACAAAAATGCATTGGAAGCGGCAGGGCGAAGGGCGGCCCCGCGAGTCCGCGAGCGGGGCGAGCGCCGAGTCATCGAGGCGCGATTAGTCGTTGTTCGTCTCGAAATAAGTTCGCGCGTGGGTTATGATATCCTCACAAAACGAAACTTCATCCGGATTCAATTCGGAACCGAGCCCTGCGAAAGCCAGGGCTCGGTGCATTTGCGCGCGCAAGCGCGCGGTATTTTCTGACGGCGGGGATGCTCTGAAATGCATGGATTTGCACTTGTTTCGTATCTGCCATAGTCGTTTCTTTGGTATGCTTGAGATACGACTATGGCGAAACCAAAATATTTTCTCTACGCTCGCAAATCAACCGAGGACGACGACAAGCAGGTGATGAGTATTCCGGCTCAACTTGTTGAACTGCGCGAATTTGCGAGCAGAGAAAATCTTGAAATTCTTGAGGAATTTCAAGAGTCGAAAAGCGCAAAGAGTCCGGGGCGCGAAGTGTTCGGCAAAATGATGATGCGCATTGAGCGTGGTGAGGCAAACGGTGTCATTGCGTGGCATCCAGACCGCCTCGCAAGAAATAGCATTGACGGTGGGCGCATCATCTATGCTGTCGACACTTCGCGGATTATTGCTTTGCGCTTTCCGACATTTTGGTTTGAACCCACTCCGCAGGGGCTCTTTATGTTGCAAGTGGCGTTCGGCCAAAGCAAATATTATTCTGATAATCTTGCCGAAAATACCCGCCGTGGTATGCGCCAGAAACTGCGCCGTGGCGAATGGCTCACCAAAGCTCCCTTTGGCTACACTAACAACCCTAAAACCCGCAATATCGAGCCGGACGCGGTTAAATCACGCATCATCGTCAAAGCGTACGAAGAATACGCCAAAGGGACTTATACACTCGTCTCAATGGCGCAGTTTCTGGCGGACCATAATGTTACGACTAAGGCCGGAACGCCAGTTGGCAAAGCTTCCGTGAAAAGAATATTGACGAATCGTGCGTATCTCGGCTTCACTTTACATCACGACGAATATTTTCCCGGAAGCTTTGCGCCAATTCTTTCTCCGCGCCAGTTTGAAGCCGTTCAGAAAATCCTTGCGAGCAGAGAGCATAAGCGCAGACGGCAACAAAAGCATGACTTTCCGTTTACCAATCTTTTTCGTTGTGCAAATTGTGGCGGAATGTTCACCGCTCAATGGTGTACCGGGAAAATGGGTGGTCGCTACCGCTACTATCGCTGTACGAAAAAGAAAGGAAATTGTGGTGCAAAATATCTGCGCGAAGACCTGCTCGCAAGTCAAATCAAAGAACGGCTTCAAACTATCTCGCTCCCCGATAGGTACACTGGTTGGATGCTAAATAAAATCGGGGAATGGGAGCGCGAAGAAATAACGGCATCAGGGAGCGAAATACAAAATCTTTCTTCACAGATCAAAGCGAGCGAGGAGCGCATGGACAAACTTGTTTCAACCTACCTCGACGGCGACATACCGAAAGAGAGTTATCTAAAGCGCAAGGACGCTCTCATGCGCTCCTCTGCCGCTTTGCAGGAGAAAAAGAAAGGTTTTGAACGCGGACGAAAGAATTGGGTCGAACCCCTGCGGGAGTGGGTTTTAGATACGAAACAAGCCCTTGTTTTGGGTTCGTCCGACGACTTGCACGAAATTTCCAATTTCGTTCGCAAGGTCGGAACGAACCCCAGTATTGAAAGCAAATCCATGCATTTCAGTGCATCCCCGCCGTCAGAAAATACCGCGCGCTTGCGCGCGGAAATGCACCGAGCCCTGGCTTTCGCAGGGCTCGGTTCCGAATTGAATCCGACTGAAGTTTCTTTTTGTGAGCCCATTGTACTTTGACTGGAACACGCTGCAAAGCACGGTTCTGGCATGGAACCGTGCCTTCGAGACAACCAGCATATTCAAAGGGGTCCCAATTTTGACCGCTTAGTGACGGACTTTTAGGCACCTCGAGCGCTCACACTCTTTACCCAATGAGTTATAGAACTACAGATACAGACAGGGAGAGGAGTGGCAAAAATCACTTCACCCGCTCAGCAACATCCTTGAAGGTGGCGTCGTAGGCATAGGCGCGCTCGAACGATGAGCGTGCATGTTTGGGGTCGCCGGTCTTTTCGTACAAGAGCCCGAGCGCGTAGATGACCTCCACCAGATCGGGCGTGAGCGTCCGCTTCGTGAGCGGCGCGCGCTTCAACACTTCAATCGCAGCTGTATCAAGACCCTTGCCGGAGAGAATGTCTGCCATGAGAAGGAGTGCGCCAGAGTCCTTGGTCTGCTCCACGTCGAGCGACTGGAGGATCGAGAGCGCCTTATCCTTCTCGCCAAGCTCGTTATACCAGCGTGCGAGCGCTTTCTGCATCTCGACATCCTCTGGATGGACCATGCGGTATTCCTCCATCAGCTTCGCCGCTTTATCGTACTGCTGAAGCTGGCTATACGAGGATGCAGCAAGGAGCGCAATCGCTTTGTCGTTCGGGAAGAACGCATACGCTGCATCGAAACCGTCAGCCGCCTTTTGATACTCACCAGCTTTGTACGCCGCCTGAGCATCACCCAGATGCTTCTTTGCCTGATACGACGGCTGCTTCTTGAGGTACAGGAAAAACCACGCGAACGTAAGCGCGATAGCGATCAGGCCAACAACCCACTGCACAGCAAGGAACACGAGATCGAGCAAACCGATCCAGAGAAGACCGGAACCCGTCTTCGTCTGCACGGAGCGGCTCGGGATACCGACAAATGAGCCGGGCTTCGCAGTCGCAGACCCAGAGCCCGGCTTGCCCGAAGAGTGATACGACATCGCGTACACGCCGGTGCCGGGAATGCCGACGCTCGAGTAGGTACCGCGACTGTTCACACCGATGCGTGCATCACGCATGCCAGTGCTTAGACCGATGCCACTCTTGCTGAGGTTCACTTTTACGAGCCCGAGCTTTATGGATTTACGGAAACGGAGTCCCATGCCATGAGTGTACCAAGAAACTACGCGCCGCCGCTACGCTTTTAGAGCACCGGCAAAAAGCGTACAATAGATCCGCAATGGCACGACATATACAAGAAATCCTTCCGTGGGACAACGGTGAGCTTGAGAAGCTCCTCCGTGGCCTAATCGCGCACGGCACGGAGACGGCAAAGGTGGACTTCAAGGCGGAAATCGAAACCGGCACCCCGGAGCAGAAGGCCGAGTTGCTGAAAGACATCACCGCGATCGCAAACACATACGACGAGAGCTATGGCGACCACGGCTTTCTCCTCTACGGCGTAAAGGCAAAGGCCATCATCGGCGTCACTGCCACGGAGACGGATACCGACAAGTTCCAGAACACCGTCGAGCAGATCCTGAAGACCTACATCTCCCCGATGCCGCAGATATACGTGGTCGGCTTCGAGAACACCACCGGCGAGAAGTGGGGCGCGATCGTGATACCTCCGCGCAACACCAAGCCGCACATGTTCTTCAAGGATTTGTCGTGCCCAACGAACTCGACGAAGAGCCGAAAGAGAGGCGAGTGGTTCGTTCGCCGAGGAGCGACCACGGACCCGGGTCTGCCTGAAGACCTCGCGATCATCACGCAGAAACAAACAACGCTGCTGCTGGAGCCACTATACGAAAGCGTCCGCTCACTTCAGGCGCGAGTCGTCAAAACAGAGGAGCAATACAACGATGCGCTCTTCAAGCTCGTAGAGCGAGCGGTATCCGGTTCCCCCGCACCCGCCAGTCAGGATGATGAGAGGAGCCCGCACGCGCGTGACATCATCGGCATGGATCTCTCGTGGCGCGTCAAAGCTCGCCTTCGTACGCCAAAGGACTCGCTTGCCGAAGACATTCTCGCTGAAGCAAAGGCCATTCGGGACTATCTCGATGGCGCTGCTACCGCGCTGCTGTGGGCTCCCCAGCTCAATGACGCGGCAGAAAGTAAAAGGATCATCGAGGACATAGAAGCGAAAACGCGAGAGCTTCAGCTCTCCCTCGCCACTATCGTGCTTAGCGACAATAAAGGCGCGTACACGGACGTACTCCTCCGCGCGGTCAAGATGCTGGCGAAGGTACCCGAGGTGCCGACTGGTACGTCCTACAACCGGATTGGTCAGTCGCTGCGCTACTATCCCCTCGGCCTTATCCTCTACACCATTTTCATCTGTGGCGTAGCTGCGAACAGAGATGACCTTCTCAAGCGCGTCATGCAGATACCCGTGAAGCACCCGGGCCGCACCGAAACCTCGGACATGACGGACATCTTTTTCTACTGGTACGACGCGGGTGCGCTGTTCAACGACGCAAGCGGTCAGCGCCGGTGTGCACCGATAGCCGACAGAATACGACAAACGATACGCGACCATGTGGGCGAGATGATCACGGAATTCTCCGAGCCAGAGTACTTCTTCCGCGGCGAGTTCGTCCTCGCACTTACGCGCATCGACGTGAGCATGACTCATGGCGAACAAGCTGAACATCGAGTACCGCTATCGGGCCTCTACCTCTACATGCACGAAGGCAACGAACCTATCACGGCACTTCTCCTCGAGCATCCCGATTGGCTCGACAAACTCTACGAGCATCCGCTCACCGAAATCCTCGACTCATTCGATCAAAATGCAAGTAAAATGAGCGACTCCAACTGCTTCGCAATGGGTTTGCACGGGCTCAAGACGAGAGCGGCATACGACGAGTCGATCCGAAGGAAGGCGAAGAAATAAAGTCGAGTTGCTGACCAAAAACTCAGCTGAACCACTCCCAAGTGGGAGGGTTTTTGCTATCTGGACAAGCCCCAGAAACGCGCCTACTGTATCGGCTTACCAGCTTATTAGATAACACGCATATGAAAATACAAGGCCTTTTGGGGAGGGCTATATTGACCGCCCTCCTCGTACTTTCCGTCTCCGTTGGACCCGTTCCAGTGCTGGCGGATCAGACCCTCACCATGGGTACCCCGGTGAGCGAGTTCCAGAACTCTCGCGGGTACAACATCAACGGCAATAACGTCGGGCATATCGTCATCGACGGCAGCACGTCGGCGACCGGCGGCACTGCCACCGTAACCCTGACCGATGGAGCAACAGCACAGGTGACAGGAACCGGCACGATCGGAAGCGACGGGACGTACTCGGTCGCCGTCGATACAACACCGCTCGCGAACGGCACCATAACCGTGAACGTGCACGCGGACGACGGCGCGGGCAACACCGGCGATTCGTCGCCAATCACGCTCAAAAAGGATGCGACGCCTCCGGTGTCCGACAACCTGACGCTCACCCCGCCCGTTGGTCAAGACAAAGTGCAGAGCGGCGACGCTGTCTTGCTAACCGGCAACCAGAACGGCACTGGCTCCAACATCAACTCCGGAGCTGATCTCGCATGGTTGCACCAATACGACAGCAACGGGAACGAGATCGGAAGCGGATTCGACATGACGGACGAGTACGACAACCATCATCTGTTCACACTCTCACTGAGTGCTTCGGCGGCTTCCATACAGGCGACGCTCCGCCTGCAGGATCAAGCTGGGAACACTGGGACGACACAGAGCAATAGCATCCTCGTCGGTGTATCAACGCCGGTACCGACGCCGGTCGTGACCCTCTCCGGCATTCCGACAGGAACGACAAACATGACCACACAGACCTTCACGGTGGGCAGCGACATAGCTGGGAGCACCTTCGCCTGCACGCTCGACAGCGTATCGGTCGACTGCTCCTCGGGCTCGTACACCGCAACCGGACTGACGGACGGATCGCACACCTTCAGCGCCGCGGCGACTGCAGCCGGAAAGACCGGCACTGCATCGGGCACGTTCACAATCGAAGTGCCGCCCACGGCAACGGTGGCATACAGCACGACTGCACTCACAGGTGGAAATGTGACGGCGACGATGACAGCAAGCAAGGCAGTCACCATCACCAACAACGGCGGAAGCGACAGCTATACCTTCACCGGCAACGACAGCTTCACCTTCGAGTTCGGGGATGCGTTCGGCGGCACGGGCAGCGTGACCGCCACCGTGAACAACATCGACAAGACACATCCGGTCATCACTGCACCGACCGACCAGACGTTCGAGGCGACCGGCGCACAGACCACACCAGCGCTGGCATCGGCAACTGCCACTGACGACAACGGAACGCCGACGATCACGCATGCGCCGTCATCGTTCCCGCTCGGTATGACGCAAGTGACATGGACCGCGACGGACTCTGTCGGCAATCAGAGCAGCACAACGTCGGAGGTGACGATCACTGACAGCACGGCTCCGGCCATAACCGGGACGCCTTCCGACATCACCGCAGAAGCGACCAACACTAACGGCGCATCGGTGACCTTCGCCACGCCCACAGCTACCGACCTTGTGGACGGAGCTGTGAGCGTATCGTGCGACAAGACATCGGGCAGTACCTTCGCGCTCGGCGACACGACCGTCACTTGCAGTGCAGAGGACGCAGCGCACAACAGTGCATCGAGCCACTTCAAGGTGACCGTGCATGACACGACGGCACCAGTGGTGACGATCACCGCACCGGCCGACGGCTCGACTACCGGGCAGACGGTCTCGCCCGGTTTCACCGTCACGGACGACACGAACACAACGACCGCCTGCACACTCGACAACAACTCGGCGGGCTGCGCGGCACAGATGACGGGCCTTGCAGCGGGCTCGCACACGTTCGTCGTGCAGGCAACTGACCAAGGAGGAAACTCCGCATCGGCGACATCGACATTCACGGTTAACGTACCGGCCTCGACGCCTGCTCCAGCTCCGTCGAATTCAGGTGGTGGAGGTGGCGGCTCATCCTCGTCGTCTCAAACACCGGTCTCAACACCTGCGGCTACACCGGTAAGCACACCTACTCCGGTGATCCCGACACCACAACCCGACCCTGCTCCGGCAGGTCAGGTGCTCGGCGCAGCGACGTATAACTTCGCGCAGTTGCTCCAACTCGGTTCAACCGGCAACGACGTGACGCAGCTGCAGCAACTGCTCACGCAGGAAGGTGTCTACGCCGGTCCGATCACCGGACACTTCGGTCCCCTGACGGAGGCCGGAGTCATGGCATACCAAGCGAAGTACGGCATAGCGCAGGTCGGCGTAGTCGGACCGCTTACGTTGGCGCAGCTCAACGGCGGTAGCACACCCGCAACGCAGAGCGCTCCCGTCACCGCCGGATACACGTTCACGCAGTATCTCGCATACGGCTCGAGCGGCTCAGAAGTGACGCAGCTGCAGAACGTGCTCATCGCGCTCAACCTCCTGCCGAGCCCGCCTACCGGCTGGTTCGGTCCGCTCACCGAGCAGGCGGTCATGCAGTATCAGGCGCAGCACGGGATCGAGCAGATCGGAACGGTCGGACCGCTCACCCGGGCGCAGCTGAACCAGCGTTAAGAGCGCACCAACCCCCTCGTGGATACAGAGGGGCTTCTACGGTAAACTGAGAGAGTCACACAGGTGACGACAACGCCTAAACCAGTCGGAGCGATCCGCTGGCATGGCCACATAAATCCCACGCGAGTAGAAGCGGCCACATAAGCCGACACTTACTCGCGTGGGTCCATGCTCGAAAGGGCGTGGGATAGTGCCCGAAAGGGTGCTGTCGCCGGTCTTGTGTGGCCACTTCTGTACCCACACTCCGACCGGGATTATCAGAAAACCCACGCGAGAATATGCAAAAAAGCACACGAGGTTTTATACCTCTCGTGGCGATCGTCCTGCTCGGCCTCGTGGCCGTGGTGAGCGGTGCGATTGCTGCATTTTCGATACACAACAAAACGGCCAGTGAAAAGACGCAGGCGGCGGTTTCAGCGACTTCGACGCTCGGACAGACGGACAGCACGACCGGCACGGCGTATTCGGCACCTGTTCAAGCCCGTGTGGAGAGTTCTGGGGCTGGTACGAGCAAGACAGCACCTGCGACGCCTTCGACACCCGTTGCGCAGATTGTGCGCCCTATGGACGCCGAGATCTCGCAGGACTGCCAAGAAGCTCAGTCCGGTCTGGCCGACGTCAAAGCAAACGGAGACGGCAGCGGAGACCTCAGTCACACGAAGCAAACCGCCTCGCTGCTCAAGGCGGTGGTGGATCTCTGCAACGTGCTGAAGAAACCATCAGCCAACACTCCGGACGGAGACGAGTTGTTCCTCGTAAGAGAGAGCGCCGTAAAGCAGCAGTTCGACCTTAAGGGAGCGTCCATACGAACAAGCGTTCAGGACTCAACTCAGGCAAGCGCCACATACGACGCCGCGCAATGCACGACGCAAAAGCACGCGCTCGTCGCGCAGGCAGATCAGACGTACCTGATCTGGTACGCACAATGGCAGGACGCACGGAAGGGGCTCGATGCCTGCTACTCCACCAACTCGGTGCCGGTCTGCGACAAGCAGATGACCGACCTCAATGTGCAATGGCAGGACAAGCTAACGGCGCAGTTCGATACTCTCGACGCCAAGCTCACCAGCTGTGCCCCAGATGACCGGCACTTCAACGACGTGTCTTCGGTGGTGCCACCTTCCTACTGAACGATATGGAACACATCATCGACGGCTTTGGTAAGGCAATAGGGATGCTTTTTATCGGCGGCGTACTTTACGGCATCTACACCGCAGCCCTCCATCTGGCGAGCGAACGGAAGCCGACAAAATCACGTGGGCAATACGTGTTTATTCTCGCCACATGGGTCGTCTCAATCGCTCTGACAGCACTCGTCATGACCGGTGTGGTCACGGGCGGCGGCTGCGACAGCTTCGACAACTGCACAGAGCCGGACCCAGCTCCGCAATCGCAGACGTGGGCGTACCTCTTCCTGCTCATTCTCGTGCCGTCGATGATCGGCTTACATCAGGGATTAAAAACAGAAAATAAAGAGATATGAAAATACAAAACAAAAGCGCACGTGTGTGGATAGGCCTCGGGCTCCTCGGACTTATCGTCTTTGCGGTCAGGTCGGCTGTTGGACCCTTCGGCGGCATTATCGGCGAGATGTTCAGTGACGCAGCCATCATATTCCTGCTGGTCGGCTGGTACCTCGAATCGAGAAGCCGGAAGGCAAAATAGCGAAGTCCAGAGATGAAGCTGCGAATCAAAAAATCAAATGCGGTGAGAAATTCAATTCACCGGAAATACGCCGGTATGACGAGCGCGAGCATGTTGTACGCGGAGTGAAGCACGATGGCGGACGCCAGACCGAGTAGCACATACAGCCAGAACGCTCGGCGGGTTTTCGCTGGGCGGTAGGCCAGCATGAGGAATGCTCCCATCGCCAGATCGCTTAGGCCATGCGTCCATGGCCCGAGGATGTCGATTGTCGTCCACGGGTAGAGCGTCGCAAACCAGACGGCCTCGCCAAAACCGAACCCAATACCTACCAGTGCGGCACTGAGCGGGAGCATGCCGCGGCGGATAAGCCATAGGATCAGACACAGCTTCAGGATCTCCTCGGGCAAGGAGCCGTAGAGGATGACCTCGGCAGGTACAGCAGGCAACCACGGACTCACCGGCAGGAGGATGGCGGCATACACCACCAGCAATAGCGCACCAGCAAGGAACGGCATGATGATCTGAAGCCAAGGCGTGCGGAGCATGCGCCCATTATGGCTCAAAATCTGCCGCCGATGGTAAAATGGAAGTGTGGATCAGAACGATACATACCGGCAGCGACCCGTCCCCGGACTTGATTATCTTGATATAACAGCGCCCATTCAGAAGCCCAGACACGGCGGGTATCGCCCGGGCGCAGGCAGACCAAAGGGGGCAAAGAACCGGGAGACGGTCGAGACGGAGCAACGACGGGATGCGCTGCAGCACTACATCATCGAACACGCGCTCCTCAAGGAAAAAATCACGTACTTCGACAAGCACGGCAATCTCAAAACAAAGAAGCGCGAGCGGGTACTCCTCATCCTCGACATGCTGTTTCAGGAAGCAATGAAGGGCAACCTACCAGCGATAAAACTCTATCTCGACCGGGCGCTCGGCAAGGTGGGTTACATGGCCGGTCACTACTCTTCGTCTCGCGCCGCCGCCGCTGCCTACAGAGAGGAGCCGGAAGTCGAACGGCGTCCTCCGTCCAAGGCAGCGATAGCGGCTATGGAGGCATACGAGAAGACGTTGGCGGAGGAGGAAGAAAACTGAAAAACTGAATAAAGCGATAAAACCGAAAAAGGTGACATGAACACGCTCGATGAAATGTGCTACATAGTGGCTCTCACAAAGGAATTCCAGCAGGATGCTACTCCGCTGCGGGCGAGCTTCGGTATCCCGGTTGATGGCTTCAAGGACGAGAAGGCGTACACCGCATGGTACGCACAAAATACACTCGACAGAAACAACGAATTCTATAGCAAGTGTGCAGAGCTTGTGACGAAGTATCGACTCCCGCCTGACGCGAACATACGTCTCAAGGAGTACGTGCTCTTTGGTACGTCAGGCCTCCGGCCGGAGTCGCTCGACATCTGGATGCCCATGGACGAACTCGCAGTGTGTGACATTGAGCTTTCAGACAAAACAGCACAGCAGTGGGATAAGAGCGGCATTCCGTTCGTACGCCTCATCGTCTCGGACCACGCCACACAAGCGGACGTGAAGCGTTATGTCAGCTCAAGATGGAAACTCATCCAAACCATGCTCAACGTGCAACGTGGTGGAGCAAAGAAGCGACTGGTGCGAGCTGTACGCAATCGTGGGCTCAATGAGGAGATGCTGCGCCTCAATAAACTGAAGCTGAGCGAGCTGAGAAAGCTCGCTCCGGAAGGTATCTACGACTACAAAGAGAGCGCGATAGCGGCGATCATAAATGAACACAGCAACGAGAAGGTCACGGCAGCAAATGTAAAGAAGATCATCTACCGCAGGAACAAAATACGGGACACTGAACGATAAGCGTTCAGTGTCGGATATACCAGCCACGAGATTTAGACGACCATGATCAAACGGTCATGGTTTTTTCCATAACCGTAGGTGGCATGCCAACGGAAAAGACCCCGGCGCGTCACCTCGCAGGGGTCTTCTCTTATGGTCTCCACTACCGACTTCAGAAAAGCACTGGGAAAAAGAGCAGACAATCTCTCCGATGCAGAGGTTGCTCGTATTTCCGCACTCCTCGAACGGCTTGCTAAGTCGCTCTTTGGCCAATGGCATAAAGAGCTGGTAGCCAACAGAAACAAGTCGCAAACAAAAAGTGTTGCAGTATGATGATCGTATGGTGACTCAGGAGAAAAACTGCGTAATCGACTGTCGCGTGAGCGATCCCCAGCAGCTCAAGGGCGGGTCCCTCAACGATCAGGAAGAACTTGGGCGTAGAACGGCAGACCGACTCGGTGCACGCGTACTTAAGGTCTTCCGGAAACCTCACTCAGCGACAACAACCGAGCGTGAGGACTTTCAGGAAATTATCGACTACATCAAGCTGATGCTGTCACGCGGGATACCGATCCACTATTACATCATCAAAAGCATAGACCGACTTACTCGTGAGGGGTATCCGGAATACGTACAACTAAAAGCACAACTCGAAAAGCTGGGGGTACAGGCGATTGACGCCTACGGCACCATCCAGCCAAATCAAAACACTCTCTCACATCTTGGCGGCGATTTTAAGTACAAATGGAGCATATACTCGCCAAGCGAGGCCGGAGAGATGCTCGCCTCACATGAGGGAAAACAGGAGGTAAGAAACATCCTAACTCGGATGATCGGAGCCGAAATCAGATTGGTTCAAGAGGGGTATGCTGTCCGTCGCGCACCGGACGGACTAACGAATAAAAGAGTTTTCGTTGAGGGGAAGGAAAAGGTCATCCGAGAGCTACATCCTGACCGCGGCATTTACTTCCAGAAGATGTTCGAGCTACGCGCCGAGGGTGTTGCCGACGAGGAGATCGTGACACGTCTTAATGCTACGGGCTTCCGCACCAAAGTACACAGACGTTGGGATCGAAGCGACAAAGAGCATCCGAGGATAGTCGGACAGAAAGGAGGCGTTTTGCTCACGGTAAAGCAGCTGCAACGTTACATTCTGCAGACAGAATATGCTGGCGTCATCTACGAGAAGTGGACGCATCACCAGCCAATCAGAGCAAAGTACGAAGGTATCGTGTCCATAGAGCAATTCAATCGCGCCAACCGAGGCAAGAGGTACATCAAAGAAAACAGCGACGGCAGCGTAGAAGTGCTCCACAACTACTCTCCTTGGGGCAAGGTAAAGCGACTGAAAAATAACCCCGAGTACCCGCACAAATGGGTACTGTGTCCGCACCCCTCGTGCAAGTGCGAAGTGCTTGGTAGCGGTTCGACAAATGGCAAAACAAACAAAAAGTACGGTGCGTATCACTGCGGAGGTGCGAAAAAAGGAAAGCGTGACCACATCAGCTTCCGCGTTCCCAAGGACGAATTCGAGAAGATCGTCCGCGCATATCTCGAAGGCCTCAAATTCGAGGAGGGGTTTCTCGCTGGCCTTGAGCTGCACTTGATAGACCAGTACAGAGAATGCGAGAAGGAGATCGTACTGGAGTCATCGGCCATAAGCCGTAGCGTGGCTGAACTCAAAGCGGAACAAGCCAAGAAGCTGGAGTCATTCGGTCTCGCGGAAAGTCCCGTGACGCGGCGGAAGCTCGAAGAACAAATCACCGACCTCGACATACAGATACAGGTTGCGGAGAGCGAGCGTGGGAAGATCGAAGTGACAGAGAAGAGTATCAAGGCATTTATCCGGTACGCGAGATACGCAATGGAACACCCCGCAGAACTCCTTGAGAATGCAGACGATTTGCAGTCCCGGCGGGCACTTGTGAGCTTGTTCTTCGAGGAAACCCCGACCTACTCTCAAATAGTTAATGGAACACCTAAATTACAGCCCATATTCACGCTTTCCGAGGAATTCAAGCGTGATAAAACCCAACTGGTGACCCCACGGGGAATCGAACCCCGATTTACGCCGTGAAAGGGCGCTGTCCTAACCGTTAGACGATAGGGCCGTGTTACTTGCACACGGCCATACACTCTTCGCCTCTCTCGGAACAAATGAAATCCCATCTGTTCTCTCGTTCGGCTTGATTGTAGGGCCTTACTCAAAACCTTACCATTTTCGGCTTCAAATGCTAGAATCGCTCCATTGGAGACGTGGCAGAGTGGTCGAATGCGCTAGTTTCGAAAACTAGTATGTGGGAAACCGCATCGGAGGTTCGAATCCTCCCGTCTCCGCAATTTTTCGAAAAGGGTTTCTGAACGCAAATCTGGGTCGGCGCGAAGCGCCGACACTAATGCATTCCCCCCGCCGAATCCAGAATCCAAAAGGGTTTTCCACGCTCCGCGTGGCTCAAAAAGTACGGTTCGATCCTTAATTTTAAAGTTCGAACCGACTTTTTTGAACAAATGAGTATTTTCCTCATTTGTTCGGTCGTTTGCCAATTCCATATTGTATTTCAAAAACTTTTCGGTAAGTTCGAACCGATTATTCGCTTTTTGCTCTGAAGCCCTCAATTTCTCTTTGAGAAGCTGATTTTGATTGACCAACTTGTTTTTAGCTTCTCGATATTCTTCAAGCGACAACGCACTTTCAAGATAGGCACTCATCAGCTTCTCTATTTTGGAATCCAAAAGAGAAATTTCGGCTTTTATACTATCCGCAAAAAGCGTACTCGATTGGATTTCGGATTGCCGATCTTTTGCATTTTCGGCAATCATCCATTCTGTCCAATCGAGAGGCAAAGAAACTTTTTTGATTTCCTCTTGAATTTGAGAAGTGATGAGCTCCTCACGGACATATTTTTGCGTACAAGGATTTTTCCGTTTGGTACAGCGGAGATAGTTATGACCTTTTTGTGTTTCTGTGGTAATGAAGCAACCACATTCTCCGCAACGGAAAAATCCGCGATAGATATACGGCTTAAGACCTTTGGAATGAGGTTTAGATTTTCGGCTCATCACTTCTTGCACTGTATCAAAAAGTTTCTTTGAAATAATCGGTTCGTGCTTTCCCTCAAAAATCTCTCCGTTATACCTCATAAGACCAGTGTAAATAGGATTTTTGAGAAGTTTTTGATAATTCGACACCGCAAGCTCTCTGCCGCTTTTTCGCTTCAATCCAAGCGCGTTAAATTTGTCGCGGACTTCCCGCAAAGTGAAGTTTCCAGTTGCATATGCTTCAAATGTCTTTTTAACTAAAATCGAAAGTTCAGGATGTGGCACGATGCCTTTGCCTTTCTCGTTCACATATCCAATCGGAGACATTTGAGGCCATATTCCTTCCTTCACTTTGTTTCTGTGTCCGCGCTTGATATTTTCGCTCAAATTGTCCACATAATACTTGGATTGCGAAAAAGCGATTGAGAGCATGAATTTGCCTTGCGGTGTTGGATCAAACCAAAAAGTTGGAAATTTCATTTCCAAAATCACGCCAGTATCAACGAGGTAGATGACTTTTCCTCCATCTACCGAGTTTCTCGCAAGTCTATCGGGATGCCACGCCAAAATACCAGACGCCTCGCCTTTTTCCATTCGCTCTATCATTTCATTAAACACAGGGCGACCTGGTATTTTGGCGGTCTGCTTTTCGACAAAGACATCTACCACTTCCAGTTGTTCTTTCAACGCTAACTCTTTCAACTCCGCTAACTGGTCAGAAATACTGCGGACTTGTCTGTCTTTGTCGTCCGTAGACTTGCGAGTATATATGAAAAACTTTTTGGTTTGATTATTCATAGAATTGTATTGGCAAACGACGAGCCACGCGGAGCGTGGAAAACCCTTTTGGATTCTGAATTCGGCGGGGGGAATGCATTAGTGTCGGCGCTTCGCGCCGACCCAGATTTGCGTTCAGAAACCCTTTTCGAAAAATTGCGGTGTGTATTGAACAAAGTTCGACTGCATTTCGAGCTGAACCCTGATGACCAATGATGCGCGCCTCGGACACGCTCGCGGACTCGCGTGTGCAAAAACCAAAAAATTTCCTTGCATTTTTCTCGCGTCTCCTCCCCCCACCCCTCCGCCGCGAAGCGGAAAAAGAAATGAAAAGGAAATTTTTGGTTTTGCTTCGCCGTCTGCATGTGTGCATTATACTGCACTCTTGCAATACAATGCAAGTTAACTATCATATAACAATGTCATCTGGAAAGAAACTCGGGGGAAACCTAAGAAAATGGCGTTTGAAAAAGGATATGTCGCAAGGAGACCTTGCGACTGCTTTGAACGTTGATAGAGCGTATATCAGCAATATTGAAAATGGTCGTATGAACCCTACTCTTTCGACTTTGGAAAAAATCGCTAATGCGTTGGGAATTTCCAGTAGTGAGCTTTTGAAATAACATCAAAAAGACCCGCAACTGCGGGTCTTTTTGATTACTCAACTTCTATCTTCACTTTCTTCTTTTTCTCCTCCTCCGACTTTGGCAAAGTTATGGACAGTACACCATTCTTTGATTTGGCAATAATGCCATCTTTGTTCACCCGAGCTGGTAGAGCAAACTCCCTACGAAACTCACCATACTCACGCTCGTAGCGATACACTTTACCATGCTTGTCTTCGGACTTGTCCTCTTTCTCAATCTTGCCAGAGAGTGATAGATAATCATCTCCGACTTCAACATTGATCTTGTCTGCATCGATGCCCGGAATATTAGCCGTTACTCGAATCTCATTTTCTGCTTCCTCAACATCTACCTTCGGAAACAGCGTGCTGACGTTGCCAAGCATACGATTGCGGAACAAGCTCGGCAACATCATACTAAACGGATCGAGTGCGTCATCGAAGAATCTATCAATGAGTGAGAAAGGACTTACGAAGTTATCGTGTCTTTTGAGAGCATTGTTGTCTACCTTTTTTATCGCTGTGTTCATAGGAATGTTGATGATTAGATTCCAGTAATGCCCTTGATATCGATCTTCTACAAGGGATATGCACTTTTTCTTTACGCAACTCAAATCTGGAGATGCCGAAATTGGTTTCCTCCAGACTCTAGAGAACTTTGGTCCTCTCATTCTCGCTTTTCGCGAGTTAATTACGCACTATTCGGTTGTGACTTTTAGGAGTGCCCACCAAGGGGCTAAGTGGCATCAGAAATTGAACGAATGAATTTCTTGAGCCAAGTATAATCTCCTTTAATACTTTTGACTAAAGACATATCACTAATTCATTTTCCATTTCTCCGGCGTTCGACCACCTCGCCTGACCGTTTCTACAATCTATTTAACGAATCAGAATGAAAAAGGTGTCACCCTAGAACGCATACCAGAAGCTCCTGAATAGCTCGTCTTGCTTCCTGAAGTATTCATCCATCATTTTCTGGTGTCGAATGATATTATCTCGCATTTCTCTGACATCGGCTTCGGTGATAGGTGTTGTTGTTGAGTATGTTTTAGCTTGTTTCCCATCATATACGGTGACTACTTCGTTTCTAAATCCGTAAGGAGATTCAAGAACAGCAGTGCTTGTGGTCGCTGTATTTGCAACAGGAGTAGCCGTACTTGGCGCCATAACGGGCTGTGCCAAAAAATATACATTAGCAACCATGCTCGCTACCAAAAGTACCGAGATAATAGCCAGCGTATTCCCATGCTTAAAAATTTCGATAATATTATCCCTCATGCCTTATTTAAACGGATAAAGGGTCAAAAGGTGTCGTCTTACTTATCCAAAAACTGTGCCTTGGTTTGTTTGCGCTTTTTGTCGGCAAATCCAGCGATATCTTTAATATACGGATGCTCTTTCAGTTTTTTCTTTGTTCGAGATAGCGAAAGTTTGACAGCGTTTTCTGTCGTGCCTGTAGCTGTCGCAATATCTTTGATGGACATATCCTGCTGATAGAACATGAGGAGCTTATCTCGGTTTGATTGTGGTAAGTCTTGGATTGCTCGCCATAATGTTTCAGCATCCGATTTCTTCTCAATATCTTCGGTCACTTCATACGGAATATCGTCTATCGCCTCAAATGGCACTGACTTTGGTTTGCGATAGTGATCAACAAGTACATTATGAGCAATGGTGATTAGGTATGTGAGGTATGAATATCCTCGGTCATTGAATCTATTGAGGTATTGGAATCCTCTTAAAAAAGTTTCCTGCATCAAATCTTCTGAAAGCATCTTGTCATGTCCAGTGCGGTACCAGAAATAGTTAAAAACCTTGTCGGAGTATTTGGTATACAGCTTCTCGTATTCTTTTGGGTTTTCTTTTGCGAGGGCTACTAGTTGTATGTCATCGTTATTCATAAAGTAATGCTATTTTACCAAAAATTTACTTTTAGTTAAATCCATAGGGAGCAATCCCCGCCGTTTTATAATATTTCCTAAAAACGGTGGGGATTTGTGCGCGCACAGGGCGGGTGGGGCAAGCACAATACAATTTGCTTGTGCCCTAGCACAATTCGCTTTATGAGTTACCACGACCAGTAAACGAAGCCACGAACCCCAGAGCTACCACAGAACGCCGAGAGGAAGCGCCTCGGTCGGCCGTGAAGGTGGAGAAAAGAGCAATCAAAATATGATAAAATAATGATGCTCTTTTCGGAGACTGAAACGGCGAAGCAAAACCAAAAATTTCCTTTCCATTTCTTTTTCCGCTTCGCGGTGGAGGGGTGGGGGGAGGAGGCGCGAGGAAAATGCAAGGAAATTTTTTGGTTTTTGCACACGCGAGTCCGCGAGCGTGTCCGAGGCGCGCATCATTGGTCATCAGGGTTCAGCTCGAAATGCAGTCGAACTTTGTTCAATACACACCGCAGATACTGGATTACTTGTATACTCAGATTATGACAGTACAAAAAAGCATCTTGTTCGTTTGCACCGGGAACGTGTTCCGGAGCGTGGCGGCGGAATTGTCCTTCAAGAAGTATCTCTCTGATAACGATATGTCGGGGTGGAGGGTTGGTTCTGCCGGTATCACGGCGTTACCGGCCGCTGTTGACCCGAAGACGCTCGCGACGCTTGCGGAGCTCGGCATAGATGCTTCCGCGCACGAGCAGAAGAAACTCACTCAAGAGATGCTCGACAGTTACGACATCGTCGTCGGCATGGCGGCGAATCATATCGGCTTCATGAAGTCTGAGTTCGGCTATGCACATGGCCTCTTATTCAACGACCTCGCGCTCGGAGAGACGACGTCCATCTGGGATATCGAAAACGAGGTATTCGACTACCTGACGAATCGTCCTGCGGTAGAACAGAAGATCGAGCGCACAGTGAAAGAGATCCACGACAAGGTTCCCGCACTTTTCAAGAACGCCTCTCTGCGCTTCTATCTCTTTAGCGACTTCGTGAACGGGAAGACGACGCATCAAAACGGCTATCCCTTCATCGCGCTCCATGAGACGCCACATTCAATCGCCTTTATGTCGATCGATATGCCCGAGAAGGAGAACGGCCATGTCCTCGTGATACCGAAGGAGCGCTACGTCGACCTTGCTGAGATACCCGACGAGGTTCTCGGTGACCTTCTCGGCGTTATCAAGGATATCGGCACTGCGCTCACGATTGATCACGGCGGGTACAATGTCCTCCTCAATAACGGGCGAGACGCTGGGCAGTACATGATGCATACGCACTTCCACGTCATCCCGCGCACAAGCGGGGACAACATACAGATCGAGATATGGGAGCATCCTCCAATGAGCCAAAAGAAGTTTATCGAGTTGAATGAGAAGCTGAAGGAGCAGATACGGGCGAGCCTCTCGCCTCGCTACTAAGGGGTATATACTGACAAGACAATGTCGGTAGAATTGCTCACGGAGCTCATCTTGCAGTATCGCTACTGGATACTCATCCCCTTGTCGCTTATCGAGGGGCCGGTGGTTGCCTTCGTCGCGGGGACACTTGCCTCGATCGGCTATTTCGATATGTATTTTCTCGCCGGGCTTTTCTTCGTCCGTGATATCGGGCTCGATGGTATCTATTACGCTATCGGACACTTCGGCGGGCAGACCGCCTTCGCGCGACGGATGCTCAAGAAGATCGGCATCACGCCCGACCACTTGGAGCAGGTGCGCGTCCTGTGGGAGAAACGCCCGGGGTGGACGATGTTCATCGGTAAGCTCTCCTACGGTATCGCTTCAGCATTCATCGTCGTGGCCGGCATGGTGAAGATGCCGCTCCGCAAGTTCTTTGCCTATGGCAGTGTCGTTGCGGTGCTCCAGTACGGTACACTCCTCTTCCTCGGCTACTATCTCGGCGCATCGCTTGGCGGGAGTGTCGCAAAGATCATTAGTAACGTGCAATACGCGATCGCCTTCGCTGCCATATTCATCTCGGGCTACTACCTCTTCACGTGGTATATGCGCAAGAAGTTTCTTAAAGAAGAAAGGGAGATAGAAGAGTCGCTTCCCGAGAGCGCGTCGAAGTTATGAATAAAATACTGCTCGTGACGGACGCGTGGGCGCCGCAGATAAACGGCGTCGTGCGGGTGCAGGACGCTCTTATCGCCGCACTTAAAGCACGCGGATATGACGTCGACGTTATCGAGCCGGGACAATTTTTGACTGTGCCACTTCCCGTGTATCCAGAGATACGTCTCGCGCTCTTCGCGCGCCGCCGCATGAAACGTCTGATCGAAGCGTCACAGGCGGATGCGGTGCATCTTATGACTGAAGGACCGCTCGGATGGGCGGCGCGCTCGATCTGCATGAAGCGAGGGATACCCTTCACCACGTGGTACCACAGCCACTTTCAGCTCTATGTCGATGTGCGCCTGCGCGGGCTCCTACGCCCCCTCAACGCTCTCCTACGACGCTTCCATAGCGCCGCAGTCCGCACGATAGTCTCGACGAAGAGTCTGAAGAGAGAGTTGGAGTCGGTCGGCTACCAGAATGTTGTTGTCGTGCTGCTTGGTGTGGACACAGTGCTCTTTACCCGCAATCCGACTCCGCCACTTGCACCCCTGCCGCAACCGGTCTTCGTCTACTTGAGCCGCCTTGCGCCAGAGAAAAATCCAGAAGAATTCTTGAAACTTGCATTGCCCGGCACCAAGCTCGTGATAGGCGACGGGCCCAGTCGAGCGAAGTTAGAAAAGAAATATGGGAAAGAGAATAGGTTCGTCGGATACAAGCACGGACAAGAGCTTGTCGACTGGCTCTCGCTCGCTGACGTGTTCGTCTTCCCGTCACGGACTGAGACGTTCGGCCTCGTCGTCGTCGAGGCGCTCGCCTGCGGTCTGCCGGTCGCCGCTCATGAAGTGATGGGGCCACGTGACATTATCGAGGAAGGGAAGGATGGCTACCTCAGCGACAACCTTCGTGAGGCTGCGCTCAAGTGTCTCGATCTCAAACGAGAAGACTGCCGTGCAAAGGCGCTGCAATATTCCTGGGAGCACTCAACTGATGCATTTATCAAGTATCTCGCTCCGCATCCAACCTGATTATTTGGCGTTTCTTTTTATACGCTACCGAATGACCTCCCAGGACAGATTTTTGAGCTTGCGCTTCGGTAAGACGAAGATGGCGATGCCGTGGAAGAGGTTGATGAAGAACATATTGAAGTAGCCTTTCTGCCGGAACCGCCGATCAGAACTCTTCACTTTGTCGGTGGTCATATAAAAAAATGTCCCCAACTTCGCCAAATCTCGGCCATACTTGATATCTTCTCCCGAAACGAGATTCTCGTCATACGAAACTTTTTCTGCAAGATCTCTTCGCACGATGTGGATAGTGAACAGTACCCTAAAGAGTCGATACGAGACGACATTTACGAAGGACCAGAATCTCGCCACGAAGGTATCATTATTCAAAACGACCTTCGTGGTCCCGTAGCCAGCGTTCGGATGCGCTTCGAGATAGGTATTCAATTCATAGAGGAATCCTTCGGCCACGAACACGTCTGCATCCATGAATATGCACCATTCCATTTTCGGTGAGCACTTGGTGAAGCCGTAGTTTCGCGCGAGTGAGACCCCCTTTCCTTCAGCTGAAAATACTTTGACGTTTTCTCCTTCATGCAGACGGGCTTTCTCATAAGTCGCATCGGTCGAGCCGTTCTCGACCACGATGATCTCGTAGCGCTCTTCAGGATAACCGACCGTCTGCAGACGTTGGAGGACCTCTTCGATGATCAGTTCCTCGTTATGGGCGGGGACTACGAATGAAAAAAAACGGTACGGCATTGTAGGTATAGTATCAGCGTTTTTTAATCCAGAGATAGATATCTTCAAGCGCCTTCACGCCGTCGCCCGCGGCGATATTGTTTTGGTGGTATAACTCATCAGTCGCATCACCGGCGGCCCAGATGCCAAGGGTGCTCGTGCGCTGGCTCCGCGGGTCTACCTTCACGCGCTTCACCGCGTCCATCTCGACGAGCCCTTCAGCGAAACTGGTGTTCGGGAGCACACCTGCCTCGACGAAAATGCCGGAGACGAAAAGTTCTTTTGTCTCGTTTGAATCCTTGTCGAGATACGTGAGACCGGTGACGAATTGCTCGCCCGTGACCTTGGTCGGTTCAGCGTGCGCGATGATGCGCATGTTCGGATGCGCGCGCGCCTTCTCTATCGTGACCGCGTCGGCCTTAAACTCTTTGTGGCGATGCAGGAGCGTGACGGACTTGGCGTAGGCGAGGAGCTGAAGCGCCGTCTCGAAGCCGGCATTGCCGCCACCTACCACGGCGACGTCCATGCCGCTAAAGAGCGGTCCGTCGCAGGAGGCGCAGTAGGTGACGCCCTTGTTCTCAAATTTTTCTGCGCCCGGCACGTCGAGCTTGCGGCGGCCAGCACCCGAGGCGACGAGCACGGCCTTTGCCGTGAACACTTTGTCGCTCTTCGTCTTCACTACGAATCCTTTTCCCCAGAGTGGCGCACCCGGAGTTATGACTTCTGACATGGACACGACGCGCTCGCCGAGCACGGGCGTGACCAAGTCGCCCTTCACGGCATCAAGATGTGCGGCAAAAGACTTTGCGAGGTCAGCGCCGTGGATCTTGGGTGAGCCGATCCAGTTCTCGATGCCCTCTGACACGCTTGACTGGCCACCGATCTCTTCGGTGATGAGAACAGCCTTCAGACGTTTGCGTGCGGCGTAGACTGCCGCTGCGGTACCGGCGGGCCCGCCGCCGATGATTATCAAATCAAACATCCCACTACTTTAGCACTTTCTATTTCTTGTGTCTTCGGAGAAATGCTGGTATCGCGCCCCATGCCTCGTCGTCTTCTGGTGCAGGCACCACCTCGTCGCGTTTGTGGGGTGTTGCGGTGACGATTGGCTCCTCCTTACGGTTCATAACTGCATCCTCCAGAATCGGTTCCTCTTTCTTCGCCTTCACCGGTTTTTCATCCTCAGATTTCTCGCTTCGCTTCAAGACTTCATGATAAATGCGCCCGCGCTCCTCGTCGCGCTTTTCTGTGGGCAGAGAGAAGAGAGAACGCTCAGGTCCGACGTGCGTGCCTCCCGATATATCGGGGAAGCCGGTTGCGATGACGATAATGCGGATATGGCCCTTCTTGAGCTTCTCGTCCCTCATCATGCCGAAGATAATCTTCGCGTTCTTGTCCACCGATTCGTTGATAACCTTGGCGGCCTCCTGCACCTCCATGATGCCGAGGTCGTCGCTGCCGGCGACCACGAAGAGGATGCCCTTGGCGCCGCTGATAGAAACGTCGAGGAGCGGAGAATTGACTGCCAGGATCGCGGCGTCGTGCGCGCGCGAGTCGCCCTCGGCGACGCCGATGCCCATGAGCGCAGGGCCGGCACTCTCCATAATCGCCTTGATGTCGTTGAAGTCAGTATTAATATCGCCCGGTGTCGTGATGATGTCAGAAACACCCTCGACTGCCTGCCGCAGTATCTCGTCGCAGAGTGCGAACGCATTTTTCGCCGAAGTGTTTTTATCGACGATAGCAAGGAGCTTGTCGTTGGGGATGACGATGAATGCGTCCACCTCCTTCTTGAGTTCGGCGAGACCGCGTTCGGCAATCTCTTTACGCTGGGCACCCTCAAAGGAGAACGGCTTGGTGACGACTGCGATAACGAGTGCACCGATCTCCTTCGCGATCTTCGCGACGATCGGTGCGGCGCCGGTGCCAGTGCCGCCACCCATGCCGCAGGTGATGAAGACCATATCACTGCCGGAGAGCGCCTCTTGGATCTCTTGACGCGTCTCTTCAGCTGCGCGCCTGCCGAGCTCAGGGTTCATACCGGTGCCGAGGCCACGGGTGAGATTCTTGCCGACGTGAATCTTGCGCTTCGCGAGCGAGCGATGGAGGTCCTGAGCATCGGAGTTGACGGCGATGAACTCGACGCCGCGCACCTTCGACTCGATCATGTGATTGACGGCATTTTTGCCAGAGCCGCCGACACCAACGACACGGATCCGTGCGAATGTCTCGATCTCCGGCTCAATGCGCTTGGACATACTTGTAGCCGCTATAGTAGCAGACCCCGGCAATATGCAAATATTGACAATTGGGAAGAGGTGCTAGAATTAACTGACAATGGAGGGGAAAACTGACATAGAAAGAGCCATTCGTAACTATCACGACCTCCTAAAGAGTTCGCGAGAGTTATATGATGCAACTCCTGAGATTTTCTGTCCTTATTTCAAATCAAACGTCGTGCTTACTTCTGACGGTTTCAATCATTTATTGAACAAACCAAACAGACAGCCTAGGAATATTAAAGAACAACGTCTCAAACTTAGATTGTTAAAACTCGGTCTGCATATTCTTGGTAATGCGGGTACTGTCCAAGAGTATAGGACTACTCTTGAGAAATGGGGAGAGCCAAAGAAAGATGGATTCAGCAAAACGAAACAGGTTGAGTATTGGGGCTTTCACGACATTTTAGGTAAAAATCCAATGATTTTGATACGCATAATTGTACGAAAGATTGGCGATGGGAAACTGCACTTTTGGAGTGTGATGCCAATCGGGAAGATAGGGAAGCAGAAGCTCTACAAAGACGGTGCGGGAGATTAAAACAGAAAAGCCGCCCAACGGGCGGCTGCTCTGGTGTGCCTGCCTTCAGCTTAGGAAATCCTTAGCCGATAAGGGGCTTGCGCCCACAGGCACACCCCCATTATACACCACAACGACGGCTCGGCAACACTTTCCCCAACTCAATTTACTTTTATGTCGTTAAGGTAGAAATTGTTGGAAAAACTTGCTCACCGAGGCACCGAGACTCTTCTTCGGAGCATTCGTGTCGCCGGTGAGCCCCCAGAGAGCGAGACCATAGGCCACGGCCCAGGTCGCGTCGCGGATCTTTGTGTCGGCAGAGAGACGGAATTCGGCGAGACGTGCAGGGAGCTTGAGCGAGCCGCGCGCGATGTCGCTGATTGAACCCACTCCTGCACCGCCGCCGCTGATGATGATGCCGGCAGGCAAGGGGCCGCGACGACCGAGCGATTTCAGGTGTTTGTCGATGAGTGCGAACATTGCGTTCAAGCGCCCGACGATGAAGTCGTCCACCTTCTTGCGTGGATACATCTGTCCCGAGAGTCGGCCGAGCTTCACGCGTTCTGCTTCTTCAAGTGAGATACGGAAGCCGAGTGCGATGTCGTCGGTGATGTGTGATGATCCCATAGGGAAGACCTTCACTGATACGGGAATGTTCTCGTCGTAGACGACGATAGAGATAGTCTCGGCGCCGATGTTGGCGAGGACGCATCCCTTCATCTTCTGGTCACCTTCGAGGAGGACATAGGAGCCAGCGAGCGGAGAGGCCATCTGATCGATAATATCGATGTCGGCCTCCTCGACGGCAGAGGCAAGCGCCTCTTCATGCTGGGCGAGGCAGGTGATGAAGAGATAGTCCGCCTCGAGCCTGACGCCCTTCATCCCGAGCGGGTCCCCAAGCACCTTCGCGCCGTCGACGCGGTATTCAAGCGGGATGCTGTGTAGGACGTGGCGATTGAGGAATCCGGGTGCCGCCGTCTCGCGTGCGGCTTTGATCGCCTTCTCGAGATCGAGCGCAGTGATCTCTTGATCGGCGCGAGAGATAATCGCCGAGCCTGTCGCGCGCGCTTCGTCGAGTGAGATACCGCCCACGGCGAGGAACCCGGTCCGGATAGAGATTCGCGCCGCACTCTCGGCCTGCCGCTTCGCTTCAAGGATGCTCTTGGCGACCTCCTCTTTATTGACGATGTAGCCGTGCCGGAGACCCTTCGACTCTGCAAGGCCGGTGCCGATAATACGAAGTTGACGTCCGCCGTTTTTTTCAGCGAATTCTTCGACGACGACCATCTTCACCTGATAGGTGCCGATGTCGATCCCGGTTGCGATGCGTCGTGACATTGAGTAAGAGGCGCGGCGAGCTCGGGGCAAATTTCGCCATAAGCTTTCGTTCGCGTGCCTCCATAGTAGCACCGTGTGCCCATCCTTTTATATGCAGGAGGCCGTGGATAAACAAGAAGAACAGGAAATTGGAGGCGGTGAGCTGGAAATCTGGTGCCTGCTTCGCAGCTTCAGCAGGGCAGATAATAATCTCGCCCGACTTCTCACCGACGACATAGGAGAGTACGTTCGGCACGTACTCTTTCTTGCGCAGCTGCATATTTAAAGCACGTGCTCGCGTTGGACCAACGAAGACGAGCGAGATCTCCCACCCGGGAAGCACCTCTTCTGCAATAGCAGAAAAGACTGCACGCGACGCCCTATGGCGTCGCGTGCAGTTCTGTATCGAAACACCGGTCATCGGTCTAGCGCTTGCGGGTCTTCTTAGCGGCCGGGTCAATCTTACCGAGCTTTACGAGCTCGTTGTAGTTCTCGCGGCGGGCCTTAGAGACGAGGGCACGCTTGTGGCCGACGTTCTTGGACTTAGTGCGCTCGAAGTAGCGGCCGTTCCTCACTTCGCGCACGAGCCCGAGGGTCTGTGCGCGACGGGTGAAGCGGCGAATAAGCGCGGCAGAACTCTCGTTCTTTCCGCGCCGCACTTCGACTCGTGTTCCTGCTTCAGCCATGATTGGGCGATTCTAACGCACATATGAGAAAAAGACAACGCCCGCACGGGTGGCGGGCGAAGGCTGAGCCTTTAAGTTTCGATAAGACGGCGCGGTGGCGGATGTTGTTTGCATAGGCATACAATGCGTCCTTGGCCCGCGGGAGCGATGTACTCGGCTATATTGCCGCAATAGGTCGGTCCGCTTTTTGGTTTGTACCCAGCTTGCCTGACGCACCGAAAGATCTCGAGCCCTTTCGTGCGACGGAAACGTAGCACCCTGATGTCGACGCGTTCCCCTATGGGAACGTAGTTTCTACCCAGTTGTCGTACTTGCACATGGTGGGACATACTGCCTCCTTATGTCATGTTGCGTGTGAAAGAGATCCAACCGCTACAATACGATGCAAATATATTTTTGTCTACGCAAATGCCTTCAGGCGCTCGGCGAGACCGAAGAGGGGGAGGATGGTCTGCTCTTGCGTCTTGCGGTTGCGCAGGAGCGCGGTGCCCTCAAGCGCCTCCTTGCGCCCCATGATGAGGAGGTAGGGGCTGTCATGCCGTTCGGCGAGGAGGAGCTGTTCGGCGAGGGATTCGACACCGATATTCTGGATAAGCGGGACGTGTGCCTTGCGGAAGTCCTCGGCGAGGCGGATAGAGAGACGCTTCGCTTCGTCGCCGATGTGGACGAAGGAGAACCGTAGGCGCGGCACCGCAGCCTTCTTCACCATTGCTCCTTCGCTCCCTACCTGGAGCACGGCACACGTTGCGTTAAAGGCGGCACCCGGGAAGAAATGGCGCGTGAGGTCACTGTAGCGGCTGCCCCAGGCAACGCGCCGGTCAGCAACCGTCAGCTCGAAGCAAGTGTCGTTCCATGCATTGCCGCGGCTGATGAGATTTTTGGCAAGCTCATAGGGCGTCTCGGTCATCTCAAGGTATTCGAGCAGGTCCTCGAAGCGTTTGCGGCTCGCGTCAGAGAGGTGCTCGGTCGGTGCGGGCAGGTCGTCGCCGTATTCGTGGGCGATGGCGAACTCGGCGGCTTCGAGAGCATCGCGCTTGGCGCAGGCGAGACACTCTTCTGGCAGCGTGGTCGCGCGCTTCTTGAAGTAATTGCCGAGCTCGCGCGCGTAGCGCGCGCGGGTCTCTTTGTCTCCCATCGAATTGAGCCGGACCACCGGCTCTTCATGGTAGAGGTCGCGAACGAGCGCGATAAGCGCGCGGATGATGACGACATCGGCGATTGCGCGGTCAGTGCCGAGCGCATGGAATTGGATGGTCGCCTTCTTCTGCGCCGGACGGCCCGGGGCGATGTTGGTGTGCCAGAGGAAGAGCGGCTGGCGCGGATTCGGCGCGCACTCGACCTTCTGGCAATGCCGCAAGAAGCTCACTACCGTTTCGGCGACCGGGTCGAGGGTGAGACCCGCGAGTGCCTCGGGATATCCGGCATCTTTGTGTGCGCTACCGCGCGCTTTCATCGTGAGAGAAGAGAGCGGCGTGAAGCCGTAGTATTGGCCGACCGCATGCGCCTTATGCAAAAGCTCGTCCGCCGGTATCACCTCGCGCATCATGGTGTCACTGGGAGCGTGTTCGTGCCGGTCGAATAGCTTGCGGCACCGGGGAAGAAGCCGCTCTCTTTGATTGGGAGAAGACGTAGGTCAACGCGGCCGATGATGTCTTTCTTGGGCAAGGGCCCCCACACGCGGCTGTCAGAAGAGTTGGGGCGATTATCCCCCATGACGAAATATTCTCCAGGATTAAGTGATACATCTTTTGTATAAGTCGCATCTTCATTCACAATGTAGGGTTCGGCGAGCGGAAGGATCGCCCCATCATCGGTCGTGATAGTAACGACACCGTGATTGATGGAGACAGTCTCGCCAGGGAGGCCGATGATGCGTTTGATGTAGAAGATAGAAGGATTGCCGGGATAGCGAAAGACGATCACATCGCCACGCGCGGGCGCGGTGAAGCGGTAGAGGAGCTCATCAACGATGAGGTAGTCGAGATTCTCGAAGGTTGGGTGCATGGACTCACCATCGACGACGAACGGAGAAACGATGAAGACACGAATAGGAATAACAACAACGATAATGAGGAGTGCAAGTGTGAAAAGATCCTTCAACAGACCCTTTCCAGTGTCAGACATGAGGGCATTGTACTCGTGTTAAGATAACGCGCAATGGCTATCGTGATTATAGGGCTCGGGAACCCGGGCAAGGAGTACGAAAAGACGCGGCACAATGCGGGGCGGAGCGCGGTGGAGCTTCTCGCAAAGCAAAATGACTTCGATGAGTTCGTTTTCAATAAAACTTCGAACGCACTCGTGAGTAAGGGCGCGATAGAAGGCGAGAACACGACACTCGTCCTGCCGGAGACGATGATGAATCTTTCGGGTAAGGCCGTCGTGGCTTTTGTTAAATCGCCAAAGGCGGCAAAAAGTCTGCTCGTCATCCACGATGATCTCGATTTGCCGGTCGGCACGCTCAAGATGGTGTTCGGTCGCGGCAGCGGCGGGCACAAGGGCGTCGAGAGCGTGATGCGAAGTATCAAGACAAAGGACTTTGCACGCATCCGCATCGGTGTGGCGCCTGCCGGCAAGAAGAACCAGGCGAAGAAACTCAAAGACGAAGAGAAGGTGATTAAGCTCGTGATAGGGAAGTGGAAGCCCGCCGAAGAAGCGGCTGTGAAGAAAGTTCTCAAAAAAGCCGCCCTTGCCGCGCGCCTCTTCGCCACCTCCGGCATCGAATCCGCCACTATGTTCGCCAACACTCGTTAGATTAGATATAAAAATAAATCCCCGCCAATGAAGCGCGGGGACTAAGTAAGATTGTTGCTGGGACCCAGATCAATGGAGGATCGCTTCCGGGGGCGGTGGAGCGAACTTCTTCGTCCATTTATCGACGAAGTCCGGAAGTATCTGGGGGATCACTCCGAACTTGATAATGCAGGACAAGCACTGTCCGATGATGTAGCGGGCACAGTTGTCCGCATCGTTTTCATTGAAGGCAGACCCCACGTTTACATCGGGTTGATAACCGTGTTCGGCGAATGTTGCCACGACACGATCCATATCCCCGTCGTCCTCGTGGAGGTCCACGTCGCCATTCACTTTTTCGAAATCGTGGAACCAGCGAAGTAAGACGTACTGGTTCACGAAATCGAGCGTCGGCAGTTCGACCATCAGTTCGGCGTAGCGTGTTTGCAATGCTGCAATCTGTGCCGCTCGCTGTGCCGCTGCCGCTCTTCCTTCTGGCGAGTCCCGATACTCTTCGGCTCGGCGATTCATTTTGAAGCGCCAAAAGGTGACGAGATCATAGACCGAAGACGAAGGTGATGCCGTGACGTCCACACCGTTGAAGCTGCCGGAAATGTCCTGTTTCGTGAACCGAGCAAGTTCCGCCATTTCCCCGATTGCGAACGGGATATGGCTCCCACACAACGGTTGGTACGTGCGGAGTTCGGTCAGTGCAGCAGAAAGCGCCTTCCGTGGATTCCGATGTTCTCCGTAAGGTTCACTCGGATTCCTTCCCCGACTCCGCTGCCATTTGGCGTGTGTCACGACATGCAGCGCGGCTTTTCCATCCCACCGATCGATACATGCATTAACCTGGCATTTTTTCACGAGGTCCTCCTTGAATGTGCGAATCACAGCCTCCGAAGAGGCAAGAATTTACCCGCCTTTCATATTAGCATATTACAGCTTATTTGTCAACAAAAACCACGCGGCATCTCTGGTGCCGCGTGGACAAAGCAAAAGCACTATCATATATGATAGTGCTTTTGCTTTGTTGCTCTTGATTCTATTTTTCCCTTCTCTCTATTTTCTTACTTCTTTTTGCCCGCGTAGGTCAGCGTCATGCGCTGTTCCTTCGGTTCGAAGAGCGCGATAGTGAAGGGGTACGTCTTGCCGAGTTCCAAGGTCTCGCGGAGCGCCTGGGGCGACTCGAACTCGCTCACGTGCACCAGACCGGCCACACCCTCTTCGATCGAGGCCAAGGCGCCGTGCTTGTTGTACTTGATGATGACGCCCGGCACCTCCTTGCCCTTGGTGTAGCGCTCGGCGGCGGTGTGCCATGGATTCTCCTTGAGCGCTTTGACCGAGAGGGAGATCTTGCCGTCTTTTATCTCGATCACCTTCACGCGGACCTTGTCGCCCACCTTGAAGAGCGCGTGCGGATCCTCGACGAGACCCCAATCGAGCTCGCTGATGTGCACGAGGCCTTCGAGTCCCGGCTCCAGCTTCACGAAGACGCCGAAGTCGACGATGCCCGTCACCTCTCCCTCAGCACTGTCGCCGACCTGGTACTTGTCGATGAGGGACGCCTTCTCTTCAGCCTCGTTGCCGGTGCGTTCAGAGAAAATGAGCTTACCCTCCTTCGCATCCGCAGTGATGATGCGCACTGAGAGCGGATGACCGACGAGATTCATCAGCTCACCGAGAATCTTGTCCTTGTCGCCCTCTGGTACGCGCGGGTAATGATCCTTTGAGAGTTGAGAGGCAGGAAGGAACCCTTGGATGCCCTGCCACGAGAGGATGAGTCCGCCCTTGTTCGCCTCTTCGACGATAAGCGAGTACGGCGTCTCGGTGAGGATCGCCGCCTCGGCCTCGCCCCAGATAGCGGCCTGGCGAGCCTCCTTGAGCGAGAGCTCGATATAGCCCTCGCGGCCGGCAGGGTCGATGACCTTGGCACTGATCGAGTCGCCCGGGTTTGCCTTGCGCAATACGTCAGCGGCGTTGAGGTATTCGCGGCCGTAGATGAGGCCGGTGCCGAACGGCGCGAGCTCGATATAGACGCGACCGCGGTTCATCGCAATAATCGTGCCCTCGACAAGGTCGCCGGTGGACGGCGGCGTCGGAATAGCGTCAATAAGTCCAGCCATCGGATGGCCTTCGGGGAGGTGGATGGTCGGTAAAGGCACAGCCTTTACCTTCGTCTCTTCAGACATATATATAAAGCAGTGCGGATTTTCGAGAAGGGTGCTAGCTCCTTGCGAAGCGTAGTGTTAGCCACTTCCTAGTTCTCCGCACGCAACAAAAAGACTATAGCACAGGGTTTTGAAAAAGAAAAAGGCCCGCCTATTGGGGGCGGGCCTTAGGGTGAGACAGGGGAATCCTGGCGAACGGCGTGGTCTGCTTTCGCTCGGCGAGATTAGTTGCCAGCTAATCACTCTCGTCGCGCAGACCGTGGACTTTCGCAGCTTTGGTCATGCGATGAAGCAACTTGCATTTCATTGCATCCTCCTCTATAGATTTCCGGTGGAGATTTGGCGGGGCTCGAGAGCCCCTTGGCTGGCGCACCTCGCAACAAAAGCCGAAGGAACGCCTGCCGATGAATATAGCAGAAACAACTTCGTTCGCAACGAATTATCAGGCTTCACTGTGCACAACTTTTATGCTAGAATAGAGGCAACTGTATGGTCATAACTCATCACGGGGGACAGTGTTTCAAGGTGACTCTCGGCGATCTCACGCTTGTCTTCGATCCTATCGCCAAGGGCGCGTCCTTGGCGGCTGCACGTTTCGGCGCGGACATCGCACTGGTCTCGCGCGACCACGCGGATATGAACGGTACTGATGAAGTGACATACGGCGAGAAGAAGCCGTTTGTCATCGAAGGTCCCGGTGAATACGAGCGACAAGGTGTCGTCATTCAGGGATTTCTTTCGAAGAGTGCCTATGGTCTCAAGAAGGGTGAGACCGAGGCGGTGAACACTATATATAGCGTTGATCTGGAGGACATGACACTCGTGCACCTGGGCGCGCTCGTTGATGCTGAGCTCCCCTTGGAGGCGCGAGAGGGTATCGACGAGATCGACGTACTCTTCGTCCCGGTGGGAGGTAACGGCGTCCTTTCGGCTGAAGATGCACACAAGCTCGCCGTCTCGCTCGAGCCGAAGATTATCATCCCCATGCACTGGAGCGGCATCGGGGAGCCGAAATCGCTTGAGGCATTTCTCAAAGAAACCGGTAATGGGAGCGAGAAGGTCGACAAGCTGACCTTGAAGAAGAAGGACCTCGTCGGCAAGGACGGGAGTATACTGGTCATAACGCCCTGACATCCTTTTTATGAAAACAATTATCGAACACATCGAGCACGTGAAAGGGAAGCCGCATCATATCCGCAAGCGGGTCGCTTTCGGCATAACGGTGGGAGTCACGACACTCATCGCGTTCGTATGGCTCGCCGGCTCGCTCGCGACCGGCGCATTCGCGATCGGCGAGAGCTCGCGCGGTGAACAGCCGGCTGTGACGACAAGCGGCACAGCTACTACGAACGGCCTTGCTGGTGCCGTCGCTGCGCTCCCCGACGTGACTACCGATGCACCGGTGCGCATCGAGATTATCGACGCCGCCTCTTCGGCTCCGGTGAAGAAGGCCGAGCAGACGATTCTACCGTTCTGATATTTAAACTTTTACCTATTGAACCATGGCTCGCGGGAAAGAAGAAAAGAAGGAAGATGCTCCGACCTCGCTCGTCGGAGCAAACGTTATTGACCAGCCGATTGTCAGCGAGATGCGGCAGTCGTACATCAGTTATGCGATGTCGGTCATCACCGCAAGAGCTCTGCCGGACGTACGCGATGGGTTGAAGCCGGTGCATCGCCGCATTCTTTATGCGATGCGCGACATGGGTCTTACGCCTTCGGTGAAGTTCCGCAAGTCGGCGACCGTGGTCGGCGAAGTGCTCGGTAAGTACCATCCGCACGGCGATGTCGCCGTCTACGACTCGATGGCCAAGATGGCGCAGGAATTTTCATATCGGTATCCGCTCGTTCTCGGTCAAGGCAATTTCGGTAGCATCGACGGCGATAGCCCGGCGGCTATGCGCTACACCGAGGCCAAGATGTCGCGCATCTCTGACGCCCTGCTTGCTGATCTCGAGAAAGAGACAGTGGCGTGGAACCCGAACTATGACGCAACGCGCGAAGAGCCGAACGTACTCCCTGCCGCGCTCCCGAACCTGCTGCTCAATGGGACCTTAGGCATTGCCGTCGGTATGGCGACCAACATCCCGCCGCATAACCTCCGCGAAGTTGTCGCCGCGACTGTACATCTGATCGAGAATCCGCAGGCGACTACGGGTGATCTGCTCGAGTTCGTGAAGGGTCCTGATTTCCCGATGGGCGGTGTCGCCTTCAATCGTTCCGACATCGTACACGCGTATAGTTCTGGTAAGGGGCCAGTGGTGGTGCGTGGCGAAGCCGAGATAATTGATGACGGAAAAAAGGATACGAAGATCATCATCACTTCTATTCCGTACCGCGTGAACAAGAGCGAGCTCATTATGCGCATGGCCGAACTCGTGCAGGACAAGAAGCTTGAGGGGATCCGCGACTTGCGCGACGAATCAGCTGGAGACGCGAACGGCCGACCGGATATTCGCATCGTCGTCGAGCTCAAAGGCACGGCGCATCCGCAGGCGGTTCTGAATGCGTTATATAAACACACCGAGCTCGAGAGCACCTTCCACTACAACATGCTCGCACTTGTCGATGGTGTGCCGGAGATGCTCTCGCTCCATGCGATGCTCGCACACTTCATCAAGCATCGCCAAGAGGTGGTGAAGCGTCGCACCGAGTACGATCTGCGCCAAGCCGAGGCGCGCGAGCATATCCTCATCGGGCTCTGCAAGGCGCTCGATCATATCGACGAGGTTATTGCGATTATCAAGAAGGCGGTAGACATCCCCGCGGCCTCTGCTGCGCTCCAAAAGAAATTCGGCTTCTCGCTGTTGCAGGCCGCCGCCATTCTTGAGATGCGTCTCAGTAAGCTCGCCGGTCTCGAGCGCAAGAAGCTTGAGGATGAGCTCTCTCTAGTACAGGCGCTCATCAAAAAATTGAAAGAGATTCTCTCTTCGCCGAAGAAGATTCTCGCCGTGGTGAAGGCAGAGCTTCAAGAGCTTGCAGAGAAATACGGCGATGACCGTCGCACTAAGATAGTCAGAGGCGGCGTGCAGAATATCTCCGTCGAAGATCTTGTACCCGACGAAGAGTCGATGCTGGTTCTCACCGAGGGCGGCTACGTGAAGCGCACCAACCCCGCCGAGTATCGCAAGCAGAAACGCGGCGGGGTTGGGGTCGTCGATATCGCCACAAAAGAAGAGGACATCGTGACGCATTTCCTCGTCACCTCGGCCCACAGCGATCTTCTCTTCTTCACCAATTTCGGCAAGGCGTACCAGCTGAAGATGTATGAGATACCAGAAGGGAGGCGCGCGACCAAGGGCAAGTCCATCATGAACTTCCTCCAGCTCGCAGGCGACGAGTCGGTGACGAGTGTGCTCGCCGTGCCGAAAGGTGCGGCCTTGGAGGCGTCCTCTATCGTCTTCGTCACGCATGAAGGCGTTGCGAAGCGCGTTGCGGCGAAGAGCTTCGCCGATGTGCGTCGCTCGGGCATCATCGCCATCAATCTCAAAAAGGGTGACACGCTCGTCTCGGCGAATCTCTCTGGTGAGGGCGATACTGTCTCTATCGTCTCTTCAAAGGGGCAGTCGATCCGATTTGATACTGAAGACGTGCGCGAGATGGGTCGCACCGCAGGCGGCGTGCGCGGCATGAGTGTGAAGAAGGGCGACAAGGTGGTTTCTGCCGAAGTCATTCCTGCTAATGCGAAGGATGTGTCTCTTCTCGTCATCATGAGCAAGGGTTACGGCAAGCGCACCCGGATGTCTGAGTACAAGGTGCAAGGCCGCGGCGGCTCTGGCATCAAGACGGCCGAGGTGACGTCGAAGACCGGCGAGATTATCGGCGCACGCATCGTCTCTGGCGCGGGTACTGATGAAGAGGTGGTCGTCGTATCCAAGAAGGGTCAGGTTATCCGCACGACCGTAGCCGAAATATCACAGCTTTCTCGCGCGACTCAGGGCGTACGCATCATGAAAATGCGCGAAGGCGACTCGATCGCCTCGATGGTCGCACTGTGATAGAGTGGTGCCACCAGGAGCAGCAAATTGGCCAAAGCTGCCCTTACCAGGAGAAATTCTAGATAAAGTATCCTGGCTGACACGGTCGGCTGTCGCAAGGAAGTTGGCGGCTCGCCCTCTCTGCAACACGAATGGGGCAACGCGCTCCGCACCAACGTGGTCCAACCGGTCCATTTCTCGCGGCCCAACAACGGTTCGGCGGGGGCTTTCTCTAGCCCCGTCCGAACCGTTTTCATTTTTGTGATATAGTGCCGTCGGTTGTCATCGAGCCACCCCCTGATTCTTCAGGCGGATGCCCGGCGAGGGTATCGGTGATAAGTCGCGAGAGGTTGGCGAGTTGCGTGTAGGGTCTGACGAGATCCTCAATGCATGCTTTGCCAACAGGATTCTCTCGCGGCTTTTTCTTTTATTGGCAGAAATATATTGTTATCAACAGCCGGTCGGCAAAGATAACAATATTGCTTGATAAGATAGAAGGATGGGGAGACTTGAGGAAGCATCGCGGAAAAGAAAGAAGAAACGAGATATTCAGTATGCAGTGCTTGCTACTATTGCGGTCGCGGCCTTTGTCCCGCTAGCGGCTGTTGTAGGGAACGCGCTGCAGCTTCTTGAGTATCTACCAAACGAGAAATACAACCTAAAATATCAAGCAAAGACGGCCGCAGGGCGCCTCGTTGCGAAAGGTCTTTTGGTGTGGGAGGAACGAAACGGAAAGAAGTATTTGCGTATAACAGCGAAAGGACGCAAGGCATTTACGTTTGAGCAAGCGAAGATCGAGTTAAAGAATCAGAAAAAAAGATGGGATGGTCGGTGGCGTATGATCGTGTTTGATATTCCCGAGCGCCGGAAATCGGTACGGTTTCGTCTGTGTGCGATTATGCGTGACATTGGCTTCGTGCGATTACAGGACAGCGTCTGGGTCTATCCCTATGATTGCGAAGATTTCATCGCCTTACTCAAGGCAGAACTCAAGATAGGGAAGGATGTGCTCTATGCGATCGCCGACACAATTGAGCACGATAAGGGACTTCGCCGGCAGTTTAATTTGTCGGCAGAGTAGTGGACGACATATTGTTATCAACAGCCGGTCGATAAAGATAGCAATATTCGGAATGGTGGATAATGGAGTGCCGGGCCAGAACCTCTTTCTTTTTTGTATTGCGCGGGGCGGATTTAGGAGTACTATCTCACAGGGAAAATGTTGAGAAAGGGAGCACAATGTACACACCGGATATAAACGGAATTGCGAAGCGGGTACTCGACAACGTGGGGCAGCGTTTCGTCACCGCTCTGTTGGAGAGAAAAGAAATCATACTAGCGAAGAAGTATCTGCTGGATGAAATCGACCGTCGCTTTATGCGAGACGAGATATCATTCGAGGATGCCGCTGAGGCATATCACTTGCTCATGGTTCGGCAGTGGCGCACTTGCCGGTTCCCGCAAAAGCACCTCATGATGCCTGACCGACAAGAACCGTAGACAGAGGCCGCGCCGAAGGACGCGGCCTGGCTATTTCAATCAGTGTTGATTGCGCGGCTAGGGGCGGGCCGCGCGTGCTATTTTATAGGCATGCCCGGTAGGACAACTTGGCATAGTGTCCTTGCTCTCTACGTCCATTTCAAAACAATGATTTCTAATTACTATATTAGTGGCACGACCTCATCCTCCGTTCGACACGGAAGAGCGATGCCAAGTAGTCCTCACCGGGTATGAGCGCACATTTCAGTTCTCCACATGAGAATGTCCTTCAGCTGGGACTGCATGAAGGCATGAAGGTCGGCGACTTCGGTGCAGGTACCGGTCACTACGCACGCGCCGCCGCAGCCGTCGTGGGGCTTGGGGGTAAGGTGTATGCGATTGACGTACAAGAAGACGTGTTGAAGCACCTGAAGCTCAATACGCACGCGCACCACCAGAGCACCATCGAGGCATTGTGGGGCGATATCGAGAAACCGGGTGGCACTCATCTGCGCGACGCCTCGCTCGATGCCATCATGCTCGCGAACACCTTCTTTCAAGTCGAGAACCGTTTTGGGCTCTTGAAGGAGGTGAAGCGCGTACTCGCGCCGGGCGGCAAGCTCCTCGTTGTCGATTGGGCAGGGAGTTATGGCGGCATGGGCCCTTCGCCGGATAAGGTCGTGCCCGAGCACGAGACAGAAGACTTCTTCATCAACGGCGGCTTTCACAAGGTGAAGTCCTTTCGCGCTGGGCCGCACCATTATGGCGTCGTCTTCACTACTCCTAATCTATGAAATTATCTCTCTTTCAGGTTATCCTCTTCGGCATCTTCGGCATCGCTGCGTTCATCGGCCTCTTCGTCTTCGCGACCTATACCAACAAGAACACCGGCAGTAACACAATCGGCACGGTCGTTATCTGGGGCACCTTGCCTGATGCCGGTATGCAGCACGTCCTCGTTGCCGCGAACCAGACTAACGAAACCTTCAAGTCTGTCTCGTATATGCAGAAGAATCCGGCGACATTGGTCGCTGATCTCGCGACGGCGATAGCGACGGGCGCCGCGCCCGACCTTATCCTCGCTTCACAAGAAGAGCTGCGTTCGCTCGCGAAGTTCGTCATGCCGATACCGTTCTCAGCGCTTCCGGCACGCACCTTCGCCGATACCTTTATCGGAGAGGGAAGCCTCCTGACTATTCCCGGCGGTGTCGGCTACTACGGTATCCCGTTTCTTGTCGATCCGCTCGTACTCTTCTCTAATCGATCCATTCTGGCGAGTAGCGGCATCGCACGGCCGCCCGCGACCTGGGAGGCGCTCGTCGGACTTGTGCCCAAGGTCGCCACTCTTACGCCATCGCGACAGATCACGCGCGGTCTCGTCGCACTCGGCACCTACGACAACGTCCATAACGCGCGCGGCATTCTCTCCTCACTCTTCTTGCAGACCGGTGTGCCGGTGTCCGGCTATTCGACTACAGGCACTCTCGCGGCCAATCTCGGCAGCGCCGCAGACGGCGCACCCGGACAGGCAGTGCTCGGCTTCTACACCCAGTTCACCGATCCGTCGAAGGTCTCCTATACCTGGAATGCGTCTCTGCCGGATTCACAACAGGCCTTTCTCTCAGGTGATCTCGCACTCTATCTCGGCTACGTGTCTGAAACGCGTTTTCTCGCTACTGCTAATCCGAATCTCGACATCGATGTTGCGCCACTGCCTCAGCCAGCGACGGCCTCGGTGAAGGGTACTTATGGTCTCCTCTACTCCTTCTTGATCCCGCGCGGCGCGATGAATTCTGCGGGCGCCTATCAGGTCGCCACCTTCCTCACCAACGCGCCCTTGCAGGCCGCGGCCGCGGCGGCGACCGGTCTCGTGCCGGCGGCGCTCGCCGAGCTCGCCGCCGCGCCCTCCGACCCGGTCGCCGCAGTCGCCTATGCAGAGGCGCTCTACGCGAAGGGATGGCTGTCCCCAGCACCTGCCGCGACCGACCCGATATTCTCGAGTATGATTGGGAATGTGATTAGCGGCCGTCTCAACCTGCAAACTGCACTCGCCTCGGCAGAGCGCTCCTTAAGCGCGCTTCTGCAACAATAATATGCGTACTTTTTTTATTGCCGTTCTCATCTTATTTGCTCTTGGAACGCATGTTCCTAACGCGTCTGCTCAGGCCTGTATAACAGCTATGGATGGGAATTCTTATCTCGCCTCGGACGGAACAACTCCGTGTCCAATACAGACAGGAGGCACAAGTGCAGGTACCCAAGATGCAGGGACAGGAACCATCGCTCCGGCAACTCAGAACAACAATACTGGCACCAACGTCACCCTCACCAACCCACTCGGCAAGGGTACAACCCTCAGCTCGCTCCTTCTGAGCGTCCTGAGCATTGTCACCGACACCGTTGGCCCCATCATCGTCATCTTGATGCTGGTGTACGTGGGCTTCAAGTTCGTCGCGGCGCAGGGCGAACCGGGCAAGATCATCGAGGCGCGGCAGATGCTCCTCTATACGGTCGTGGGCGCGCTTATCCTCCTCGGCGCCAAGATTATCGCGATGGGCATCCTCGCGACCGTAACCGCGCTTGCTAGTTGATATGCCAGCAGTTGACCTATCCGGCGGCACGACCTTCAAGGACTATATCGGCAACGGCACGACCGGCATTGTCGGCCTCTTAAACACGGTCGTCGTGCCGGTCATCTTCGCGCTCGCCTTTGCGGCCTTCGTCTGGGGCGTCATGAACTACTTCTTCCTCAATGGTGGCGACGAAGGGAAGCGTGGTGAAGGTCGTCAGTTCATCTTCTGGGGTATTCTCGGCATGGTGGTCCTCTTCTCGGTCTGGGGATTCGTGAATCTCATGTTATCCACGCTCGGCATCGCACCGGCCGCCTAACGTGCGATACTAGTCCTATGTATACGCAACAAACAACCACGTTCTTCTCGAATGGCTTTACCGGCGTCTCGGGATATGGATCCTGCATCGGGGGTAATATCGCCTGTACGGCGAGCACCATCCTCTATATCATCAACGGCGTGTTGGTGCCGGTCCTCTTCGCGGTTGCTTTTATCGTCTTTCTCTACGGGATCGCGCGGGCCTACATCTTCTCGTATGGCGACACTGAGAAGGTGAAGGAGGGTCATCGACTGATCCTCTGGGGATTGGTCGCCTTCGCTGTGATGATCTCGATCTGGGGCCTCGTGAATGTCGTCGCGAACACCTTCGGCCTCAACGGCTCGTATGCGCCGCCGACACCCACATCAATATCGCCCTACGGAACACCACCGCCACCTGCGCCAACAGGCTCGGCAACGCCGTCAACCCAGCCTGTCAGTCCATTCATAAATCCAGCCCTTTAGTATCAATCACATGAAAATCACTTCTCGACTCGCCATTCTCGCCACATCATTCGCACTACCGCTTCTCGCTGCTGCCCAGACTGTTTCGGGCGGCATCGATACCACCAAAATCAAGTCGTATTCAGACGGCATCGTCTACACCATAAATTTCATCATCGTTCCGGTAGTGATGGCGGTCGCCTTTATCGTCTTTCTCTGGGGTGTTTACCGGTACTATATCCTCGGTGCTGACAACGAGACCGAGCGTGCAACAGGGCACCAGTTCGTGCTCTGGGGCGTGATTGGCTTCGTGGTTATCTTGTCTCTCTGGGGGCTGGTGAACATCGTCGCGACCACCTTCGGGCTCCCGCTCGGCGGCGGCTCGCCGAAGCCGCCGACCTTTACGGCGCCATAATCTATCAGCCAGCTATCCACACGAGCCAGAGAAGCGTATTGACCAAGCCTATAAGAACGTTACAATTAACCCGTTATCCACTTAGCTACATTATGAAAAAAGCCCTAGCCCTTACCTCAGGAGTCCTCACGGCGTTTGCCGTGCCGCTCGTCTCGCTTGCTGCCGTCAATAACATTTCAGACGTCGGTACCTTCATTATCAATACGATCAACAACATCATCGTCCCGGTGCTGTTTGCGGTGGCGTTCATCGTCTTCCTCTACGGCGTGTTCAAGACGTTCATCGTTGGACAGGGTTCTGAAGAAGCGAAGGAGCAGGGCAAGAACCTCATGCTCTGGGGTCTCATCGGATTCTTCGTGATGGTCTCGGTCTGGGGTCTGGTGAACATCCTCACGGGCACCGTCTCCTTCGGCAACAACGCCGCTCCGTCGACGGTTCCGTCGTCAGGCGTCCAGGTCAGATAAATGGACAAGGTGAACGCCTTCCTCGCGAAGGTTGTTGTGCAGGTCATCAACCCGATTATCCTGCTTCTCGCGGCGAGTGCGTTCGTCCTCTTCGTCTGGGGAGTGTTCGAGTTCGTTGCGCACGCAGACGACGAGACGAAGCGTAAGGAGGGCAGGAGTGCGATTCTCTGGGGGCTCATCGGACTGGTGATTATCTTCGGCGCATACGGCATCATCAATATCGCGCTCGGTACGGCCGGTATCCCCGCGATCAAGCCTGGGCTCCCCGGGGCATCAGTGCAATAGAAAGGGCAGGAAAGAAAAAAGGCCGCACAGAGATGTGCGGCCTTTTGCTCGAAGAACAGAATGAGCAGTGAAGATCAGTGAAGCGTTGCGGGGCACTTCTGATCCCCTGGCATGAGCCGATACGACTTGATGAGACGACCTTCATCTGCCTTGAAACGCCAGAAGGTCGTTCCATTAATGTCGGTGCGTTCGAACGTTCCACCTGGTGTAAGACATAACCGCATCCCGTTGTTTTCAGGTCCTTCTGCGAACTTGACCCAACTAGACCATGCGGTGTTGAGGGTGCAGCTACGCGTCTCGTGCGCGCTCACGTCCTTGCAGATGACCTGAGGCAAGAACAAGTCCTTGACCCAGATTCCCACCGGTATCCCGATGAACAGCAAGAACATCGCACCCACGAGCGCCGACTGGAGTGTTCCCGCCATCGTTCCCAGAGCCTTTTCGTTCAGCTTGATGAGAAGGAAGACGATAGCACCGAAGACGAGCACCCAGAGCCAGCGGTCCCAGGCCCAGCCACCGACCTGCGAGAACCGCAGCCTCGGAGTGTAGAGACTCCAGTAGAAGACTGCGGCGGCGGCGAGAGCGAGTGCGATGGTCCAGAAATATTCCTCGAACCTTTGTTTCATTTTCTCGTACGCAGTTGGTGGACTGGACGAAGTCGCGGCTGCGCCTGCAACGGGCGCCGCCGCAAAAGTCCCGCCCATTCTCGTCTTCATACCCGGCAATACGATTCGCCAGATAAAGATGCCGACGAGAAGGGCAAGGAAGGTATATTCGACGACATACTTTGTCATTGTGTATCTCCTTGTTTGGTTCGTAGACTTTCACCAATGGCTGCGGCAGTGCCGATTAGATCAGCAAATCCGCCAGAACCAGCGATGATTGTCCGCTGACTTGATTTAGTGCCTTCTCCCGCAATAGCGCGAGCAGTTTCGGCACCGATGACAACCTCCCCTTTTATTTCTAGGTCAGCCATCATTTTCTTGAGCCCATCAGTACGTCCTTTGAGTATGGCCTCTTCCTTTTTGCCGAGACCCTCACCCTCAAGCCTACTAGCTTCCTTTTTGCGTCCTTGCACAACAACGTTTTGGACGGACTCGTTAAGCTCCCGGCTGAAGTTTATTGCTTTAATCTGGGCGCTCTCAATCTTGATTCCCCATGTCTGCACGAGGGTCTCGATTGATTTTTGAAGCTCTTGGCTGAACGTACTAATGCGCAGGAGAGCAACTGCAGGACTTACTCTTGTGAGTTGTTCAGTGAACGTCTTCACGCAAGAGTCCTCCATTTGCTTACGGGCTTTATCGATTGAGCCGATGGTTTTCAAAAAAGTGACAAAATCGTCAATTTTCCAACGAACCACAGGAACGACCTCTGCGGTCAAGCGAGTATCGTATGGGTCATTCTCACCAATCTTTGCCCCGTTTTTTTCGTCATCTTCACTTTCTTCGTTGTGGCCGCTGAACGTGACTCTGATTGGCGGCTTCATACCGATGTCTTGCAGCTCCTTCGGTACAGTCTTTCCGAACTCGTCGCCTGCGTTACCGCGATAGATCTTTTCTGGTTCCGCAGGGAGCTCGTCTTGAATAACGAGACCTGTTTCGGTTACCAGTTCACAGATCCAAAGCGGGACGAAAGTCAGACCAGAAGAGACACAGTCAAGTGGTTTCCCGAAGAGAAGGCGACACCCAAGTTCAGTCGGGCCGACAATGCGCAAGCTCGCCGCCGTGTAGAGGAGGAGAACGTAGAGCATCAACATTCCGACGCCATACGTTTCGTCGAAGATTTCGATCGGGTCCATGAAAAGACCCATGACCGCGGCTACGACGATAAGAAGGATGTAGATTAGGATGACCGGTACCCAGAAAAATACTTTTCTGTAAATTCCGATCACCCAATGCTTTATTTGATCTTTAGCAGTTTCGATTCCGAAATAGTCTCGGATCTCTACTACTATTGCCAGTAGTTTTTCGATTGTTTCTTTCACGATTATTCTCCTGTCAATATTGCGTATCCGGCTCGGAATTGAGCCAGACGTCTGGTATATAGAATACACGAAACTACAGAAAAGTCAAGGGGTGCTGAGGAGAGGACTCGAACCTCCATGGGTTGCCCCGCTAGCTCCTAAGGCTAGTGCGTCTACCAATTTCGCCACCTCAGCTATAATAAAACTATAGCATTTGTGGTCACGAATAATCAGCTCGTCGTCACTCGCTGATTCCCGCGACCCCTCCTCGCCGTGCGGCCTGCTGGCCGCACATCGCTCCGGCTCGCACATAAGCACAAAACCTGCCGCAGGGCAGGTGTTGTGTCTTATGTGCGCCCACCAGGGTTCGGACCTGGGACCTTCTCGTTAAGAGCGAGCTGCTCTACCAGCTGAGCTATGGGCGCGGGGTTAGATGTTTACTGGCGGCCGTTCGACTGCTTTTAATTGCGACCAACGCAGTATGGTTGATTCTATTTCGGGAATCAAGTCCTGTAAAGCCGCCTGTATCCACGCGAGCGTCTTATATCTCATGTCAGTACCTTTTGGCACATACACCTTAATAGTCCCGTAATATAAATTATTCTTCTTAAATCCTTTGTTTGTCGGTTTGATAAAGGTCTTTCCAAAGTTCTCAATTGGAATTCCCGTGATCTCTGACCAAAATTGTTTCACTTCCTTTTCATTTTGTTGAGAATAGATATTGAGATGCGCCTTAAGTGTTGAGGGAGGAATATCAAACATCTCCTTGAACCAGTGTGTCATAAACGCAATAAGAATAGGGTCGGAGTTTGTGATGGCAAAGTTCTTTGTCTTGCTCCCTTCTGCCCAATATAGAGCCGCACCTAGGAACCGGCGAGTCTCCGACGAAAGGGGCAGGAGGATTTCCTTTCTTGCGTTTTCAGTAATAAACGCGATTTCTCTTTTCCTGCGTTCAACCTGACTTGGTGTTCCGCGAGAAAGAATTTGTATTTGTTTTGTGTATAAGTGCGCGCGATGCTTCGGTGAAAGACGGATGTGCTTCAGCCAGAGACTCAATGAACTTTTGGCAACCGGCACTTGTCGGCGTATTTCATTGTAACTTAGTCCTTTCTTCCGTAAGGCGGTCGCTAATGCACGCATCTCCATCTTCTTTCCCATACATTCCATTATACGCTATGTACCAACCGCTCTAATAGAGGAATACACACAATTATCGCAAAACCGCCCTCTCGACCCGTATCGCCCGGCCGAAGAGCGCGCTCCCGAGTGTCTGGAACTTATCGGTGCGGTCGGTTGAGAAGAAATGGACACGGGGCTTTGTGCTGAGCGTTTCTTCTATCTCAGTGTGCTTTTCAAAATACTTCTTCAACTTCTTGGGTACCACGCGCGCCTCAGAGATTATGGTGATGTCCGGCCCGACGATGGCGCGAATCTTCTTTTCGACTATTCCGTAGTGCGTGCAGCCGAGGATGAGTGTGTCGATCTTCTTCGCGAGTAAGGGGCGCAGATAACGTTCAAGCAGGGTGTCCATCAGGGGGGAGTGCTGTTCGCCGGCTTCTACGAGCGGGACAAGTAGGGGGCAAGCCTTCTGGAATACTTGTACGTTCGCCTCAAGCTTCGCGAGCTCGTGAACGAACTTCTCTGACGTGACGGTACTGTGAGTGGCGATGACTCCCACCCGTTGATTCTTCGTTTTTTGCACTGCCTCCTCTGCGGCAGGGATCAGCACCCCGAGCACTTTTTTCTCTGCACCATACTCTTGCTGTATCGCGCGAAGTGCCTCGCTCGAGGCAGTATTACAGGCGATAACGACGATGCCACAGTGTTGTTCGAAAAGGAAGTCGATTGCCTGTTTGGTATACGCCAGAATCGTCTCCTGCGGACGATCACCATAGGGCGCGCGTGCTGTGTCACCCAAGTAAACATACTCGTATTCGGGTAAGGCAGACACGATAGAACGCAGGATATGGAGCCCGCCGAAGCCAGAATCGAATACTCCTATGCGCTTATTCCGCTTCTCGATCATTAGTGCTGACATACTAACCTTTACGCGAACCCATTTCCAGCGGAAGCCCTGACTCTCTCGCACCTCGCAGAGCCTCGGTGCTCGCCCCGCTCGCGGACTCGCGGGGCCGCCCTTCGCCCTGCCGCTTCCTATGCATTTTTGTTTTGGCGGGGGGAATGCATTGAAGAATGGAATGGAGCGGCAAGGGCTCGGGCGGGAACGGCTCACATGGGAAGAAATGACCCGTTCAATGCAAATACGAAAGGTGCCTCGCCAAACCAATTTTCAAAAGGAATGGCGAGGCTCAAATCCTATTGTGCTTGCCCACCCTCCCTCCGCGCACAAATCCCCGCCATTTTTAGGAGAAATTATAAAACGGCGGGGATTGCTCCCTTCAAATTCAATTTAGAACGATATTATCCTTTGCCTCCAATCCACGCATCCACAGTGTTCGAAGAGACTCCATTTTGGTTATAGCATGTAAGCGTGATTTCCCGCTGATTGTAGTAGCTGTTGCCAAACATAAGCTGCTGACTTCCCGAGGTCGGTTGAGTGCCAGTAAAGTCTGTTGTTGCTGCTTGCGATATTCCTTCTACGCTCGTCGCTCTACAATAACTAGCATTTGAAGAAGACCATTGCACGGTCGGATTAATTACATTGTATACATTCACTTTCCCATTGATCACCTGCGAGTATCCGTTCACACTAAATGAATCGATGGTCGGGGTTGATGCGGGTGCCGCGACAACAGTAAATGTAACTGAATTGCCCGGAACCCCCGTAACCTTTTGTTCGACACGGACAGTGTGAGTACCGGCACTCGTATTCCATGGAACCACGAAGCTGAAGGAAGTGCCCGACGAATCTTGTTGGGAAACTGGTGTCCCATAATTGCCATCAAGAGTAAATGGAGCTCCGTATAGATTCGAACCAGAAACAATTACCATATCACCAGCGTGTATTGGAGTATTGTTTTCAGATTTTATAGAGGAGATATTTGGGACAGCCGTAACGGTAAATGTGACCGAATTACCAGAAACGCCAGAAACTTTTTGTTCAATGTGAAGAGTGTGAGTACCAACACTCATACTTGAAGGCACTACAAAGCTGAAAGAATTACCCGATGTGTCCGGATAGTTCACTCCATAGAGACCGAAACTGCCGTCGAGACTAAACGGATTGCCGTAGAGATTCGAACCATAGACATATACCGTACTGCCGACAGAAGTCGTCGTGGGATTTATGTAGGAGATATTCGGAACTGCCGATGTCGTCGTTGGTTGAGGAGTCACTACTGGCGTTACCGTCGGAGTCGTCGGTTGTGTTGCTTGTTGTCCGCACATATTATTCCACGCGCCTTGAGTTTTGCGACCATAGGTGCCGAAGCCAAAGGTGTTTGAAGAGATGCCGAGGAATGTTTGGAGTTGTGATACGCGCCCTCCAGAATCATTATCGAAGTCGCCATAAGAAAGATCAGCAAAGCTACTGCACGAGAGCGAGCCGGAAGACGAGCCACCGAGTGCAACTTGGACACTGTTGATGGTGCTCTGGTCGGCGCCAAACGATTGCAGGAGATTGATAATGGCAGACACTTGCGCAGAAGTGAGCGAAGTCGCTTGCGCCGGAGCCGCAAAGCCCACAGAGAACAAAAGCCCGAGCGCGACAATCCCCGTACCGATGTACTTTTTAATCATAGAAAATAATTAGTATCTTGCTTATAAATTTTCGCAAACCTCTTTAATTCTACCACGTCAACACGCTGTTGCCCGCTCTCCACATTGGATATATGGGACTGCGGACGATCGAGTTTCTTTGCTACTTGTGCTTGGGTCAAACCTGCCTTAAGGCGTGCCGTTCGTAGTCTTTCGACGAAAACGGCATACTCCTTCGTGTGGATCGACTTCTTCATATGCTATATCCTCTATTGAAGAAGTCAATATCCAAACTTTGGATAACTGTGATAAACTCAAAACAGCCCTTCGCCCTGCCGCTCCATTCCATTTTCAATGCATTCCCCCCGCCAAAACAAAAATGCATAGGAAGCGGCAGGGCGATGGGCGGCCCCGCGAGTCTGCGAGCGGGGCGAGCACCGAGGCTCTGCGAGGTGCGAGAGAGTCAGGGCTTCCGCTGGAAATGGGTTCGCGTAAAGGTTAGTATGTCAGCACAGAAAGAAACTTCGCGTTCGGACAGAGCCGCGCCGCTTTGCGGCGCGGCAGGGGCGGGCGGGGGAAAAGCCCGTCGCGAAGCGACGAATTCAGACGGGGCGGAGGCGGCGAAGCGGGCGGTTTTGTCCTTGTTTCGTATCCCATAATTTTTTCAAAATTATGAACAAACCAAAATATTTTCTATACGCGCGTAAATCGACCGAAGAGGACGACCGACAGGTTATGTCGATTGAGGCGCAATTGTTTGAACTACGAGAATTCGCGCGTAAAGAAAATCTTGAAATTCTTGAGGAATTTCAAGAGTCGAAAAGCGCAAAGACACCGGGGCGAGCCGTATTCGGTAAAATGATGGCGAAAGTGGAAGAATTGGGAGATGTCGGAATTTTAGCGTGGCACCCCGATCGGCTCGCCCGAAACAGTATTGACGGTGGGCGTGTTATTTACGCCGTAGACACGCGCAAACTAGTGTCTATGCGCTTTCCGACATTTTGGTTTGAACCCACTCCGCAGGGGCTCTTTATGTTGCAAGTGGCGTTCGGCCAATCTAAATATTATTCGGACAATCTGGTGCAGAATGTGAATCGCGGCATCCGCCAAAAATTGCGCCGTGGCGAGTGGCTGAACCTTGCGCCCTTTGGCTATGTGAACAATCCGCGCACGCGGAATATTGAACCGCACCCGACGACTTCGCGGGTTGTGGCGCGGGCATTTGAGGAATACGCCAAAGGGACGCACACCTATGTTTCGCTGGCGCAATTTTTGGCGGATTTGGGCGTGGTGACTCGGAACGGAACGCCACTTGCTAAAATTTCCATCAAACGGCTTCTAACGCACCGCGCATATTTGGGCTTCGTGAAGCATCGCGGTGAATGGTTTGATGGAAATTTTGAGCCACTGGTTTCCCCGCAATTGTTTGAAGCCGTGCAACAGGTCTTGAAAAAACGAGAATGTCCCCGCAAGACGCGCAAAAACCATGATTTTCCGTTCCGCGCCCTTTTTCGTTGCGAGGAGTGCGACAGCATGTTCACGGCGCAATGGGCGACTGGTAAGTGTGGTGGTCGCTATCGGTACTATCGGTGCACGAAAAAGAAGGGCGTGTGCTCGCAAAGGTATCTGCGCGAGGACATTCTCGTTTTTCAGTTGCAGGAACGGCTTCAATCAATCTCGCTTTGCGACCGCTACACCGATTGGATGTTTGCGCGCATAGCGGAGTGGGAGCGCGAGGAAACATCGGTGTCGCAAAGCGAGGTTCAAAATCTTTCTGCCAAAATCAAAGCGGGCGAGGAGCGCATGGACAAGCTGGTGTCAGCGTACTTGGACGACGATGTGCCGAAAGAAATATATCTCACGCGCAAGGATGATGTTATGCGCTCTCTCGCCGCTTTGAAAGCAGAAAGGAAAGATTTTGAACGCGGGAGAAACAAGTGGGTCGAACCCCTGCGGGAGTGGGTTTCGGATACGAAACAAGCCGCTTTTTTGTCCTCATCCGACAATTTCTCCGAAATTGCCTCCTTCGTCAAAAAAATCGGAACGAACCCTACGGTTCGTGACAAAACCGCCCGCTTCGCCGCCCCCGCCCCGTCTGAATTCGTCGCTTCGCGACGGGCTTTTCCCCCGCCCGCCCCTGCCGCGCCGCAAAGCGGCGCGGCTCTGTCCGAACGCGAAGTTTCTTTCTGTACCAAGGGTGAGACTCGAACTCACATGAGGGTTTTTAGGCTCTCTCCTCGTTTTAAGCGAGGTGCGTCTACCATTCCGCCACCTTGGCTCACACCCTTATTTCTACCACGATGTGTCGGTTTTAGGCTATGACAGTTTGGACAGAGAATGCGGAGGTTCTCAAGTCTATTGTCGAGTCGGTTTCCATTAATATGATCCAATTCAATTGGTATACGCCCATCGAGACTCACTTTAGCCCATCCGCACTCCTCACATTTCGCCTTTTTCAAACCCAATTTAAAGAGACGTAACTTTAGACGATATAAGCCGTAGTGACTATTTAAGACCAAAATATCTTTCAATTTGTAAATTGGTTCCTTAGGAATCTTCATCCCTTTATTCCATCCCTGCCCTTTAAAATGCGATGTATCTAATTTTTGATCGTTGATGGCTTTGGGAATCTGTACATAGTTCCCTCCGGCAGGGACGAGACCAAGCTTGGCAATAACTTGTCTCACGCTTGTAGAAGTCTTAACAGCCGTGCGGAGTTGAGAAATGGTCCACGACCGGTGACGGTCCATGAATTAATTCTACTCTAATGGTAGAGCAATATGTTCTATTATCCACATACGTGCACCCTTTTTTGAGGCCTGGGCGGGAATTGAACCCGCGCATGTCGCTTTTGCAGAGCGATGTGTTACCACTTCACCACCAGGCCGTGCATTGAATATACCAGATAAAAAAGAACGGCGGCCCTTCGGTCGCCGTTGTTATTTCAGTCCCGGTCAGGACATTTTCCCAAATGCTTCTTGGAAGTATTTCCGCCGTTTGCCATCACTCAGACCGAATTCCACAGCCAGATTCAGCGTTCGGTCGAATGAGCTATCCCATCGGATCAAATCTTGGCCAGCCTTTATGACAGCTGTTACCGATACATGGTCTTCTTTACGCACGCGGCTGAAGTATTCCTCTGCGGTGATAACATCTCTTGCAACCGTTCTGAGACATGAGTACGCGTATTCTTTGATACGCTTCATATCAAATCCTGCACAAAGACAGGCAGTTATGTTGAGTTCTTCGTCGTTCAGTGCAGTCTCGAGCGGCTCAAGAATCGCATCCCACTCCCTTTCAGGGAAGAGGAATGACTTGATTAGAGCTGCACCTGCGAAGGCCAGGGCCGCGCCGAGAACCGTTATGAGAATCCCCAGTCCATGGTTCTGTGTAATCTGAGTAATGAATAGTACCCCGATTACAATGGGGAAGAACCATGCGATGCAGAGAACGAAGGAAAGTCTCGCTCGCCACACGTAGTTCTTTGCGATATGGCCGATACTCCATTTCGCGGGGTGTTTTGCTTCCCATGCAGCCAAGAGTTCTGGGGGCATGCCGAGCAACAACTTCAATAACGTTTGCTTATCCACTTTTCACCTCACTATCAAAGGACCATGGGGCTTCCGGCCCAGCCAAGCGAGCTTCCGGCTCGCGAGGCCACTTCATGCAATCCGCATATTATTCTACCGTATCTATCAATAAAAGCAAGTATCCAAATCTTTACGCTATAGCGTCAAGTTTTGGATAGTGATTATGAAAGTGACTCGCCGTTATCAAGCATGAAGTCGATGCGCGGGAGGCGCATGCGTGCATGCTGTTTTAAGTGATCAGAAAAGGCTTCGCGCTGTCGCTCGAGGAAGGCGAGTGCGGCATGAGCTTTTTCAACAGGGTAGACGCTCACGAAGACGAGCATGCGATCGCCGTGGGCAACGCTTTGTGCGCGGATAACCGTGATAAGCGACTCACTGCCGGCCTCGCGCGCGATAAACTGCGCGGCCTCGTGCGCGACTATCTCAGCGGCTTTTTCACTCTGCTTGCGCGGGTTGCGAGAAGTCAGACTTCTAGAATCCGTATTGAAGTCTGACTTCATGCGTTGGTGATGGCGAAGGCGACAATCTCATCGCCATAGGCTGCCTGCTCGCGACACTCGACCTCGGTGCCGAAGTCGCCCTCGGTGTGGATCTCCTTCACGTCGGCCCGCGCTTGCTGGAGATTATTGATGCTCCCGCGCCCGATCTCCTCACCTTTTCTCACCAGCTTCACACGCGCACCGACAGAGAGCGCTCCCGAGACGTAGCGTGCACCAAGGACCTGCTTCTTCCCACTCGTCGAAAATGCTTTTAGCACCAACGCACGCCCGAGTTCTTGTTCACCAGCAAGAGCGGGCACGCGCTCTTCAAGAAGCTCCTTCACTTTTGCCGAGAGTTCATAAATAATCGAAAACGAGAGTATGGAAATATTGTCACGAAGTGCAAGTTCGGTTGCGATGCTGTCGATCGATACATTGAAGGCGACGATAATCGCGCCGCTTGCATACGCAGTCTTTACATCGGTCTCAGAGACACTACCGACACCCGAGGAGATGATGCGGACTGTTGCACGCTCATGGGTGATTTTCTTAAGTTCATGCACTATGGCATCGATCGAGCCGGCGACATCCGTCTTCACCACGAGCGGGAGTTCGGTCATGCCCTCGGCGAGTATTGTGCGTTCAGGCGTCGCCGCAAGCTCTTTTGCATGCTCCTTTGCAAGCGCCTCAGCCTCCTTCTTGCTCTTTGCAATGCTGAAGAGCGACCCGGCGGCGGGGAGCGAGCTGAATCCAGAGATACGTGTCGGCTCTGAGGGTCCGGCCTGCTCGACGCGCGTACCGCGGAAGTCTTCGATGAAACGAATCGGTGCATACGCATCGCCTGCGACCACGAAGCCACCAAGGTTGAGTGTGCCGTCCTTGACGATGAGTGTCGCCGAGGCACCGCGCTTCGGGTCTTGAGTTGATTCAAGCACGAAGCCTGTCGCAGATGCCTCCTGGTCTGCCGTGAGCTCAGCGAGGTCGGAGGCGAGCAAGACGAGGTCGAGGAGTTCTGAGATACCCTCGCCGGTCTTCGACGAAATCAGAGCATACGCGATGTCGCCACCCATACCTTCTATATAGATGCCGTGCTCGATGAGCGAGTTCTTGGTGTGACCGATGTCGGCATTATTTTTATCGATCTTAGTGATGGCGACGATGTAGGGGATGCCTGCCTCAGTGATGGCGGCGAGCGCATCAAGCGTCTGGGGCATCACCCCTTCGTCTGCGGCAACAACGAGTATCGCGATATCAGCGGCCGCCGCGCCGCGCTCCCGCAGCGTCTTGAACGCTTCGTGACCCGGCGTGTCGAGAAAGGTGACTGGCCGGCCAGCGTGGAGCGCGATATATGCGGCGACGTGCTGGGTGATACCTCCCGCCTCGCCGGCAACAATATTCGCTTCTCGGATGTAATCCAGAAGGGAAGACTTACCATGGTCTATGTGGCCCATCACCGCGATGACGGGCGGTCGTGCTGTCCGCGCCATAATGGCTCTATTTCATCACAAAAATTGCTTTATCGCAATCTCCCGACATCGAAGAAAACAAAAAAGCTGCATCAGGTAGATGCAGCTTCCTCCAGCGGGGGCGACCGAGACCGAATGACGGTCGCCCCCGCTGCAACGCCGCGCAATCGTTATGTAGACAGATGGCTCTTCTTCACAAAGGAGAAACCATACAGCCAAGAGGCTAACGAAAGGCGGGAAACGAGCCTGGGCTTACCTTACTACGGTGGTCTTTAATTGTCAAGTTCTTCGCGGCTTTCATTCCGGAATGGGGAATGATGCGACTTTTACCCATCGACCACCCTCGATCGGCTTCCGGCACAAGGCTATCTCCCGAAGGGGTATGGTCATGGGTTCTATCTCGATTTTTCGAACCGTTGGCCATACTCGATCGAACACGGGTGTCGTTTTTTCGGCAACGGTGATATGCAGAGCATTGTCGCCATCGTATTCACCATGTTCGTATTCAGGTAGACGCGATACGAGGTCGTTGAGAGCGTTCCATAGTGCCGCAACGGTTCGGGTTGATTGTTCCGGCATGACGATGTAGTGCTTCCCAAACGGGAACAAACTACTGACCGTTATCCGCGTTTGTCGCACTTGAAGTGTGGCACTCGCGATGAGATTAACCAGCGTTCGTTCATTGAGTCCAGCGATTGGTCGATGGAACGTCATGTGCGGCGGGAGCTTCACATACGGCGGGTTGATGCCCGTCTCGTGGGCTATGCGATCTTCGATCTTACATATCTGTCCGCAGAATGGATTGGGAACGGGGAACAGCACGAGATGCTTGTACATGTGAGTACCTCTCTGAAGGTTGAGATAGAAAATGGGTTAGAACTGAGTATCTGGCCGCAATCTAGCATGGGAGGAGTGGTTAGCAAGCGGCGCCGATTCCTGTAGAATCGAATCATGTGGTGGAAGAAAAGAGTCTATCTCGATGTTGCTGCAGGGGCGGGCGGCAATCCTTCGTCGCCGCATGAAGAGGGTCGGCGGGCAAAGGCGATGCTTGAAGAGGCGCGTACGGATATTGCGCGGCTCATCGAAGTGCGTAGCGACGATGTCATCTTCACGAGCGGTGCGACAGAGAGCAATGCACTCGCGATACTCGGTATCGCGAAAGCGGGAGATCATGTCTTGTATCTACCGAGTGCGCACGCGTCGATCGTGGAGAATATGAAGCTGCTCGGCAAACGCGGAGTCGAGGTCGAAGCTCTGCCGATTTCTATCGAAGGCGAATCCGCCTTTGGCGGGAAAAAAATCCGTGTGGATACCGGAGCGCTCGCGAAGATGATCCGGCCGGAGACGAGGCTAATCAGTATGGATGCCGTCTGCGGCGAAACAGGGGTTATCTGGAACACACGCGAGGTCGCAAACCTTCTTCAAACCCATGTGGGACGTACGACGTCCCACATGGGTGGGCGGGCACTGTTGCATGTGGACGCGAGCCAAGCGCCCTTGACTGAGAAGATCTCTCGGGCGCACTTCGGCGCGGACCTGCTCACGTTTGACGGCGCGAAGGTAGGGGTGCGTGGCATCGGTGCCTTGATCGCCCATCGGACCATTCCGCTTAACCCGTTGTATCAGGGCGGCGGTCAAGAGCGAGGCTTGCGGAGCGGGAGCGAGTCGCCAGAGCTTGCTGCGCGCTTCGCGACAGCACTTCGTGCCGCCTTGCACGAGCGTGAAGCATTTTGTGCATCCGCCCTGAACGAGCGACGACAGCTTGTCGAGACGATTATGAGAGACATTCCGAACGTCTCTATTCAGGAGGGTCGCGTGCAGGCGCCACATATCCTTAACCTTTCGTTCCCGGGTCGCGATACCGACTACCTCGTCGCACTTCTCGACGAGGCAGGGTTCGCTGTCGGAGCGCGAAGTGCCTGTGAGACGGATTCTGAGGATGGCTCGCGTGCCGTATTCGCCCTCACGGGCGACCAGGAACGTGCTCGCGCGACGCTCAGAATCTCGTGGAATTCGCGTGTTTCTCCACGTGACCTGCGGCGTTTCTCTCGAGCGCTCGCGCGTGCCGTTGCATTTGTTGACAGCAACAGCCGCGGGTAGCATTATATCCATATGAACATAGAGGAACTCTCCAAATCCCAGCTCATTCTCCTCACGATCCTCGTGAACTTCGTAACCTCGGTCGCGACCGGTATCCTGACGGTCTCGCTTCTCGACCATGCGCCGGCATTTGTCACACAGACCGTGAATCGTGTCGTCGAACGCACGATCGAGACCGTGGCCGCCGCCGCGCCGGCAATCACTATCCAGTCACCAGCACCGTCGAACCAAGATTTGGTGACGGCCGCTATCGGAGCATCCGCTTCGCGCGCCGTTGCGATCTATGCCGCAGAAACCGGCACGTCGACGCCAGCTCTCGCTATCGGCACGTATCTCTCGAAGGCGCGCGCTGTCGCCACTGCCGCACAAGACGCTTTGCCGCGGGAGGTGCTTATTGAGTTTACAAATGGTTCTTTCATTCCCGCCTCTCTCGCACATGAAGGCAAGGGTATCGCGATATACGGATTCGCCGACGGTGCGATGTTGCCGAAGATGGCGTCGCCGGTCTTGCTCGCCGCGAGCGACTTACAGCTTGGTCAAACCGTGCTCGCGCTCGGAGCCGATGGTTCTGCATCTACCGGCATCGTCTCTCGCGTGAGCACGAAGGGTATCTACACGACCCTACCGGACATCGGCACCGGCAGTGCCGCCGTCGATCTCTCCGGCAATCTCGTCGGCATCGCTGCCGGCATAACGCCGGGTCTCCTTATCGGTGCGAACACCATCACCGCACTCCTCACGGCGACCTCTTCTGCCGCTACGTCAACCACTGCGGCAAAGTAATTTAAATATGTAAACGTTTAAATATCTTTCATATGCCTCCCTTTAACAATTTCACCACCAAGGCCAAAGAAGCGGTGCGACGCGCACACGAACTCGCCATAGAGCGCGGACAGAACCATGTCTCGCCCTTGCACCTGCTTGCTGCGCTGGTGCTCCAAGAAGAGTCACTCGTCTTCTCGATGCTTGACCGGATGGAGGTAGACACCATTATGCTTGCTGATGCCGTGCTCGAGCACTTGGAGACGCCGGAGAGTGCGTCGGTGCTCTCGCCCTCCTATCAGATATATCTCACGCCGGAACTCGCACAGGCGCTCGAAGCTTCAGGGAAGATCGCGGCACGCCTCAATGAAACTTTCGTCGGCACCGAACACCTTTTCCTCGCCATTATCGAACATCCAGGGCCTGCAAACGATTTACTCGCACGTTTTTCTATCAATCGCGACGCCGCGCTCGCTATTCTCAAGGAGCTGAAGAGCAATAAGGACGGACAAGGCGGAGAGCCGAAACGTTTTCGTGCGCTCGCTAAATATGCGCGCAATCTCACCAAGCTTGCCGCTGAGAATAAGCTCGATCCGGTCATCGGCCGTGATCAGGAGATTAATCGTGTCATCCAGATCCTCGCGCGGCGCACCAAGAACAACCCAGTCCTCATCGGTGAAGCGGGAGTGGGCAAGACCGCCATCGCTGAGGGGCTCGCGGCGCGCATGGCGCAGGGCGACGTCCCCGAAACCTTGAAGGGCAAGGAGCTCCTCTCGCTCGATCTCGGGCTCATGATCGCCGGCACCAAGTATCGCGGTGAGTTCGAGGAACGCATGAAGAATGTAATGAAGGAGGTGGAGCGTGCAGAAGGGAAGGTGATTCTCTTCGTCGACGAACTGCACACGCTCGTGGGCGCCGGTAGCGCCGAGGGATCGCTCGATGCCTCGAATATGCTCAAGCCTGCGCTCTCTCGTGGCGAGATACGCGTGATTGGCGCGACTACGCTGAAGGAGTATCAGAAATACATCGAGAAAGATGCGGCACTCACGCGCCGTTTCCAGTCGGTGTTCGTATCAGAGCCGACAATCGAAGACGGGATCGCGATTCTGCGCGGACTCCGCGACAAGTACGAGCTCTTTCACGGGGTGCGTATCACCGATGGTGCCATCGTCGCCGCCGTCGAACTCTCGAGCCGCTATATCAGTGACCGATTCCTGCCCGACAAGGCTATCGACCTTATCGACGAGGCCGCGAGCGGTCTGCGCATCGCGCTCGAGAACAAGCCCCCGCTTCTTGAAGAGACCGACCGCAAGATTCGCCGATTGGAAATAGAAAAGCAGGCACTGCAGAAGGACCTCGCGTCCACTGAAGGCGGATCCGCCTCTGGCGGAAAGGAGATTAAGGAGCGTATTAAAGTTATTGAAAAGGATATCGCCGACTTGCACGAGAAGACGAGCGAGCTCGAGCTCAAATGGAAGAATGAAAAAGAAGTGCTCACCGGCATTCGCGCCGCGAAGACTGAGCTCGAGGCGCTCAAGGTGCAGGCAGACAATGCTGAGATGGCTGCCGATCTCGGCACGGTCGCAGAGATTCGCTACGGCAAGATTCCGCTCATTCAGAAAGATCTTGAGACCAAGCTGAAGCGTCTGAAGATGCTTCAGAAGTCGCGTCGCGTCTTAAACGAAGAGGTCGCTGAACAGGATATTGCCGCAGTCGTCAGTCGCTGGACAGGTATCCCGGTCGCACGCATGCTCGAAGAAGAGGCTGCTAAGCTCTCTCGCATGGAGGAGGCGCTCAAGAGGAGCATCATCGGACAGGACATTGCGGTCAAGAAAGTGACTGACGCCGTGAAGCGCTCTCGCGTGGGTATCTCTGATCCGAACCGTCCGATCGGCTCATTTCTCTTCTTGGGGCCTACAGGGGTGGGGAAGACGGAGCTCTCGAAGAAGCTCGCTGAGTTTATGTTTAATGATACTGACGCCCTCGTACGCGTCGACATGAGCGAGTTTATGGAGAAGCACTCGGTGGCCAAGCTCATCGGCGCGCCGCCGGGCTATGTGGGCTATGAGGAGTCCGGCACCTTGACCGAGCGTATTCGGCATCGCCCTTACGCGGTGGTGCTCTTCGACGAGATCGAGAAGGCACATCCGGAGGTGTTCAACATTCTCCTACAGGTGCTTGACTCGGGTCACTTGACCGACGGTAAAGGACGCAAGGTCAATTTCAAAAATACAATCATCGTACTCACAAGTAATATCGGTGGTGAATTTATAGACCGGCTCGCGCACATAGGATTCGGCACGGCTGACGCGACTGATGCAACGCGTTATGAAGAAACGAAAGGTAAGGTTATGGACGCGCTCAAGGAGCACTTCCGCCCTGAATTTCTAAACCGCCTAGACGACATAATTATTTTTGACGTACTCGCGAAAGAGGCGCTCGCACGCATTGTGGATACGCAGGTTGAAGAAGTAATGAAGCGACTCACCCATAAACGCATCGCGCTCGTCATAGAACCATTGGTGAAAACGTGGCTCGCAGATAAGGGATACAATCCGCAGTATGGCGCCCGCCCGCTACGCAGGACTATACAAGACAAGATACTTACCCCGCTTGCCTCTATGATGGTGGAGCAGGGATTAATGGAAGGCGGTACTGTTACGGTTTCAATTAAAAATGACGAGCCAAGTTTTGACGTGAAGAAGAAACGTGCATCTAAAAATGGTATTAAAAATGGAGTAAAAAAAGAGCTCTCCGTTGCCTAAATCAAAAGTTTCTGTTACATTAGTTGTATGTCACAAGACCGCCTCCTCCGGCTTAAATCTACGAAGTCCAATCACGTGATTTGGACTCGTAAGAATAGGAAGACGACAGAACGTAAGATTGAGCTTATGAAGTTTGACCCCACCCTGCGCAAGAGCGTACTTTTTAAAGAAACGAAGAGGTAAGTCGTGTTAAGGAAAACCCCGCAACATCTGAAGCGCGGAGCTTCCTGTGTTGCGGGGTTGGTCTGTTTAATGCATTCGACTCCTGCGGGCTTGTGCGAATGCAGGATAATCCTTTTCCATCCGCTTCACTGTATTGGCACGATACTGCTCTTGTCTTTCTTTGAGCCCGTCTTCACTACCGACCTCGATGGCACCCTTGATATCTTCTAGATCTTCACGCACTGTGTCATAGTCGTAGTCGATAACGAATCTCAGTTGGTCGACGGGGGTCTTGCACATGTCGTTCGAGTGGTGTTCACCTCGTCCCGCAACCGTAATCAAGTCAATGAAACGACTCACTCCGGAGGCAGCATAGGAATGCAACGCTTGGCCGGTGTAGTGACTGGATGGCAATGTGAGCAATGTTGGGACGAAGTAGAAACTTCTACGTTTAAATTTCGATGTGATTGCTACCACTTCATCTTGAAGATTTATCAGTGCTCTGAGAAGAGGTAACAACTCCTCGCGGAAATTCTTGGGTATGTCCAGATCCTCAAACATTTGTCTCTCCTGTCCGTAGGTTAGAATGAATGTGTACAAACGAGCTTAACAAGCTCGCACCTGTTTTCTTATATATCACACTATACAAATACTGTCAATAGATGCGGGTAATGTGCACAGACATTTGGCGGAAGCCCGTACACTCGGGCCATGGTACATATGGCACAGAATATTAAGGAAGAACGCCTGCGATGGGTGCTCCCAATCGCCGAAAAGACGATCTGCTGGA